>Ga0210040_10001679_pt1 | contig 32899 bp, 22 predicted proteins | sample CryGeyCG12114_NA_FD_185462 | JGI IMG/M metagenome (GOLD analysis project Ga0210040, IMG submission 185462) | Groundwater microbial communities from aquifer - Crystal Geyser CG19_WC_8/21/14_NA (SPAdes) (version 2) | ecosystem: Environmental > Aquatic > Deep subsurface > Groundwater | place: USA...
AATATTCATTACAGCAGATTTTACTGGAGATTTCATCTTCGCCAGAGAGCAAAAATTGTTCGCACCAAGGATCGAACTTGGGACCTTCTGTGTGTTAGACAGACGTGATAACCGCTACACCATGCGAACACTTGCAATATTAGGGCTCAAAAAGTATGATATGAAACAAAATGTGTGAGCCAACCAATAATCAATAGGATTTCAGAAGGACAACTGGCCATAGCATTTAACAATGAAGACCACACCTATACGTTTATGATTATATGCAGAGGATTATAACAATAAACAGGTCACCTTTATCAGATGAATAAAGCACTTTCACAAAAATGCACACATGTTGCTTTGAAAGATAATGATACTTAGTTAAAGCAGCGGCGTTTTCATAATAAAAGTAAAAATTCACCAAGATTAAACCATTTTACGATACTAAGGAGTAAATAGTAATCACAACAAAAAGGATACGGCAAAATGACGAAAAGATTATGAGAATAGAAATCAAACGATCCAATAAATTATCAGTGGCCTGTGCCTCTGCATATAAATGCAGTGATGATGAGTGCATGCAAATGTGTGTGAACTTGTTTTACCAGAGCAAACTAATAAATGTACAGTTAGGTTTCCAATTCATTCAGTAAACGAAAAAAATCTTAATTTTATTTCATATAGCGAGCAGTTTTAGATTGCGTATTTCAAATCATGATTTTTAAAACCTTCTTAAAGTATAACACATACATAAACTTTGAGCGAATGAATGCATATATTTATCGTCAAAGCACCGTAGTCAGGCAAAAATATAACAATACCTAAAATTTCCTCTTAATATAATATATTCCGATATCGTATTCACGTACTGTACAATGTAAATGTAATGATAACGCAGAGAACTGGAGGAATGTCATCAATGATTTGTCCAATATGTCCAATCAATCATTCTATATTTTTAGGCACATTTGGAATTCATGATGATGATGACCCTGGAAACATGTACAGTAGACATTGTACACACATTAGTACCCTTTGTACTACGTATATTTCATAAAGCTCATTATTGTTTTGCTGAAGGGTTTAACTTACCAGCAGCTACAAGCCGGACCATTCCACACTAAAAATGCAATAAAAATGCATAAAATTAAAATGTAAACTTTATGTGTATTAGCATGATAACTAAAAGTTATTCGCATTTAAAATCCATAAAATGTTATTCAGAATAAATGCTGTCTTACCTGTTCGCACTGACGTAGATCACTATGATTTAGGAATGTGCATAGGGTACAGTACCATTCCCCAAATGGGGTTTCACTTTTTGGAGCTAAGGGAAGAAATTTTGGAGGTGGGGGACGAGGGGGTGGTATTCGAAATCCGGACTCATTCCTACGATGATTATGGGGATCCGTTTTCATAGAAGTTGAACTATGCGCCGAAGTAGAGCTCTGATGTCGATTGCGATTATTAATGCTTTCGCTGACTGACGTAAATAACGCTTGAGTGTCTTGCCCGGTGTTGATATCTTTGTAAAATTCTTCATTGGTTTCCCCCAGTGGAACTAAAAGTAAAAAAATATCAGTATTTTTCTGAATCAACAAGCCCATCGTGATGTAGAATGCAAAAGAAATTCACCTGTTCCGTTATGATACATGTCTACTTCTTTGGTCATCAGTTCACATTCTATTCTCAATCTTTGGTTTTCATTTTTCAGTTTCTCCATCTGATTACAACATGAAATAAAGATTAGCATCAATCCGTATACCTAAATACAGTAATAAGAGCAACTATGATGTAACTTACATCATGCATTGGTCGCAATAGTTTTCGAAGGGAGGAAATTTCAGTCCTCAACGTGAAAAGACGATCTTTTTCAACTGTAAGAGCGGCTTTCAGCTTTTCTTTTCTCTCTCTTTGAGCATCGATCAAATCTAAAACAAAATATTAGATTTTTAGACAACTAAATCGTTAAAATGACACTTGCTTGCTCATGAAATGTGCAGAAATAAATTTTTTTCATCAAAGTTCTAGTGCCATTATTGCAGCCACTGTCCAATGCTACATGCAGTATATACTGTTCATACAGCATATGACTTGTGACTATGACAATTACTAAGAAATCTAACCAAGCAAACAACTAAGCACGAGCAAATATTTAAGTCCAAATTCATCCGGTTTTAAAAATTTCAATAGCCTTTGAATTAAGGCTTTATGTTATTTAATTCATAAATTAGCAAATAAACCAAAATAAAACACAAAAAACTGCAGGCAGTCTACAGAAATGTTCGAAATTGCTGAAAGGCACTAACTTTAAACTAGAAATGGGTCCAGTACCACCACAGGTAAAAATATTCAGTTAAAAAACAAAAAGTTCATCATTATTTGAAGAGCGATAATAAAAAACTCATATCTATCTTACGCTTTAGAAAAGCCACAAATTCAAAACAAAAACAACAAGGGATACAGAAGCCAAAGCATCTGACTTACTCGCCGAAACTGATAGTGGTGGTACCGGAGAATTTGATGCATCAGCACTACCCAACATTAAAAGCACAGCCAATCGTCCCAGCTCCGTTAGTATGAAGCATGACAAAAAAGACAAACATCGAGTCTCCGATTCCCATACAAAGTCCAAAAAACACAGTAATAGTCATGATGACGACAGGAGGAAAAGCCATAATGACGAAAGCAGTCATCATAAAAGAAAATCCTCTTCCCACCATCATTCAGACAAAAATGAGCACCGTAGTAGTAGACGCCATACTAAGGATCATGGTCATCATGGGCGTCATAGTCATCACGGGTATGTTACCGACTAAAAATTTCGGTATAAAGTGGTTATAACTACATACGACGGATTTTGACAAACGAAACATCAAAAGAAAGGCTTGACGGGCTTATCGAAATTCGTTCTACAACCAATTTTTTCCAAAATGTCTAAAATCGAATGCTTTTTTACCATGCTGAAATTTAACCTCAAACATTGATACCAACCACTATTACCACATGCAGCCATCACAAAGACTCTACAAACGAGGACGAAATTTTGGAAGCCTTAGACGCTGCCACAAAAGAGGAAACTAAACCTATAGTAGCAGAAGAATCTTCAGCAGTGAAAACGGAAGAGCCACCAAATTTCAATGGACCCGGTGTAGCTAAAAAGGGAAATCAGCCGGTCGCTTTGGCAGACATAGCCATGAGAGAACAGAAACAGTTGAAAAACAATGAATGTCCATTTTGTGAGCGAGGGAAATTTGTGAAAAAAAGGACATGTGGAGCGTACCTATTTTTCTTCCCTTTCGGGTTTTACTGTTGCATAGCTAAGAAATGGTGTGTTCAGGGTAAGTAATATTACAAACTCTAAAACTTGATGCTTGATGACACCTTAAGTGTGTAACATGTAGTAACTAAATCCAGTTGAAAATTGCATGTGAAAATGTGAATCCTACAGTTGACGCATAATGTGTTTTCATGCAGATCGGTGCAACTACTGTGGGTCAACAAGGGAGCCCGTATAACCATTAATCTTTCTCATTGATTGTTTTTCTACGTTCCAGCTTTCACCAAATATTTTTTTGTGTTTACTTATAAATCCATTCCAGATGGGAATGTGTCTATGACAATAAAGTATGAAAACATTGCATGCTTGTTTACTTCGCCTGACTCTGATTACTGAATTATTCTTTCAACTTGATCATTCATTTGATCAACTACAACTTTACTCAAAGCAAATGAATAATCATATTATAGCGTGAGTTCAATGGGGAGACGCAGGAGCTCCGCCGGAAGACAAAGTGGAGGCGCGCATCATATCATCTATGTAAATAAACACCGTAACAGTGGTCGCGATCATTCCTCCGGATCAGGATCTGGGGGCGGGAGGAGGCGAACTTTTGTAATCGAGCCACATCATCATCATAGAGACAGTAGTGGTGGCGGTGGCAGACGGGAATCAGGCGCTCATTCAAGACGTGGGTCTGGAGGTGGAGCGGAGCCTATTGGTGACAAACATCATCACCAAAGATGGATTTTCCTTTGGCCTTTTGGCAATAAAAAAGTGTATGGTTTGCTACAACTGAAATCCAATACAACATCACTGTTTTGGATTCACAAGGACGTTTTTTTTTTGAAATTTTAGAGAACCACCACCCCCTCCTCCAGATCCAGCAATTCAAGAACGGCTCATTGCAGAACGAGAGGCTGCTGCAGTAGCCGCAGCTTTGAATGATGCTAGAGAGCAAGCCCGTATCGAAGCTGAGAGGGATAGAGCAATGTTCATAGGAGAGGGGGGTTGCCCCTTTTGTGAAAGAGGAATGTTTCGAAAGCAACATACATGTCGGGCATATGTTGCCCTTATAATTTGTTGTCCTTGCACTTGTTACTGTTTTTGTAAAAAGAAGTGTTGCACTATAGGTTACATATAACTACTATATAACTACTATATATAACTTTATAAATTTCCACATTATAATGCGGAAATTTATAAAGCAAAGTTAGTAACATGCATGAAATGGAATTTGTACACTCTAATTGTGTTTGTTGAATTTACAGATGTTTGCAACTATTGTGGAGCCACCAGAGATAAACCAAAAACAGGTTGACTGGAATAATTGGATTTTGTGATTTAATTTTTTCAAGGGGAAAGTTTTCTTGTTTATGGTGTTACGAAAGTTTACAATTATCAGTAAAATTTCAAAAACTGTTAATCCTGGAAAGAAGTGAGATGCATTGATCCATTTAAAAGAGAAAAACCAAAATAGAAATTCACGCAAGGGCACATACAACATGAAAAGAGAAATTAAGATTATTTGCAACTAATAGCTTCATGCTTTCACACTAAAAAGGCGCATTATCAACTTAACAGTAAAGTGTAATTCATACCTGCATTCATTTGTTTCACAGAAAATTGTGGATTGAAATTCATTTGGTTGAAACCTCCATCTTCCATGGGAGGACCCAAAGGCGCAGCATTCGTTCTCGTATCCGTCTGTTGCGCCCTAGGTATAAATTGAATTTGCAAATTTGCTTCGAAACCATCACTAGTCGAGTAGGCAAATTTATTTGTAGTTGGCATCCACCAATCAGTATTACTACTATTTGAATGATTTTCGTTTTCACTTTTAATGCCACTACTACTACTATGCTCTATCACAGTTTTCACGTCTGAAGGAAAGCATTTATTACTACCACTCCCTGTGGGGGATCGAACAGTTAAATTTACTTTCGTGTACTTGGGTTTGTCTGGCACTAAAAATCTACCGGAATTCTCATGAACACTACTGGAATTTATACTAGACGTTCCAACCGAGTATTTCCTATCGTAATTTGAGGTATTATTGATTTCACTAGGAGGACATCGATCATCCTCGAAACTCGTACTAAAAATATATTCGCAGCAGGATTGATGTTGACCAGCATCCTCCTGAGTGGGGACACTCCATTCCGTAGTATTTGCTGCAGAACTACCCGGGTAACAATCGTGTACATATTCCACACTAGTGGTGCAAGAATATTGTTGATTTTGATCACAGTAGAAAAGCTCGGTGCTTGTTTCCGTTGTATAACTACCGCAATCTTCAATAGACACAGAAAAGGTTGAACTAAACTCATGATTCCCACGTTTGCTATTGGAGTCCAAAGAGGACATGATTTGTATTTAAAAGGATGAAAACTGTATTCGAAAATAGGACATTTTCTTAATTTTCTATCTGATCAACTATAACGAACGAAAATATTCAGCACAGAAGTAGGGAAAAGGGGGGATAGGAAGAAATTATCTCGGTATTTGAGAACGACCCAATTAAGAAGGCAAATGATGTGTTACATATTATATATTCAATAGACTAAATAATCGTGCATGGTGACATTGGCATAAAAATTTGCATCTACACACATGTGTATAATACATAGGCACACACATTTTCTTCAGTACTTGTGGGAATCCACATTCCTCGGGCAGTATACATATAGCTACTGTGAGAAGGAAAAAAAACTAACCTGGGATCCGAATTATTTTGGTCCTTCTCTTCAATCCGCACAAATAGATCCTGAGAATTTGGAACCATTCCCGAAGATGTAGACGTTAGACCTTCAGTAGCTCCATCCAACACAGTAGCATTCCATCCAATTGGCTCCCCCATCTCAATGAGTATCAGTATGAGTAAATGAGTATAACCCTAACCCAATCTAGTTGTCGTGAAAAAAAAAACTTCTCAATGAATTGATTTCGATGATAAGTTTGTGAACATTTGTGCCAAAGAGATTTGCTGCCAGAAGTTAGTTCATATAGTTTTTGTAACTGTGGTAAAATGTCTGAGTATTTCGATGAAGGTTGGAGTTTAAAGATACTACTACTTGGTAAATATCTGATTCATACAAATTGCTTCCAATATTCTACTTTTTTAATGAGGTAGATTACGCAGATACAGACCTCAATTTATTCCGAATTTAATTAAAGATGTTTTGCAAGTTTAATAATAATATACTACACAAACAATATGCTTGTCAAATTTTGCGCGCTCGATTACTGCTTCTGTATGAAAATTACTACCATCTATGTGTACAACTTTTTGTAGCTATGTTTTGCATAACGTACAGAATATGGCAGGGAGACAGGCATGAAATAGTGGGGCTAAGAAATAATTAAAAATATTTTTCTGTACGTACATGGCATTGACTAGATTATCTTTAAAAACGCTTGAGAACTAAACTTATTGACAATATGATATTAAAATTTTATTTTATGAACGAAATACGTACTACAGTATGTTACATTTAATGTTTGCATGTTGAAAAACATCATTTTATGCGAGAACAATCAAACTTCCTGTATTCCGCAAGTTCTACACCTTCCCAATGACATTTTGGAGAAGATTCACTCTCCGAAAACATTTTTGTAACTTTTTCGTAAAAATGCAACTCTGCCTTGGCAATGGTAGTAGTGGCTGCTGTCAAATTTTTCTGAAGAATATCTTCATTTGGCATACTGACTAAAGTTGACGCAATACTATTGTTTTTAAGACAGTGCATGCTATAACTTAACGAAAGTTCTTCAACACTTTTCCCCATATTAGTAGCCAAATCAACAACATTTTTGGCAATAGTTTTAACATTTGCTGAAGCCGGGTGCCAATCTGGAGGACCTCGGGCTGTAAAAAGACCCATGACTACTGGAGCTGCATTGATTATTCCGACATTTTTTTCCTGTACGAATTTTAAAAGTTGAAGTCTGGTTTTGATTCAACAATGGACATGTTTTCTTGTCATTGTTTAGAATTTGATTACCTTGAAATAGGGCTCAAAATCATTCAAAGACATGTCATGAAAGTTGCATCTTGCATAGGATAGTATGCAATCGATGGGGATTTCAGACTTTTCAATAATTTGTTGCATGCAGTTTAAGTCATATCCCGTTATTCCAATAAATTTTGCTTTTCCGGCTTTTACAACTGATTCTAATGCAGGGAGGGTTTCTTTGATAATTATATTTTGATCCAAGCAAAATTCAACGTCATGAATCTAATAAATATAAATTGAACTTCTAAAAAATGCAACGTTTTGATAGGATATATAAATAGATGCGCTATTGTCGTTTAAAAATTACTTGTATAATGTCAATATAGCCAGTTCCAAGCAAAGCTAGACTGTTTTCAACATTTTTTAGTACAGCATTTGCAGAAAAATTGAATCTGACCTTCCACCCAGGGGTAAAATTTCGTCCAGCTTTTGTAGCTATGTAATAAGCAGCTCGTGGAACTTGGACTAAGGACTGTCCAATTATCTTCTCCGAATCTCCGTACCAAGGAGATGTGTCTATGTAATTTATTCCAGCCTTCACCGCCTTTTGAATTGTCTCTTTAGCTTGCGTGATTACCACATTATCACTACATTACATTAAATGTGGACCTGGGTTATAGTTATAACTGCAAAATAAAAGCAGTTTAAATTGTTAAATTAAAAACACGTACCCATAAAAATTTGCTAAAGAGCTCCCACCGTATGACAATGTGCTCAATTTCAGGCCTGATTCTCCTAGAGCTTTATATTTTAACTTTTTGGTCCATTCACTATTTGCATGAAGTTCTGCATGGAATGTTTCTGTCTCAGAAATGGAGAACATCGCCGTTAATATGAAAAAATCGCAGAAATAAAAAATATTTTCAGCTTATTTGAGAGACTGCAATTATTAACCGTATGTTAGTAAAACACAATTTCTTAACCTTCCTAAACCCTTCTTCTCTAACTATTGGAACTTATCGCGGTGTTTACGTATGAAGACCACGGACATATTCAACTCTCCAATTGGGTCAGCGGGATCAAAAACTGGTCAATGAAACTAAAATACAGAATTATATGGACTTTTATTAGGATCATAAAATCTATTTTGCAAAAAAGGTTGGATCTAAATTATGAATCCTTAGAATCTTCGTTCTAAAAAGCTCTGTGGTAATTTTCCTACATGAAAATAATAATAAATCTCACAGCTCCCCATATAGCTTACTTCGATGCCATAGCCAAGCATTGAAATTTAAGCGGCAATCAATTCGCCTCACATGTTTCCATTGCCACATTCACATTCCTACTACGTTTCTTGGCTGTGGCTCCGTCTTTATTTTGTTAGTTATCTTAATTAATTAATTATATTCATTTACAGCAAAAATGATACGTTTGTTTTGTACAAATTGTTGTTTTACGACGGAGACATACGGCGAGTGGCTTCGTCATCTGATCCTGTGTCCGGAGCATGTCAAACGTAGTTTTGACTTGGTCAATGCGTGGCCATTACATGATGACGAGAAAGCCGTTGTGGTTTCGAATCTGGCTGCTAATGGTACCCAAATCGTGTCCCTGGAAAGTGTTTTATGGCACTTTTCGAACTTTAGTATAATAAGCGATATGTGCTACAATTATAATCAGGCTGTACACAATTACTGTGTTCTGCTTTTGGAGTCAAAGTAAGATTATTTTAGATTTTTTAGCTGCAGGGCTGTGTATGCAGATTTGAAAGATACAGTACTATGAACATTTTGTTCTGTATGGGTGGTTTGTATATTAAAGTATTAATTTTACATTATTTTGTACAATCCACAAAAAGAGACGCGGCAGGCAACTTCACCCAAATAATGAATAGTCAATTCATTGGAGGACAAAGAGTCTTCATTAAAAGCAAGATCGGGGTCATCATTGGAGAAGGTTACAATTAATATGAAATGATTTCATTCTACTTTATTGGCTTCGGCAGTTGCTTTGGGTTCCTATTGAAAGGACGGCCTCACTCGTTCATGTTTTTTTTTAATTGAACTCTTTATTTTTTTTAGAGGATCCTCCCACAATTAGTCAGGATTTTGACTCCAACCATAGGGACGGTTACAGTATAAAAGAGACCGTGGGGAACGTTGAAACAGCCAAAATGAATTTTTCTGAAGTCAATGTGAAACCAAGGCTCGTTTCACTGTCGGATAGGACCACCATAGAAAATGTATTAAGTAATGAAGAGTGGGTAATATCTTCCCTAAGTGAGAAAAAAGTTGCGGTAAAAGAAATCTCAAAGGGATTAGATTCCGAAGTTGAACCCAAACCTTTGAAGAAGAAAAAGGCAATGAAACCTAATAAAGAAACTTCATCAAGGACACATAAATTAGTATATAATGTCAAGCGCCTTATGTCCAAACTCTCCGCTCATGAACAAAAACTGATAAATGCATTTGTATCTCGTTTTAAACTTAAAGCTAAAAAAAAAAGAGTGAAAAATGAAAAGAGAATATGCGCTTCTTTTTGGATACTTTGCACTAAGGTGATGCTAAGGAATGTATGGTCTGTGTTCCTCGGATTGGAAACGTCAATCGAAGGTTACAAACACAAGTGGAAATTCCCAAAAATATTCAGTCGAGACCCTATTGTGCTCACTTCACCTGATAAGCTTGGTTTTACGGTACAATATTTCTTGTTAAACTCTGTTCCTGCTTCCTACTGTCATATTCAAAGCTCTTTCACGACTCAGCTTTAAATGCAAGTTCTTTGGCGCGAAAACGAATTGGAATATCACAATAACTTATGATCATTTTTTTATAGTTTCATCTGTCCTGTAAAGGCCAGATACCTCAAGGATACGAAGGAAAGCAATGGAGAGACTGGGCTCGCCGTACACTTGGTGGCAAAGTTCAGCGATTTGTGACAGCAACATCAGATGCTGACATGCAGCATGTCTCATTGGTGGACAAGTATCCTAATTTTGATAATGTAGCGTCTCCTATTAGTTTCAGCGTATCTGTAACCTTAATACCAATAAAGAAGAAAGTAAGTGGTGGCGGAAAGCGAGAGAGTTTTGTGATAAGGTTGACCGTCATCCCATGTGATGACAGAATGGAAGAAGAAGTTTATCATCTTGTAAGACTTGTGAGGCAAATTTCAATTAAGGCCCACAAAAAGTGTTGCTTCCATATTGATAAATTAACATTAGAATGCCTTCTATAAAATTCTTGCAGCGTTGATATGCTTTCTTTTGTATACTTTAGTTCTTCTTCAGATGTTATGAGGTGAAGCTGTGTGAGTCACTATCCATCTAATTATACTACATATAATACAATACATAAGAAGCCCTGCAGATTGATTAATGAGGTGGATTTAAATCAGTTACATTTAATCTACGTAAATTACACTAATTATTAGGCTTGAAACTATGTATCAGTCTGGTATCACTCAACCTTTTGATTTTGATATCAAAGTTTAATTTATATTGTTACAACTTACAACTGCAATAAAATGTATTTCGCATAACCACAAAGCCTTATAGCATATGGCATCTATTTCTATATCATAGCATGTGTAATATAAGCACTGCTCACAGCTTGCGCATGTAAATGGCTCTTGCTCGTAGTCCTTGTGTGGGATCTTCATTACTCGATGTTTTTTCAGCGCTAAAAAATTACATTTTGTTGAACACATGTGTGTGTGTAGTGTAATGAGTGTAATGTATTAAAAAGTTGTGTCTTTAACAAACCGTATCAGTGGAGGTTAGCGAGAGTGCATTAAACGGAAGATTTTTAATTATTTTTAAATTAGTGGTTATATAATGATTCGAATGTTCTGCACAATTTGCTGCTTCTCAACTCAGTTGTATAAAGAGTGGCTTCGCCATTTGATTCATTTTCCAGATCATGTCAGACGTACTTTTAGTACTGTTAACGCATGGCTCCCAGAAGATGATGAGAGGGCAATTATTGTCTCGAATTTAGTACATAACAATGCCCAGGCAGTGTCTTTAGAAGATATATTATGGCATTTTTCCAATTTCAGTATTATTGGGGACATGTGTTACAACAATAGACATGCATTGGTTCACTCGTGTGTCCTTCTCTTCGAATCAAAGTGCGTAACTATTTAACTATGATATAGGATTTATGGAAATACTAAACTCTTAAATTTAATCACTTATCGTATTCTAAAAAACTCCCTTTTATTGTAATGCAACAGGGAAGCTGCTAATGTTTTTGTGGGCCATATGAATGTTCAACTTATTAGAGGTCATCGAGTTTTCGTCACTAGGAAAGTTGGTGTTACAATTGACAGTATGTTTTTTAGCCTCACTACTTCATGATTTGAAAAAGAGTTTATTTTTTTCAATGGCATATATATATTTATATGTTATTACATACATAGATGAGGAACCAGTAACTTATGTGGATCCTAACTTCAATGACGACGATCACAACATGGATGAAGAATCAGCTAATGCAGATGAAGAATCTGCTAATGCAGATATCGAAGTAGTTCAGCCTCCTACGCCTCAAAATCCTCAGCTTATTGTCCTGTCCTCGGACACAGAGCCAGAGGATGAAAATGTAGAAGAAAAAGACATTGATCAACTAAATTCTATCGACGGGGACAAAGTAAATTGCACAGATGAAACAAATGAACATGGCAATGTCCTCCAGACTCCAGCAGACACTAGATCTCGGAAACAGATCAATAGTACTACTTCTCGTAGCCCCAGCAAGCAAACAGTAGGCTCAAATAGCTCCAACTATGATGTTGATGTAGTCAATTCAAATAGGTCCAGCCACCATTCTGGTCTAAATTCAAATGGCTCTAGCCACCCACCAGTTGATTCAAATGGTTTAAACTCACAATCACATCCAAGTACTTCTGATTTCGTTCCAACATCTCATAGACTACGTTACATAGTTGTGGATTCCCGTCTTAGACTGCCAATTTACGAAGCTAACCTGATTCAAGCTCTAGGCATTCGTTATAACATTCATGTTCGTGCAATTGAAGCCAAAAATCATTGTGCTGCCTATTGGTTTCGTGTCAATAAACTTTTATTGACTACATTATGGTCTGTATTTTTTGGTATGGATGTACGAGTATTGGGTAACTACAAGCAAACTATAAGAAATTTTACAGATCTGAAAGCGTTTCATTTTCCACGCAGACTACAAAACTTTGGGGTAATTTTTTTATTCTCGTTTCTTCAAATTCTATCGGACAAAGTAACTGACAGTCTCTTTAACGTTTAGTTTTCAGTTGAATGTAAAGGAAGAATACCTGAATTGATGCTTACCGATCACTGGGCTAGAACAGTTTTATCACAATTTGCGGATAACTCTCGTGTGTATGTTACTTCCAAGGCGCCTGAAGAATTAAGGAATGTTTCGCTTGTGAAAAATTTGTTAACTATGCCTAACCAACGAGCCCTTTCCATGCACCTCAAAATTGATATTGAATTCAGCAAGATAGTTATGCAGAGTGGAACAAAGACTAGCTATAATATAAACTGCCATGTCACTCCCCTTTTGCCATTGCAACCCTGCAAAATAAAGATATTCATGCAACTTGTTCAAGAGATTCTTGATGAGTGTTATAGACAAAGCTGTCATGCTCAAAAAGATGGACGAATCAAACTTACCACTAATATTAGAAAGTTTCCCAATATAACTATTGTTAATGATGCTAAACCTATGGCAAATGACCTCTAATTATTTATTTTTTAGTATAATTGATCATGTTTTGTGATACCCTACGATTCCTGTGTAGTGTTTAGGCGATTTATTAGTATTAGTTATCTACATTTATTACATACTTACCTGGCATTGTTTTTCTCTGGTTTTATATGCGAAAATTTTAACAGAATAAATGGTTTGATGATCTCCAATTTAATTTTTTTCTTTACTTTTTTAATGCATGTGTGGTAATTATAAACTTTATTGTATTGCCACGCATTTTAAATATTGTCGTAATAGTTAGCCACATTTAGATATGAAATCAACAAAGGTCATGTTGTATAGACATTGCATTGAAAGCTACAAGGAGGGAATCAGTCTAATTCAACTACTTCAACTTATATTTTGGTGAAAGTTACTTACTACATTAGCCAACCAACTAACTCAGCCACACAACAAACACATAGCCACAGAAAACATACACGAGATTGCCAACAAAAAGTTTTAGGGAGAGTGAAGAAGGTCGTCTCAAGTTTGAGTGCGAAAAAAAATCATCTTACGTTAAAAGTTGCTTAAAAAGTTTTTTATCGTAACTACTTAAATTTATAACAGTGTATAGCATCAATAAAACTGTTCAGAGGGAGAACAAATTTCGTGCTTTTGTGTGGACTGAACATTTTGTTCATAATCTTTGAAACCTCAGACAGAACGTTGACTTCTTTATTTTCGATATGAAATATCACTATGATGCAAAGAAATGAGCATCTGGATATTGTATACTGGAAATAGGTGTGTTGATTGATCGGGTTTCCAAATGAGTTTCGCAAAACAACTCGTCTGGTTTCCTTCCCATTATTTTAGAATTGTTTTAAGCTACTCTTAAGTGCACTCAAACTGCTCTGTATTCTGACCGGGTCTGGATTGGATTTTGAGGCTCAGAAGATGTTTGAAGAGGTGCGTCAATAATTTTTAGGGAACACAGCTTTCATATTTTGTAGTCACAATTTTTAACACGCTGCTGTGTTTTTTGTTTGTTTAAGGATGATGAAGAAAGCGGGAGACCCAAAGTTCGAACAATGATGGAGGAAGAGATCAAAATGTTGTTTCGTATATCTCAGCCTGAAGGTTGGAAGCATCGAATGAGTACAATGGTGTCGGACTACGATGATGTAGGCTTGTGGGACGAAATTGGACTGAAATGTTTCTGTGACATGGAACTTGACTTATCTCTGTCAATCCCCAGCACAGTGAAGTTTTCGAAGCAAGTTATGGACAGAGAGGAAGAGATATTACGAGCTAAAGAAGAGGCTAAGCTGGAAAGCAGTAGTGATTCGAATCCTCCTGAAACTGATCTGGCTTTTTCTGATGAAATCAAAATCAATACGACTGGAAGTAAATGTGTGCCAAATTCACTGTATCTCACGAATTTACTGAGGCTCTCAATTGACTGCCCATTCTCAGATGTACGTAAAAAGGCAGCTGATATCCTTTTTAGTATGATGGTAAGTCCAAGTTGCAATAATGAGTCTGGTTTTAAGCCAAAGCCTGGTGTTTATTGTCTGTCATGGTAGTAATTTGTTGTGTTGTATTGCAGGAAAAAGGGGCGCTGATTCCAAGACCATTGTATGAAAGCCCATCAAACTTCCTGGAGAAAGTGGATGTAAGTTTGCATTTCGCACATACTTTACTATATGCTTAATGTTACACGCTTTCTAGTGCATAAGTGTGACTGTCTTGGGGATTCTTTTTTATTCCGAAATGCAAAAAATTCTCTACACAATATTTTTTATAGTTTTTCATATTGTTTGTGTAGCAAACAGATTTATTATCGGACCACATAAAACAAAGTATATTTGCATATGGTTTTTCGTATGTTTTAAAAAGTGGTTTTAGATATCTTATCCTCTCTATACAGTTCCATTTTTATTAATTTCTCTGGGAGCATAAAAATAAGATCTACTCACATTTTTACAAGAAAAGAGACCCTGCTGCTTGTATATTTTTTTATAACTTGGTCAATAGAAGCTAAGATTAAAGACAATGGAAGATAATATTGTGTCTAAAAAATTGATTGCTGATTGTAACATCATCGGGAAAAAAATACATGCTCTTCTTGTGCCTCTAGCAATAATTTGAAATTACCAAGATAAGACCAAATATTTTCATCAGCTCGATGCTAGTTAATTGACTGTAAAGACTAAAGCCAGTGCGCAAGAATTCATACTTTTTTCTTCTCCTTTTCTGTCCATCAGATGATTAATGTTGCTCACCATAGAGTCGATAGAGCTACATAGCATTTCTCCTTCCATCGCCTTCTGCATACTATTTTCTTGTATTTTCCAGATCACGTAATGCACAGTCATTTACTTCACAGCAGAGCTGTGTCTGGCTTAGGCCACAAATATGTACTACATACTTGCTCAATGCTGGAGTCACTTTCCTTTACCCTTGGACTCACCCTTTTTTAACCTTATGTGGCAAAAACATGCTTAGATATTATATTTACCTTATAGCAGTCAATTATAAATGCTTCCCCCGGATTTTTATTAATAGCTAAAAACTGAGAGCGTTTTTATTTTTTGGAAACTTAAATTTTAATGTATCTGAAGCATAAATATTTCCTTTTAAATGAGCTCATGTGTTCCGTAAAGGATTCAACGGTTACCTGTGAGTTTTTCTGCTCACAGAGAGAGCATAGTTATCATTTAGTTGTTACCTGCATGCAAGAAACGAATACAATCCAACATTTTTTCTGTATCTTCGTGACTGACTGTAATCGCTTCAAGTGCTGCTATGCACACAAAGGTTTCGTTCAAGCTTTGAAAGTCAAACATTGCATTACGCTATGCACCACTGTTATCTGAGAGTTTGGAAATAGAAGATGATGTAATGCCCATTGGATGGTTTAGTTAGCTATAATTTTTTAGTTGGTTAGTTTAAAAGTGTGTATTAACTAACTAACTTATGTAAAGAAAACCAAGCTGTCTAGGAAAGACTAACTTGAGTTTGCAGATCATTTTTTATAGTGATCTGTATTTAGTATTTAGTTACATAGTAAGTATGATTCTTGGCTTATACAAACTTTTGCATTCAAATATAAGATATATTCTTGTGTTCAGTTATCTTCTAGTTTTGTACTATTTTTATGTAACGTTTTCTATAATTGGTCAGTTATATTTATTTTTAGGCAATCCTCTGTTCTAAAAATGCAAACAGAGAAATAAAATTACAAGAGAGGTAGAGTTAATATTAAATTCATGCGTACATAGAACTGTGCCCAGTTCAGATTCATCCATTCATCACATTACATACATGGGATGAAAATTGTTCTTGTATGAATATTTTTTAGATCCTATCCAGAGTTTGAGAAGTACCTCCCTACCTTATTGCTATAAACCGGCTACATTATAATAAAATACATTTCTTCTGTTATAGTCCCATAAAAAAATGAAGGGCTAGTGTAAATTATTACATGTACTGGCTCCTCCATTGCAATTGTAAGTCAGTAGGGGTTATAACTTTATGTAGCTCTTTTTTCCAGAACACGTTTAAAAAACTGTTACATCATTTGATTCCCATATATTTTTTGTTTTCCTAGGGCATGGTTGACCACTTTTATGATTGCTACATAAGGGATGTGGGTTGGTTTGGTGTCTACAGTAGGTGCTAGGCTATGTATATTGTAGTCAGTCAGTCCGTGAGGATATCTGAAAAAAAATCTTGTTGGCCCTTTTAAATTATAACATGTACCTTCGCACCGTCCTTTTTCGTTCGTATAAGGGTACTTACTGACTAACTTGCGTAGACAGATAGACAATGATAGATTACATAGGTTTTCCTCTCAGAGGCTTACAAACCAGTGTTAATACCGTTCTCCCTGTCGTAGTTTAGTATTTGTAAATGAGATTTGAAATTAATTACCGTGCGAAGATAACTTTGATACTACTGATTGGCAGGAAATTTGACATTACAATGATATGCCAACGGAAGCTACATCAAGCCTATAAATCCTCCTCGTCTCCTGTCGCTTTGAATAATGCATGTTGTAGGTATACGAGGCTTTGCTGGCTTGTTGTAATGAGATATATTGATTGAGTCCTAATTACTGTGGATGATGATGAATGAATGAAATTGTAAAACAATGTAATGTAATTAGTTGTGCCATTCTTACTTGTAGTGCCCTTCCATAAATGTTGACCATTGTGTCCGGTTGACGAGTGAAGAGGATGGTGGCTGCATTTCACCTTCTTATGAGGATAATCCTACTGATGCTAAAGAAGCTAAGAAGGTAAGCAAGAAGTTTTCTTTCGTATTTATTTTTTAGGGGATAAAGAGAATGCTGTGTATTGTGAGTGAAACAAATGCCCGCACTAATTATTGGATTAGTTTAGTTAGTTAAAGCACGTTCAAAGTTAATATGGAAAATTTGTCAGTGCAAAATTATTTTTAATTTTGGTGAATTTTGATTTCGCACTTACAGTAGTTAGTTAGTTGTGTAAGCTGATTGAAAAAGTTTCATGCTTCACATAAATCTTGAAGAACGTATAATTTGAGATTTCTGTAATGCTAATGCATCTATAGTTACATCTTACGTCTTTAATGACAACGAATGATATTTGTGTAACTTTGCACTATTGAATTACGAACACAATGATATTGTATCCTTGTGTATTGTTAATTCCACTGCAAATTCTAAGGTTTCTTATTTAATGGAAACCTTGTCAGTATAAAACCTGAAACTTTCTTCCTTTTGCTATGTCTTCTTTTTTGTGCTTTTTGTCGGCATTATGCTTCATAATGATAATTATCTTTTTCTCCACTTGCGGATTCGTCGTTCTCTAGAATTGTATGGAAAAGTTCAAGTTACCTATTTCATCTTTTTTTCATGATGTTTTTTTGTTTCTTTTTGCTCTTTGAAAGGATTCCTTAAGGAAATTAGTAAAATTGGAAAGTAAGATATCACTTTGACACTTTTATATGGACGGGTTGCTAGTTAGTTTAGTTTTTAGATGTTCGCATTGATAAGTTTGCATCCATTAATTTATTGTGCATAAAATAGTATATGAACCAACTATAACACTAACAGCTGATGTTTTTGAAAAAGATTTGACTTTTTGCCATTCTATTTATTAGCTGCTGATAATGACAATGGTGCAATTGAGTCACCAAACATTTAATTCGAGCGTGAGCGTAACTACTCAGGTTCAGGTTACACACACTAAGATTTTATGAGGGTGCGATACCATTTAATATGGTTACTTGCTTGTTCCTAAATATGGTCAACTTTTGCTATTGTTATCAAAGGATATTATAGTCATAATAAACATGTTGACTAGTGATTTGATTGTTCCAGAATAATCAATCATTTATTCACAGTCCATGACGTGCGTTTGAAATCTAATACGGCTCCTATAAAGAACCTATAGAAGCAGGTCTTTGAACCATGATAATAATGCTATACTAATGTCTTCCTTTCATTGCATTTCAATATGGACGTAGTAAATTGTGTTTTGCTCGGGATAATTAGTTTTCCTATATGATTCATTCCCGAGCTCAAATTTCAAATGAGTTTTATGAGTCTGTTGTTATGAATAATGTACTACTGTAGATATCAATGATGGAACATGCATGCGCTCACTCAACTTTGACATTAATGCAACCTTCAGCCTGAATGAGTGGGCGAAAAATGAAACCACTAGTATGTTCGATTGCATTGTAAACGGGATGGGTTCACACGAAATTAATTTGGTTCTTTGAAAAACCAATTAACTTCAAAGTAGTATATCTGAAACGAGATTACAGATCACTTTTTAATTCTCCTCAAGTGGTTTCATTTCATTATTGGTACTAATTTCTCTCCCTTTTTTGTGGCTACTTTTCATACCCCAGGACGTGTATTTATCGTGCTAACGAAATTCATATCTGTATTAGTTTCTAATCGAGTAATTGGAAACTCCAACAATTTTTTGCTATCAGGTTTATATGCAGCTGCAAATGCCCGTAATTACTATGCATGTCAGCATGTACAGTCTCAGACTATCATGAAATTAGAGGCGGTATTCGTTTCACAGAAAAAATCCGAGTCCCATATTAGAAATCAATTGCAATTTTACTTAGTTATTACAACTTCATTTACATTGCATAAAACTTGACATCCCTATATGCATTTATAGGTTAGTTAATGAGTTAGTTAGTTGCAACAAAAAGTTGTCTGTATGTGTTATTCAATCGTTGTTTTGATCATAAATATTTTCCACTGAAAGTGATTTTGATTCAAATGTGTATGCATAATGCCATTCCCGTGATGATGTCATTTGGCCTTAAAATCTGCATCTGTATCTGCATAATCCAACTTTTAGTTGGCTACTAACCAACTGCATTGATCCATCCATTTTGCTACTATAGTGCTTCAAAAAGCGTGAAAATTAGTAAAACCTGTAGAGCTGGATTTTTAAGTGTTTGCATGAATGCGTCTGTGAATATGAAATTAAATGTTGTAGATTCGTCATCTCTTAGGAAAAAATCTAATCCAGTCTTAGTCAGTTATCTGCAGGTATAGAATGATGATGATTGCTGCTTTTTAACCAATAGTTATTGCAGTTAGGTAAATATTGATAAAAAAAAACTATGCAACTTGCATTTTCTATTTGCTGGTCCATATCAATCAATAGACATTTTAAAAAAGTAGCTGCCCTAAGCTGTTGCTCGGAAAATTTCTCTGCTTGCAGTGCAGAGAAATTTTCCTAATGCTAAAAAACCATGGGATTTTTGAAAGAGACGACAGAAAAATGTATTATTTTCCGCTAGATAATTTAGATTTGTGTAAAACTGAAACTGTGGCTCTTTGTTCGTATGGCTTGAGTATTGTTTTTTGTATTCGTTGTGAAATGGTATAAACAATTACTGTAGCTTTTATACTCCACAGGAAAGACAGGGGTGACAACAAATATCAATGAGATGAACAAGATAAAGCACATGCAGTGTGTACACCATGTCCGGAAACATAATATTTTTTCAACATTTCCTTTGTAACAAGTATTCATGGTACTTTTTTTTAAAGTTCACACAAACTGCCATCCGTCACTGGTTGCATTATTCACCCGAAAAACGATCAATCATCTTACCGCCGCTTTTTGTAAGACTTGAGAGTTTTGTCATTGCTTCTAGGGATGCGGAAAAATGTTTAATTTACTCTCTCACTTCACGACTTCACTCGCTACCATCTACTTTTTGGGTCTAAAGGGCAATTCTCATTTTTTATGTCTGTGTGTCATATGCATTTACGCAGGGTACAGGGATATAATAGGTTATAGTTATGGCATTGCCAAAACTCATAGAGTGAGATTTTCTATGTAGTGATATAGCACGTCACATTTAATTGGACAGTTTTTAATTGACTGAAGTCAACATTTGAATTTTTATCTCTATTGATCACTCATGATCTTGCAGTGGTGTCAGTGTCACAGAATGTCAATACTAATTTAACAAAAACAGCAAATTAGGTTAAAAAAAGTTGCTTACCATGCTGTAACTGCATACAATGAACAACAACAAAGTATGTAAACTGTGATATCATTTCAGAGCACAGTTAGCGCTATAGAGAGCGTTGCGATTGCCCCCTAGTATATTCCTGTACCCTGTATCAACGTTCAATAATTCAAAGATTTGAGCAGCTGCACGCAAGCCAAAACTTGCAGTTGCATCGCATATGCAACCATCGCGTCGATTGTGTTTACTAAAATTCGTATGTGCAAATTAGTTTATGGATGGAGTAAATAAGAGCCAACACATTTGACTCTGTGTATGTTGCACGTAACTAGGTAGACATTGCCCTCTGTGCATGTGCTCAATGCATGTACAGCTTAAAATTAATACAAACAAAAATCTTTGGGACTGACTAGGAAGGATTTTATAGTATTATTTGTCAACACCAGATATCTCAACTTGTTGGGAAAAGATAAAAGGGAATCTGATTCAAAAATATCATGTGGGCAATGCGTGCTTGTGGATTCCACATGTGTTTAGGAATATTGAATACAAGTCTGGCTTCCAAGTTTTCACTCAAATAGTACTGCTCTCATCCCTGCTGATTGGAATGCAATTTAAGGAGACTGTGAGTGCATTGTTCTGCAGCTAATGTAGTTTGTGAAAATATAGAGCAGCTTTCTTTATTATGTATGATGTTCCCTGACTTTGTGGAAGGTCAAATGTTCTCACACTTTTGAAATCACAGGGCGGTGTGAGATAAAAGAGCATATCCGTAGATATCTGCTATTCATAATGCTCGCATTATCAGTCGCTCACTTGCTTGCTGTGCTTCAGATATTCAACTAACTAACCGTATAGTAAGCAATGCAATGATTTATAGAGCATGCGATGTATTGTTTTTATCTTTATTTGAAGTTACTGCTTGAAAATGGACGAAAAAATCTGTATCTAATTCTGTATAGCACTTTGAGCAAAACATTGAAACGATATAAATATATTGTTATGTAGTTCAAATGCATTTTTAGGTTGGTTGAAATTAACGCATGTGTGATGCCTACTGCTGTTATCAAACTTACTAAATGAACCTTGCATGGTGAAAATCAAAACTGTGTAAAATATGAATCACTGAATAAGTGCAATGAGTGGAGAAGTTTTTCTACTTCATTTTTGCAATGCACAACGTATTTTTTTTTAACTGATAATTTGTTATCATGATGCCTAGCTTAAAAAATGTAAATGTAATTTTTGCATGTGTGTAGAGATAGTAGCAATTTTTGACCAATCATTACTCATCAATATCATGTTTGCAGTCATGAGGTTTGACCGATTCCGAACCAACAAGTTTTGTTAGATTGATTCTGCGATAAAAGCTGACATGGCTGTTTATCCCCTCATGCACTATTTGCCAAGAATGTTCTCAAAAACACAGTATAGCATGTACTATAGTCAGTATTCAAAGCAAGACAAATTGTCTGCCAGTTGGTATCCATATTTTCTGCCGTGTTTTAACTAACTTAATATCTTTACCTGATATTGTTTTTTTTGTGGTCTATTCGGCGATTCTTTTGATTTGTTTATTCACCACACACATCATGTGGCTGTAGAGCGACTGAACGGTATTTTTCCCTAGTTTCATATAAAATATTATCGCTTATTATAATCTTGAAACATTTCTCTACATTTCTTTTAATTTGAAAATCAAACTGAACTCAAACTATAACTATTTATAATTTACTATCTCACACTGGAGTAGCGATTTTATGAAAATAGTTGTTTCTTTACTCACCTCCTGTATACTAAGGCTAGGGATACCCCTAGTATATATAACCTAGCTCTGCATCAGTGCATTTATTTAGATACATCCCAGAATTTGAAGCTCATCGTTGTGCATTAACGCAAGTATCTAACTAGCACCACAACTGCACATCATAGTAACTAACTATACACGTAATACATGTAGGATACCTAACGCAATGGAAGAGTTCGTATCATGGCAAGGATGAACAAAGCTTGTAAAGTTTTGTATGCTTGGGAAGCTTGCAAGCTGTAGTATTCACTCAGTCAGTCAGTGTTAAGCAAGCAGAGTAAAACGGAGCATTTTTGGTTCCTTCTTTCTTCATACTACACACACGTTAAATTAATTGCCACTAGTACTATCATCTAACCTGTGAGATTGTGGCTAGTTTGAAGTGTTAGCTACTTTCTTCTTTGTTCATCTTTTTCCTTAAATAGTTAGTTAGTCTCGGTTTATTTTTTAATGCGGACCGAAGAGAATTTTCTTACTCTTGTGTACAATCGTGTGTACCGCTATCTACAATTTGTTCTACTCTCTTCACTGGACATGAAATTATCATTATTGAACTCATCAAGTCCAATGTACAATAGTTGAATCCATCGTAACCAATAAGGAACCATCATCATGATTGATCATCGTACCATATCGGATAAATCGGACTCATCGACGAACCCAGAATCCCAAGTTTTGACTGCGGACAGTATACCAGTACATCCAGCTGGAACTCAAGGTTTGGATCCCAAAGTGAATGCCCCGGGGACATCGATTGGTGTGGAAATCGAAGAGCATTCAAATTATGAAGACGGAATGATCACATCTGGGGAAAACCGGGGCAGTGCTTTGGCATCTAGAGGATCCACAATGGAACTGGAAAGTGAGGAAGATTATGTGTTTGCTGCCAAGACTTGTGGGGAAGAATCCAATGCTAGCAGCAACAATGGACAGTCAAATACTTCGTCTTCGTATATTCGAGCTGCCGAGCCGGACTCCCGTCTCCCCCATCTCAGTATGCACAAAGGGAAGAATTTGATTTCTGTGCTGGACCGATGTGACCCCGAGAAATTTAGCAAGTGCTACAGTTGTGGGTATGATAATACCAAAGGATTGAGTCATGGTAGTAGTAATGATAGTAGTAACAAAACGGTGGAGCCCACCGTTCGCCGGTCGAATAGAATCAAAGGATTTCGAAATAGTATTGATGAGGATGAAGATTGCTACTGGAATATGGGGGAAAGTAATAACTTTGGGTGGAATGCGTCCTATTCCAATGGACAAGAGGATTGCAGTAGTGATGTGTATAGTGATTATCAAGCGACAACGCGTGAGGCTATGGAGGACCAACAAGTATTTACTTTTGATGTATGTGTCAGGTTTTGAAAGTTTTTGTTCAGGTTTTGTCCGTGTTAGTAGTATTAAAAATTTTTGGTTTTAATAGTTAATGATTTCATGATGGTTAGATGCGAAGTTTTAATAATTTAACATTTCGGCCACACTTTTTGTATGTATTTATATGGAAACTGTTGGTCATTTGATTACAGTTTGTATCTAGGGATGTAATAATTTTTTGGTCTGAATTTTCAATATCTTTATGGTTGACATACTGTGCGTGCGGGGCATTTTATCATTTCTAGTGCATTTAGGACTTTGACTGGAATCTAAAGGTTACTTGCGTAAGTTGAATGCTAGTTAGTTAGTTAGTTTTATTAATGGACAAGATCAGCAGTTCATTAACTGAAGAAATGTCAAGTCTGATTTGCAGGCATACGAATATATGATAGTACATAAAAGATGTACAAGAAAGTTTTCTGTTCGCTTTGGCTTTCGTTTAGGTATTGTATAAGCTCTGTTGTGTTAAATTGCGGAAAACGTTCCAGCACATGGATTCTTTCAATATCATTGAAGTGATATTATACCAGCTTTACTAACCACTTGTAGTTTTCCGATTATCTATTGAGGTCATGCTGATGTAATCATGAGTGGCTTTTCGTCGTCTTTTTGCATTTAGTTGTTGCATGATGGAGTCACATTGGTGTCATTACTAACTAGTGTGGCAAAAACTTGAATTGCATTCAAACATGAAAGAAATTGTGTTTTAGATATAAGTTGGCTGCGTTTCTGAAGTCCATTCATGACTATTCGTGCTCATTACGTGCTCTTTTTTTGTCGTCAGTTCAGAATCTCAGAATATGTTCAGCTTTTTAACTAGTCTGGATAAAGATAAAGCCAGACGGAAATAACATTTTTAACTAGTCTAACTGAACTGTAGTCTATAATGGATAGAATTGCTATCAATGTTACTTTTGCAAATGTCTCGTGCTGTATCGCTGTATGTCATGTCATGTGGACATAAAATTCTTATGAATGTTCAAGATTTGAGCATTGTTATCTCACATGATGCAAATGAAAGAAGATTTTTTGGCCTAAAATTAACCGATGGATTGACTTTGGAAAATTATGTACGGATAGTTTTTTAATCAGCTTAAAGTTTCTTCATGTAAATTAATGGCCAGTCAGTTAGTTGGTGCATCAATATTGAAATGACAAGTGAACAAATGAGAAGATTTTCAAGGTTGTCTGGCCTTGCGTACTCCAAATAAACTTGCAATTGCAGACTAATGGACAAGAGAAAAAATATTTTTGGTGGATTTGGTGTGCTGTAAATGGCATTGATGATATTTATTTATTATATTTTTAGTGTGTATAAAAACCACAAAGTCTACCCACATGTCTTGATGGTTGTAGTGTGTTTTGAATCCTATAGTTGATTCCATTTGAGACCCATGAAAAATTAGCTTTTTGTTGGTTTAGCTAGTAGCCCAGCGTAAAATTTTGCCACTAACTATAGCTACTAACGACTCTATTTAACTGCTTAACTTTTTTTTCCTGTTTGAGCTCGTTTTGGTTAGTTTTTTTGGTTTCAAAGTGCCATTGCACGAATTTGTTTGTTACTAGATTTTTAGGCCAAAACTAACTGATAATTACAGCGAACTGCGACACCAAATGTTTTTATCACCTCATTATTAAGCTTGGAATTAGGATGAACCAATTTGTGCAGTTTTTTTCTAACCTGTATTAGTTTCAAAATTTTTGGGGACTCTGTGTTTGGATGGAGTGAGTGAGTAAATCTATAGGTGACTCATATTCAATATTTATTTACTACTACTGAAACCTATGAGTGTTGAGGATAAATAGAATTATCACTAGCATAACAACATGGTCATTCAATTTTAGTTTCACTAGAACAAACTAACCTGAGTTTGAATTCAATGTGTAAACAAACTGGAATTCACAATGTATTTAGTCACCCGTGAACTTTTTTGGATAATTTATCAAAACACATTCCAATATGGTTAAACGAGGGGATTGTGGCATTGTGAACATAATAAATATTATAGATAATTTTGGATGCATTAGTCACTAGTCGCTACATAAATTTGTTTTTACATTCTTATTCTATTTGAATTATGTTTACAATGCGAGTACACAATTTTTCTTGGTTGGTCATTACAATTTTTCCATGGCTCCATAGTGTCTTCTGTTGCAACCTGTATACTGTGTTTTTGTCTGCGGTTTCATGTGATGATGCAATTTATGAGTTAATTTTTCGTTCGTGTTTGATTTTGATGCGAAAAAAATCTATTCTATGAATATTATTGTTAATTAAGTCCATTTTAACTCACAGGAGTCATTCATATCATGTAACATGTTGATTAGAATAGCATTGAAAAGTATTAGTTTGTTATGGAGAAAAAAAACGTGCCACACAATTTATAATTTCTTCATTAGATATCATCTTATTTTGCTTTTTGCCTTTGGGTATTGAGTTTTTCAAAAATGCTTGAAGTTTCAATACAAAAAGACTAGTGTAGCTATTTACTTATGGGAACATTATGTACCTATCGTATGCTTAGCCAATCCGTAATTAATCTTAGACTAATTTGTCTCAATTTTCAGGCAAGACTACTTTCAGAGACGTTTTTATCTTCAGGAAGAATTGATCATACGATACAACTGATGGCATACCATCCAGACTATTTGGAAATATTCTTGCGAACTCATCATTACCTTATGAGGGGGGATGGACCACTCCCGTACAATCATCGCAATTATATCGCCATCATGGTAAGTTGTTTACGCAAATCTACTTATAACTAGTAACTCTCCTAGAAGTGGTGCTATTTTAGTTTAGTTTGCTCCTCATCAGCTGTATAATTAGTTAGTTACCAATTGGAAACAATGATGGTAAAAAATGAACCATTTCTTTGGTTGTACTGTTTTTTTCTCAACAATACAAAAAGCAAAACTAGCTACTACTGGTAACTCTACATTTTACTACCTATTGTTTTTCAGTTATCTTCCTCCTATTGTAAAACATCCATAGCATCCCTTATTGTTTTATGATTGCACCGTACTTCCTTAGATTTTTCAGTCATCATTATTTGTAATTATGAGTCCTTTGTGCTCTACTGACTGGCTATATTGTGAACCTCATTCACATTTTTTTGTACTATTAAGTAATCATCATCCGTTTGATTATCAAATAAAAAAAGTACAAAGAACCTATCCAAAAATCTACGAACGTTATGTGTGTTAATTTTGTGTCTGTCTATTAGCAGTAGGCTCAAATCTTAGTTGTAAATTGTATCTGAATACGTACAGTATGAACAACCTTGGCTTTAAATACGATGAATTTCTATAGCATTAGCTTGGATTTCGAATGCTTAGGATATAAAAACTTATTCGAGGAAGCCGAAAAGTCGTACGGATGGGATATTTTGTGGCCGGAAAAGTATTAAGTAATAATATTGAACGAGTTTTAAGCCAAAAATCGTCCGCTACCATGCATAAAATTTTTTGCTCTGACAAATGGAAATGATAAGGAGGGAAATAATGATAATGGCCAAATGCCAGCTTTAGTTTACACACTGCTTGGTTTGTGGTGTGTGCAAAGTCCTCGTCCTCACAAATGATTTGACAATGCATCAAGGTGATGCAATCACTACAAGTGGGTAGCAATGTAACTTTAGGAATCAATTAAATAGAGGTTGCCACGTTTTGATTTCCCATTCAGTATGTTTAACTTACCGGATTATGCATTTTCCCTGCGTATGGTGCGCTTTAAATGATTTTAGGCTGACTGACTAGCGTAAAGCAATGATCTCATGAGAAGCATGTACAGTTTCCAATTATTCTAACCTTAGGGTAGGTTAAAACGATAGAAGGAGATGACCCCTTGACTATAAAACCGGATTTTTGTATTGTTTTCACTAACTAACGAACAATTGACTTGTGGCATATTGAAAGATGTATTATTTCAATCTAGCTTGTAAATTATTAAACGCCTCCTTCATTACTGACTGACTAACTAACTAAACTACCTAATTGTCAGATATGAAACCAGGATGAAGTTAGAATTTGATCCACTGAACTTTCATACCAATATGAGAGTATAAGTTGTGAGAAATTATTTTTTCCCGTGAATCAGATTGGTGGCTGTTGCTGTACACTATAGAAAGGCTGTAAGTCAAAGTTCAATCTCCTCGACTAACTAACTGGCCGACTGCAGCTGTGTAGTTAGTAAGTAAGCTAAAAAAGCTTTATTATACAATTTATAATTGCACTCTTACGGTTGCAGCCACATATTGTAGTCAGCTGGTAAATCTACATTTAATGAGAATGCAGAAAATTGATACTCTTTTGAAAGTAGGTATGAAATATTGTAAGGTGGTGAAAGCTCCATCACTCAATGAAAGCTTAAAACAGAAACTAGAGAATACCGTTTAGAGCTATAAAAGCGATGTACAAGAAAATGAGGTATGAGGCGGATCGCAAAAGTTCATTGAATGCATGCATGCCCATAAATTGTGCAATGCAAAGTTCCAATCATCTCCTCAAGTCAAAGACAATAGGGAATATAATGGTAGGGGAGAATTGAAGGTGAATGAAAAACAAGGATGGGGCGGTTACAGTTTCCAAATAAATGATGATGATAGTTCCCATGAATAATAAAAAAAAGTGGATTATTGCATGCCAGCTTTTTGCGGGGTATGAGAAAAGCCGGACTATGTTATGTGCATTTTTTGGCAGACAGTATGGCTCCACTTGAACTAATCAGTGGGTAATATGTAGTATGACGATAATGATAGTTGCTTTAGTTAGTTACTAGTGGAAAATTTTTCCTTCTTTTGTTAGTTACTTGTATCCCAGTTTGGTTTATCCGCGTATGTACTTTTTCGTATGTCTGGTATTAGGAATTTATGGACAATCTATACTGAAAGGTAGCAATTGTTGCTGACCAATCTCAATACATATCACTAAGGTGCTTAGCTTTTCACTCATTCGTGTTGCATGCAAATATTCATTATGATTGCAGTTTTAAACTTGACGTGTGTGTGACGTTGACATACACTGGGATACGATCAATTTTCCAGTGCAATGTGGTCCCTCGTCAGAATAAAGATCTAAAAGCGGTTTTTTTCATTTTTATCTGACAAAAGCTAAAAAGTTGAGTAATTAAATCCTAATGCGTCTCTGTAAATGAGGTAATTATCATTTCGGGCTGTCATTACTATCCGATCGTGTTGTATATCTTATATCAAAAAGTTTTATACCAATTATCATCACGTTTTGTAGATTTGTCTGCACGAAGGTTTAAATGTCTAGTTTTTTATAAATAGTTAGTTAGTTAGTCAGTCATTTGACCTTTAGCAATTTTTAGTTTTACTGACTAGGAAAGTCACCTTTGAGATGCCGTGCACAAAAATACTTCATGTTCTTTTCGGTGGATAAGATTGCTTTGATGTAGGAAATGTTCCAGTGTAAATGGAAATTCATCTTTTAAAGTCTACTCGTCTATAATATCATTTCAGTTGGTCATTCCCCCCACTCACTTGAATTTGATTAAAGATCCAGAACATTTCAGTTCAAGTTAGTTTCTCCTGGTTGAGTTTTATTACAAAACTGATGTGACATGTACTTTGATCAATACTCAAATGCTCGCAAATCCTCAAACTCAGGCTAACTAACTAACTAACTACAGTTGAACATTTCATTCGACTGTTTCCTAAGTAAATGTCTGTTTGTTTTATGACTGACTGGAGTCGTTTTTGTCGTCCTCAATCCCCTCATATTGCAATTTATTCCCGTAAATTATCCTCTTGGACCACGACCGTTTTTTCAATTAAGGCAAATTGCTCTAGTATTTGTTTATTGCCTCTTTTTTTGGGATCTCTAGAGACCGCAACTCTTACGGTTCATTGTACTATCTTGCTTGAACTATCAATTTACTGACTGAGTCAGAGAGTGGAGGAAAGCAATCTGCATCCACTAGTTGCTTGCTTGCTTGAGATTGTGATCCTAACTTTCATACAGAATAGATCCACACTTAAAAATCATTCCCTAGTACCTCTAATGGACTATTATTGCTATGCAAAATAGTAATAGTTAACTCGTATGTGTCTATCCAACTATGAGGTTTTGTGAGGACCTAAATGTGCTTGTTGTTTACAATCCTGTACAACATTAAGATAGTATGCAGCATAATGTTATTCACTGTGTATGTTTTCGCATCACCTTCCACTATCCTTGAGTGCATAGCATCGTGTCATTGTCCCATTAAGTTGATATCACATTGTACGTGTATGCCTATATACTTGTTGTTGTGTGTATAGAACTAGTTGTGGGATTATAATTTTTGCCTGTGCGAAAAATAATCTAGAAAAAATTCACTTGTTTTAGTTAAAGTGCAGTCTAAAGCCTTGAGTATGGCAGATAGATTCTAATGTGCACAAATTGATTGGCTAGCACTTTTACTTGGTTAGTTTATTAGTGTTTCTCACTCATGCACTTTTGTTGGATTCATTTCATAGTAATACTAGTTTGCTAGTTAGTCATGGCTTGATAACACGTAATCTCGTGATGTGTACGAAATGGGCGAAATAGTCGTAAAATTATCGCCAAATGACTGCTCTATGTTATGAATTGCGAAAAATGTTCTAACGTGTGTAGTACGGCCTGGAATTTTGTAATGATGAATACCAAGATAGGGATTATGTTGGGTTAGTTAGTTTGTTTACCAGATTATGTTGTGTATTATTGGGATGTTGTTTTGTTGCTAGCTAGTTATAAATAGAGGCTGGCCGTTACAAGCTGATGAAATAATACTATGCATGTGTATGAATGATGAAGATTCATGATGAAATTGTGTATAGGTTTGATTTTGCTGTGCCATAGTGTCATACGATCTCACTAGAGCTCAAATCAAATTGACCCCAAAAATGCTGTCAAATAAATCCTCAAGGATGTTCTTTCTCTAATGGTTATCACATTTGCTTGAGTAGTTAGTTAGCTATAGTGAGTCTCAAGTGCAAGGATCTTGACTCTAAATTCGTTGTAAACCGGAGCCAGAAAAAAGGGAAACTACTACAGCGATCTTACTAGAAAGAATTTGTTAACTTGTATTTTGTACACATACTAACTAGCTATATAAGTATGACAAATTTCAAAGTCCACAAAATGGCTATATGTTCAGGCAGGCCATGACCATTTGATCCTTTTGTTTGCACTAGCTTCATTCCATTGGATAGTTAGTTAGACCTAGGGAGTAGGCAGGATCACCCTGGGTAAAAATAGATAGGCTAAAATGTGCTAACTATCTGGTACATGTTTAGTTAGTGTAAACTGTAAGTAAAGGATTCTTGTGGGTGGACATGGTTCTTTATTAGAACGATGTACCGAATATATAGTTGTTAGTTTCATGTGTGTAGTATAGGAATCCCTCTCAACGTGAAGTCTTTTAGGGCACCACTGCTGCAGTAGTATCTGCTCACGCATATAATCCAACTAACGTAATTATTCACGAAATGAACCAAAGAAGTCAGTGAACGCATACTGTTATTGGCTCCCGTGTGAAGAATTTGTTTATAACTTTGAGTCCAAAAAGTGTACATTATTTTAGGCCCCTGGTGGAGATTATATAAGTGATAAGTTGCACACAGTTACACAAGTGAGTTACTAAAACTAACTAACGGGTTTGTTCAAAAACAAGGGTGTAAATCACTCGGCACTGATGTGAAATTTTTTTTAGCTATGCTAGTTATTTGTTAGGTTTAATTTCATTGAGAAATGAATTCGTAAGCTTTATTGATGAGTCTCCCAATTGTTTTTTTAATTTTGGCAAATGCACTATGTAGCTTGTTATTGTTTTGGTTGCTAAAAATAGTGGAGTAATATTTGAGACGGGCTAAATAAACCGCAGGACATGTGGATTCAAATTTGACTACGCAGTTAGTTAGTTAGTTAGTAAAGCATTATCAGCTTTACGGTTGGATACAATGACCTTTGGGGTAAACATCGATATATTATTTGAAAAGAACCAGTAGTTAGTTATGTAGTGAATGTGTGACTCTGTATTTAGCTTAGTTCAGTGACTGGAATTTTTTACGCTTGTACTTCTTGTATAATTGCAAAAGCCATTATGTTTAGTTAGATTGTATGTAACTAACTATGCGTTGTTCTGAAAAGCCAGATTGTGTGACAGCAAACTTTTTTCAGTGGCAGAATGAAACGTGCTTCGTGTGTGTACGAGTTTGCTTATATTTTTTTCATAGAGTAGCTTGGCGATAATTAGGCCGTAAAATGACTTTGTACTGTTTGAACTCTGACGATATTTGTATTTCAATGGTTTGTACTTGGCATAGATTAATCTTGGTTTCCACTCAAATTTAGACTGATTATAGTTCACCTATTTTTGAATATTGCCTATAATAACAGTGGCAACGGATTTACGGATTCGGAAAATCAAGTTATAGCTCCGGGTTTGCTTCTTTAATTTTTTAGGCAAATGTTATTTGCTTCTGAGAATAAACAGCAGTTATTTACCTAGTTGTAAGTTAGTTAGTCAGTAAATATGTTAGGTAGTTTAGTTGGCAACAGCGTAAATTTAGTTTGCGAACAACAGATGCTACGTGACTTCGTGCGTACGAGAAGTGTAATTTTGAAAAGATAATATTTTTTCAGTATCCTTTTTTTTTCATGTATTATTATGTGTGTTAACTAACTAACTAACTATAAGAATTGGCGTCATTTGGCTATGGTTCAAATACTGGTTCATAGTAACAGTAATTTATGCTTCTGAGGACGAATGAAAACAATGTTGATTTTTTGATGAACAATAACTAACCAACGAATAAACTTAGTATTTAGATGGGGTTTAAATTGTATGGTTTCTGTGAAGGAAATGAACTGGAATTTTGTATTTTGTTTGCATGAAATTGATTGTGCGCGGATACTGAGTGAGTTTTTTTTTGGTGAGGCCCCGCATAATTTGAATATTGAATGTGGTTAATTAAGCTGAAAGTTGGTGTTTGTTTTTCGGATATTATTGAAAAAGCTGGAGTGAGTGAAACTCCACTATTTAGCTAATGAAGTTTTTGATCATCTGGTCGGGTAGAAAATGCTGGTAAACAAACATGTTTTATTATGAGCCTAATTTTTTGTATCATCTATAGAATTGGACAGCAATGGGAAAAAATTCACTGGCTGTATTTCGTATGTTGTTATTTTCGCGGTGAGGTTCAGGAATTTGAAGTGCCGATTTTTCTAACTAAACGAAAAACAAATGAAATTGGTTTTTCGGTTCCAAAAGATTGTTTTCAAGGCCAGGTTTTTTTTCTATTTGCTATAGAACTTTTAT
>Ga0210040_10001680_pt1 | contig 32879 bp, 30 predicted proteins | sample CryGeyCG12114_NA_FD_185462 | JGI IMG/M metagenome (GOLD analysis project Ga0210040, IMG submission 185462) | Groundwater microbial communities from aquifer - Crystal Geyser CG19_WC_8/21/14_NA (SPAdes) (version 2) | ecosystem: Environmental > Aquatic > Deep subsurface > Groundwater | place: USA...
GATGGTGATCACGAGGGTCATGGCCACGAAGGCGAGGAACAGCGCGATGGTGAGCGCCCGCTGGCCCCCGTGCACGGTGGTCGCGGCGACGGCGAGCGGGCTCATCGCGCGTCTCCCTCGAGGCGCTCGCGGATGCGGTCGGCGGTCGGGTCGAGGTTCTTGTCCGCGTACTTCGAGTACAGGTACGCGATCACGAACGTCGAGATGAACTGCAGCAGCCCGAAGACGTAGGCCACGTTGATGTTGCCGAGCAGCTTGGTGTCCATGAAGCCGCGGGCGTAGCCGGCCATGAGGACGTACAGCAGGTACCAGGCGAGGAACGCGACGGTCGCGGGGAACGCGAAGCGCCGCAGCGCGCGCCGCAGCTGCTGGAACTCCGGGGTGGCCTGGGTGGCCTCCCACGGCGTGCCGCTCCCGCCGGTCCGGGCCGTCCCGTCGGGATCGATGCGGGCGCTGCCGTCGGCGCCGTCCCGCGGGCTGTCGAGGGTGCTCAACGTGTCTCCACTCGTGGTGCCGGTGTGATGCCGGTCACGCTCGCAGAGCGGGGGCGAGTTCACGCGCAGCACACGCGTGTCGTGCGCCAGGACGGGCGGGCGCTGCGCCGAGCGGTCGCGCGGCGGCGACGAGCGGTGGTGGAGGGCGGCGCGGGGCCGGGAGGCGCCGACCTCGTGGTGGTGAACGCCCCGCCGGTGGCTCAGCTGCCGGACAGGCCCAGCTGCTCGGGGGCGTGGAGCTGGAGCATCGTGCGGCCGACGTCCGGGGGGACCCGGTCGCGCGTGGCGAGCGAGACCCCGGTCATGACCGCGAAGGCCACCGGCACCGTCCAGGCCGCGGGCTGGGAGAGCAGCGCCTCCGGCCAGCCGCGGTCGACCAGCCCCGACAGGGTCGCGAGGACCGCCGCCGAGGACAGCGTCCCGCCGGCGAGCAGACCGGCGGTGGCGCCCGCCGCGGTGAGCCCCCGCCACCAGATGCCGAGCACGAGCAGCGGGCAGAACGTGGAGGCCGCCACCGCGAACGCCAGCCCGACGACCTGCCCGACCGCCAGCCCGCTGACCGGAAGGGCCAGCAGCAGCGGCACGGTGCCGGCCAGCAGCGTGGCGCGGACGAACTGCCGGTGCTGCCCGCGGCCGGGGGCGCCGCGCAGCACGTCCTGCACGAGCACCCCCGCGGTCGACACGAGCAGGCCCGACGAGGTCGACAGGAACGCGGCGAAGGCGCCCGCGACCAGCAGCGCCTCGAGCAGCCGGCCCGGGAGCCCGCCCACGAGCGCGCCGGGCAGCGCGAGGACCACCGCGTCGGTGCGCCCGGTGAGCAGCAGCTCGGGGGTGTAGAGCCGGCCGAGCGCGCCGTACACGGTGGGCAGCAGGTAGAACGCCCCCAGCAGCGCGAGCACCACCAGCGTCGTCCGGCGGGCCGTGGCGCCGTCGGGGTTGGTGTAGAAGCGGACGAGGACGTGCGGCAGCCCCATCGTGCCGAGGAAGGTCGCGAGCGCGAGGGCGTACGTCGCGTACAGCGGGTGCGCCAGGCCGCCGGCGCCCGACAACGGTCGCGCCCAGTCCGCGCCCGCCGACGGCGCCAGGTGCTCCACGTGCGGGACGGGTGCGCCCTCCGGGAAGACCACGGTGGAGCCGGCCCGCAGCTCGACCGGTCCGGACAGCGTGACCGGAGCGCCGTCCAGCAGCACCCCGACCGGGGCGGGGACGACGGTGCGGACGTCGGCGTCGATGCTCACCGCGGTCTGCTCCCGGAACACCGGAGGCCCCGGTCCGCCGGCGCTCGGCGCGCCGTCCGCCCGCCACGCGAGCACCAGCACCAGGGCCGGGACGGCGAGCGCGGTGAGCTTGAGCCAGTACTGGAACGCCTGCACGAACGTCGCGCTGCGCATGCCGCCGCCCGCGACGTTGACCATCACCACCGCGGCGACGAGCACCGCCCCGACCCAGGCCGGCGCGCCCGTCGCGATGCGCAGGGTCAGGCCGGCTCCCTGCAGCTGGGGCACGAGGTAGAGCCAGCCGATCCCGATGACGAGCACGCTGGCGAGCCGGCGCACCCGGCGCGAGCCGAGCCGCGCCTCGGCGAAGTCCGGCAGCGTGTACGCGCCCGAGCGGCGCAGGGGTGCCGCGACGAACAGCAGCAGGACGAGGTAGCCGGCCACGAAGCCCACCGGGTACCAGAGCATGTCGACGCCGTACGCGAGGACCAGCCCGGCGACGCCCAGGAAGCTGGCCGCCGACAGGTACTCGCCGCCGATCGCGCTCGCCCCCCACACGGGCCGCACCGAGCGGGAGGCGACGAGCAGGTCGCTCGTCGTCCGGACGAGGCGCAGCCCGTACGCGCCGATGCCGAGGGTGGCGAGGACGACGAGGGCGACCGCGGCGACGTCCAGGCGGACGCTCACGACCGGTCCACCAGCTCGACGAAGTCGCGCTCGGCCCGTTCGGCCAGGCGCACGTGCAGCCAGCCGCAGGCGAGCAGGGCGGGGTGGACGAGCACGCCGAGCAGCAGCCAGGGCAGCGGCAGGCCGGCGACCCGGGCCTCCCGGACGGGGGGCAGCAGCGCGAACAGCAGCGGCAGGCCGCCGAGCAGCAGCGCGAAGACGCCGCCGACCCGCAGGGCCAGCCCGAGCTGCGCGCGGACCAGCGAGCGCACGAGCAGCTCGCCGACGACGTCCTGCTCGTCGAGGGCCCGCAGCGCCGGGCGGCCCGGCGGTCGCCGCACCCGGCGCGGCGCCGTGACGCGGACGCGCTCCGGCCGCGTCACGGCCCGGACTGCCTGCGTGCGCGCCGCACCAGCCGGTCCTTGAGCTCACGGCTGTGCCGACGGCTGACGGGCAGCGTGGCGTCGCCCACGACGACGGCGTGACCGCCGCCCGGCTCCACCCGGAGCTGGTCGATGTGCCCGGTCGCGACGAGGTAGGAGCGGTGCACGCGCACGAAGCCGGTGCTCGCCCAGCGCTCCTCCAGCGCGGCCAGCGGGATGCGCACGAGGTGGCTCCCGGTGGCGGTGTGCAGGCGGGCGTAGTCGCCCTGCGCCTCGACGTAGCGCACGTCGGCGACCGCGACGAAGCGGGTCACGCCCCCGAGCTCCACCGGGATCGTCGCCTCCTCCGCGGCGGCGGGCTGCCCGGTCTCGGCCACCCGGCGCACGGCCTCGGCGAGCCGGGCGGCCCGCAGCGGCTTGAGCAGGTAGTCGGCGGCGTGCAGCGCGAAGGCGTCGACCGCGGCGTCGTCGTAGGCGGTCACGAACACCACCGGCGGCGGGACGGCGAAACGGGCCAGCACCCGCGCCAGGTCCAGCCCCGACAGCCCCGGCATCCGGATGTCGAGGAACACCGCGTCGACCGGGCCGGCGTCCAGCACGCGGAGCGCGGCGACGGCGTCGGAGGCGGTGAGCACCTCGGCCACCCGGGCGTCCGCGCGCAGCAGGTAGGCCAGCTCGTCCAGCGCGGGCGGCTCGTCGTCGACGGCGAGCACCGTGAGCTGCTGCCGGTCGGCCGGCCCGGTCACGAGGCCCTCACCCCGGGCGTGAACTTCGGCACCCGCAGGGTCACCTTCATGCCGGCGCCGAGGGCGGTCTCGACGACCAGCCCGTGGTCGTCGCCGTAGACCGCGCGCAGCCGCGCGTCCACGTTGCCGAGGCCCATCGAGTCGTGCCCGCCGTCCTCGGTCGGCGCGGTGCCGGCGAGCAGCGCGCGCACGCGCTCGGGGTCGGTGCCCGCGCCGTCGTCCTCCACCGAGATGCGGCACGAGGAGCCGGCGTCCTCGGCGAGGATGCTCACCGTGCCGCGGCCGTGGTCCAGGCCGTGCTTGACCGCGTTCTCCACCAGCGGCTGCAGGCACAGGTACGGCACCGCGACCGGCAGCACCTCCGGGGCGACGCGCAGCGTGACGTGCAGCCGGTCGCCGAAGCGGGCGCGCTCGAGCAGCAGGTAGCGGTCGATGCTCCGCAGCTCCTCCGCCAGCGTCGTGAACTCCCCGTGGGTGCGGCTGGAGTAGCGGGTGAAGTCCGCGAACTCCAGCAGCAGCTCCCGGGCGCGCTCGGGGTCGGTGCGGACGAAGGAGGCGATCGCGGTCAGCGCGTTGAACACGAAGTGGGGGCTGATCTGCGCACGCAGGGCCCGGACCTGGGCCTCGGCGAGCAGGCTGCGCGACGCGTCGAGCTCGGCGAGCTCGAGCTGGGCCTCCACCCAGCGGCCGACCTCGCCGGCCGCGCGCACCAGGCCCGGCCCGACAGCCGGCGCGTAGGCGGCCAGCGTGCCCACCACCTGGTCGTCGACGACGAGCGGGGCCACGACGGCGCGTCGCACCGGGCAGTCCGGGTCGTCGCAGCGCAGCACCTCCACCGTCGGGCGGCCGGTGGCCAGGGCCCGCGCGGCGAGCTCCCTGGCCTGCCCGGCGTGCTCCTCGCCCTGCCCCTCCCAGGTCAGCAGCTCGTCGCGGCCGGTGACGGACACGGCGTTGCTGGCCAGCAGCGCCCGCAGGTGCCGGGCGCTGCGCTGCGCGGAGTCGGCGGTCAGGCCCGCCCGCAGCGGCGGAGCGGCGAGCGAGGCCTCGTGCAGCGCGCTGTAGGTCGCCCGTTCCGCCGCGGTCCCGAAGGCCCGGCGGCCGCCCAGGGCGCGCCACAGCAGCAGCAGCGCGACGGCCGCGAGCGCGGCGAGCGCTGCGGCGAGCACGGCTGCCTGGGGCATGTCGCGGAGGCTAGACCGGGCTGCCGACAGCGGGCGCCCGGTCTGCACAGGGCGCTGGCTAGCGTGTCCGGGTGCCGACCGACCCCCTCGCCCCGCTGCTGGACCTGCCCGGGGTCGAGGACGCCGTCGCCGAGGCCCGCCGCTCGATCGACGCGCTGCTCGGCCACCGGGTGCTGCGCCGGCGCTCCGCCGAGGTGACGGCCGAGTCCGCGCTGCGCGGCGCCCGGGCGTCCGCGCAGCTGGAGGGCGCGGGCATCGAGCTGGAGCGGCTGCGCGGCCAGCTGCTGGCCGGCGGCACGGTGGAGCCGCACGACCGCGACCCGCAGACCGGGGCGGTGGTCCGGGCGGCGGTCCGCCTGCACGCCGACCTCGGGCAGGTCCTCGGCGCGTGGCGACGCTCGCCGGCGCAGGCGCTCGCCAAGCTGCACGTGATCGCCGCGTCGGACCTCGTGCAGGACCCGGACGCGCTCGGCCGCCCGCGCGCGCAGGGTGCGGCGTACGAGGACCCGCTCGGGCTCGGCGCCGCTCCCGACCCGCTGGAGGTGTCCGCCCGGCTCGAGGGGCTGTCGCGGGTGCTGCTCGCGACCACCGCGCCCGCCGTCGTCGTCGCCGGCGTGGTGCACGGGGAGCTGCTGGCGCTGCGCGCGTTCGGGACGGCGGACGGGCTCGTCGCCCGGGCCGCCGCCCGGCTCGTGCTCGTCGACCGCGGCCTGGACCCCAAGGCGGTGTCGGCCCCCGAGGTCGGGCACGTGGAGCTCGGGCACGAGTACGAGCAGGCGGCGTCCGCGTACGTCTCCGGCGGTCCGGACGGGGTCGCGTACTGGCTCGTGCACTGCGCGCGGGCGATCGGGCTGGGCGCGCTCGAGGGGCGTGCCGTCTGCGAGGCGCTGGTGCGCGAGACGCCCCGGGCCTGACGGGCCGGACCACGGTCAGGCCGCGCAGGACAGGCGGCCCGTACGCCAGGCCGGTCCGGTCCGGTCCGGTCCGTACGTCAGGCCGGCCCGGCACGACGGAACGGCGCCCCACCTGCAGGTGGGGCGCCGTCGCCATGCGCGGGGTCCGGGTGACCAGGCGTGCTGTCTGTCCGTCGCAGCGGGTCCGTTGGGCCTGCTCGACGTGCCATCTCGTGGCCGGTCGCACGTGGGTGCTCGGGTCTCGCGCACGGACCGCCGTCGGAGGGAGCTGCGTCCGCCCGCAGGCGGTGGTCCGTCACTCAGTGATACGCCTCGTCGCGGGACCGGTCAAGGACTTCCTGTGACTCAGCTCACAGGTCTGGCCCTGGTGGCCCACCAGGCGAGGCCGGCCGCGCCGGCGGCCACGAGCGCTCCGGCGTAGGCGCCGGGCGGGCCCGGGGGGACCGGCACGCGCGCCATGACCTCGCGGGACCGGACGGGCCGCTGGAAGTCCCGCAGCTGCCAGCCCTGCTCGGCGGCGTGCCGGCGCAGCGCCTTGTCCGGGTTCACCGCGACGGCGTTGCCGACCAGCTCGAGCATGGGGCGGTCGGTGTAGGAGTCGCTGTAGGCCCAGGAGCGCGTGAGGTCGTAGCCGCGCTCGCGCACCAGCTCGCGGATCGCGACGGCCTTGCCCTCCCCGTACGCGTACAGGGCGATCTCCCCGGTGTAGTGGCCGTCCTCGACGACCATCCGCGTCGCGATCACGTGGTCGACGCCGAGCATCTGCCCGATCGGGCCCACCACCTCCTCGCCGCTGCTGCTGACGAGGACGACGTCCAGGCCGGCGGCGTGGTGCTCGTCGAACAGCGCCACCGCCTCCGCGTAGACCATCGGGTGGATGAGCTCGTGCAGCGTCTCGGCGACGATCGCGTTGACCTGCTCGACGGACCACCCGGCGCACAGGGCCTGGAGGTAGTCCCTCATCCGGTTCATCGCGTCCTCGTCGGCCCCCTGCAGCAGGTAGACGAACTGCGCGAAGGAGCTCTTGAGGACCGCACGGCGGTTGACGAGACCGCCGCGGTAGAACGGTCGGCCGAACGCGAGCGTGCTCGACTTGGCGATCACGGTCTTGTCCAGGTCGAAGAAGGCGGCGGCGCGCTGCCCGCCCGTCGTCGCGGCGGCTCTCGGCTCGACGGCGCTCACGTCGCACGAGCCTAGGGCCGCGGCCGGGTCCCGGCCGCCCGGCGGCGGTCGCCCTGCTGCACGCGACGGGGCCCGCCCCGCAGACGGTGCGGCCCGACCCGCTCTGCCGGGTCGTCCGGACGCCTGAACCCGCCCTGTGGACGCCCGGCGGCCCTGTGGACGGCGTCCGCGGCGGAGCTGTGCCCGCCGCCGATGCTGCCGCTCCCGCGCTGCAACCGTGGCGCCCCTGCCGGGAGCCGTCCGTGAGCCTCGACCTGTCCGACCGCACCGCCCGACCGCTCGTCGTCACCTCGGACCCGGACGTCCTCGAGGAGCTGCTGCGCCTCGCCGCGACGGCCGGGGCCGAGCTCGACGTGGCCCACGACGCTGCCACCGCCCGTCGCTCCTGGAGCACCGCGGCGCTGGTCGTCGTGGCCGCCGACGCCGCACCGGGCTGCGCGCGGCTGCGTCTGCCACGCCGCGCCGCCGTGGTGCTGCTGGGGAGCGACCTCGACGACGCGGGCGTGTGGCAGCTGGCCGTCGAGGTCGGCGCCGAGCAGGTCGCCTTCCTGCCGGAGGCGGAGGAGTGGCTGGTCTCGGCGTTCACCGACGCCGCGGAGGGCGCCGCCGGTGAGGGCGCGCTCGTGGCGGTCGTCGGGGGGCGGGGAGGAGCCGGTGCGACGACGCTGGCCTGCGCGCTCGCGGTGACCGCGACCCGGACGGGTCGCAGCGCCCTGCTCGTCGACGGCGACCCGCTCGGCGGCGGGATCGACCTGGTGTTCGGGGGAGAGAGCGACCGCGGGCTGCGCTGGGGCGACCTGGACTCGACCCGCGGGCGGGTGCCGGCCGGCGCCCTGGCCGAGGCGCTGCCGCGGATGGCGGGCCTGTCCGTCCTGTCCTGGGACCGGGGCGCCGCCTCGGCCGTCCCCGCGGAGGCGATGGCGGCCGTGCTCGCTGCCGGGAGGCGCGCGCACGACCTCGTCGTGGTCGACCTGCCGCGCACCGTCGACGAGGCCGCGCGCGTCGCCCTGTCCTCCGCCGCCTGCGTCCTGCTGGTGGTGCCGGCGGAGGTACGGGCGGCCGCCGCGGCCGGGAGGGTGGCCGCCTCGGTCGGCCTGCTGTGCCGCGACCTGCGCGTCGTCGTCCGCGGCCCCGGTCCCACCGGGCTCCCGGCGGCGGCCATCGCCGACGCGCTCGGCCTACCGCTGGTCGGGCACCTGCGTCCCGAGCCCGGGCTGCAGGTCGCGCTCGAGCGGGGGGAGGCGCCTGCGCGCCGGGGCCGCGGCCCGCTGGCGGACCTGTGCGGGCGGCTGGTGGAGCAGCTCGCGCCCGAGCTGCGCAGGGCGGCGTAGACCGGTGACCGCAGTGCTGCGCGGCGCGGGGCCGCTGGAGCCCCGACCCGGCGCGCTGGCCGCATCAGGCCCCGGAGCCGGACCCGGGGCGAGCCGACCCCGTGCGGCTGGACCGCCGGGGCCGGTCGCGAACGTCCTCGACCCGGGACTCCTGGACCGCGTGCGTCGTCGGGTCGCGGCCGGCGGGGGCCGGGTCAGCGCGGCAGCCGTGGCCACGGCGCTGCGCGAGGAGGGCGGGGCGCTGCGGGGCGACGCCGAGCTGCGCGCGGTCCTGCGCGCCCTGCAGAGCGAGATCGTCGGCGCCGGCCCACTGGAGCCGCTGCTGGACGACCCGCGGGTGACGGACGTGCTCGTGAACGGACCGGGGGAGGTCTGGGTCGACCGCGGGGAGGGGCTGGAGCGCACCGCGGTGCGCTTCGCGGACGAGGGAGCCGTGCGCAGGCTGGCGCAGCGTCTCGCCGCTCCCACCGGTCGCCGGCTCGACGACGCGCAGCCCTGGGTCGATGCGCGGCTGGCCGGCGGCGTGCGCCTGCACGCCGTGCTCCCGCCGGTCGCTCCTGGCGGCACCTGCCTGTCGCTGCGCGTGCCGCGCCGCCGGGTCTTCACCCTGAACGAGCTGGTGGCCAGCGGAACGCTCCCCGCGGACGGCGCGGAGCTGCTGCAGCAGCTGGTCGCGGCGCGGGCCGCCTTCCTCGTCACCGGGGGCACGGGCACCGGCAAGACCACGCTGCTGTCGACCCTGCTCTCGCTGGTCCCGCCTGGAGACCGCGTGCTGCTCGTCGAGGACGCCGGCGAGCTGGCACCGGAGCACCCGCACGTGGTGCGCCTGGAGGCTCGCCCGCCCAACCTGGAGGGGGCGGGCGCGGTCACCCTGCGCGACCTCGTCCGTCAGGCGCTGCGCATGCGCCCGGACCGGCTCGTCGTGGGCGAGGTCCGCGGAGCCGAGGTCGTCGACCTCCTGGCGGCCCTGAACACGGGGCACGAGGGCGGCTGCGGCACCTTGCACGCCAACTCGGCGGCAGACGTGCCTGCCCGGCTCGAGGCGCTGGCCGGGGTCGCGGGCATGGGACGGGAGGCGCTGCACAGCCAGCTCGCGTCCGGTCTGCGGCTCGTCGTGCACCTCTCCCGGGCGCCGGGAGGCGGGGCCCGCCGGGTGGCAGAGCTGAGCGTGCTGGCCCGCGGCGCGGACGGACTGGTCGCCGCGACCCCCGCCTGGACCTGGGACGGCCGGTCGCCCGCCGGGTGCCCGGGAGCGGCGCACCGTGCTCTCGAGTCGCTGCTGCCCGGAGTCGCCGAGGTGCTGCCGGGTGCACCCCAGGCCCTGACGGGCGGCCTCGGCTGGGGACCGGGGTCCTCGTGAGCTGGGGTCGCATCGCGCTGGCGGCGGTGTTCGCGGGCGGAGCTGTGGCCGCCTTCGGCGCGCTACCCGCGTATGGGACCCGCCGGCTGTCCGTCGTGCGCTCGCGGACGGCGCTCGGCTCCACTGGCCCGACCTGGGCCTGGCCTGCCGGGCGAGCCGCTCAGGCCGTGCTGCTCGCACTGGGCGCGCTGCTCGGGGGCCTCGTCGGCGGAGTCGCGCTGGCCCTGCTGACCGTCGCCGGCCTGCTCGCCACGCGACGCGTGCTGGAGAGCCGACGACGTCAGGCGGCCGAGCGGCGGGAGAAGCTGCGGGCGGGCGAGGCCTGCGTCGTGCTGGCCGGGGAGCTGCGCGCCGGGCGCGCCCCGGCGGACGCGCTCGAGGCGGCGGCGCGGCTCGCCGAGGGTCCGACCCGGCAGGTGCTGTTGGCCGCCGCAGCGGCCGGGCGCCTCGGCGGCGACGTCCCCGTGGCGCTCTCGCACGGTGCGAGCGCGAGCGCCGCCCCCGAGCTCCTGCGCGGGCTGTCCGCGTGCTGGCGCGTGTGCTCGCAGGCGGGCAGCGGACTGGCGGCGGCCGTCGACCGGCTGGCCGACGCGGTGGTGGCCAGGCACGAGCAGGACCGCGCCGTCGAGACCGCGCTCGCTGGTCCCCGCGCGACCGCGCTGGTGCTGGCCGTGCTGCCGCTGGGCGGCGTCGGGCTGGCCGCCGCGCTCGGTGCGCGGCCCTGGCACGTGCTGTTCGGCACGCCGGCCGGCTTCGTCTGCCTGTTCGTCGGCTGCGCGCTGGACGTGCTCGGCCTGTGGTGGACGAACCAGCTGGTGGCCCGCGCCCGGGTGCTCCCGTGAGCACCTGCCGCTGGAGCAGAGCCCGGACCGGCGTACCGCCCGGCGACGGCGGTGGACTGCCGTGAGGGCGGTGGACCCCCGGTGACGCCCCTCGTGAGCGCCGCGCTGGCCGGCCTGGCCCTCGCCGTCCTGCTGGCTCCTGCGGAGGGGCAGCTGCGGCTGGCCCGGGCCGTCGGGCGCCCGCCGCGGACGGCGCGTGCAGTGGGCCGTCGCGGGGTCCTCGAGGGGCCGCTCCCCGTGCTCGCCTGCCTGGCAGCAGGCATCGGCGTGGCACTCCTGGTCGGGGGCCTGCCGGGGCTCGCACTCGCGGTCCCGGTCGTGGCCCTCGGCCCGCACGGCCTGCGCAGGTTGGAGCCGCCGGCGGCGCACCGGGAGCGCGAGCAGCTGGCTGCCGCCCTGCCCCTGGCGCTGGACCTGCTGGGTGCCTGCCTCGTCGGTGGCGCGCCGCTGCCGGCCGCGTTGCGCGTCGTCGCGGAGGCCGTCCCGGGGACCTGCGGCCGGCGCTTCGCCGACGTGGCGGCCGCCCTGGACGTGGGGAGCGGTCCGGAGGCCTGGTGGCTGCTCGCGCCCCCCGAGGACACCACCTTGGCCGGCCGCGCCGCGCGGGCGCTGGCTCGTGCCGGTGAGGGTGGAGCTCCCGTGAAGGACGCCCTCGGAGGACTCGTGCAACAGGCCCGCGCGGACGCCCTGGCGCGCGGGCGGCAGGCCGCCGAACGGGCCGGCGTCCTCGCGGTCGCCCCACTGGGGCTCTGCTTCCTGCCCGCGTTCGTCGTCCTGGGCGTCGTGCCGCTGGTGATCGGCCTCGTCGGACCGGCGCTCTCCAGCTTCTGAGCCCGCCCCCGACCGCTTGCGGCTGCCGCAGACCGCTGCTGCTGCGTTCCGCTGCTGCCGCATTCCGCTGCTGCCGCATTCCGCTGCCGCCGCAGACCGCAGACCGCAGACCGCAGACCGCAGACCGCTGCCGCTGCCGCTGCCGCCGCCTCAGGTGGCCCGACTGCCGACCGGCGACCGGCGACCGGCGACCGGCGACCGTCGACCGGCGACCGGCGACCGTCGACCGGCGACCACCGACCGGCGAGCGGTCCGCGCACGAGGGCGACGGCGATCGGCCAGTGCCCAGGGCAGGGGCCACCGCCCTCCTACGGTCGCCGGCGCTCCCGGCCGCGGCCGCGGGCTCGCTCCGGCCCGCGAGCGAGTCGCCGGGAGAACGGCCGCCAGTGCCCCGCCTGCCGACCCACGGGCGTCCACAGCCTCCAGCGCCGTCCACACCTCGTGCTCTGCACCTGTCGCGGCGGCAGGGCCCCCGGCAGCCTCGACAGGGCCGGACGAGCCCGTCCGTCACCCCATCGCCGGCGCTGTGCCGGCGTCGTTCCCGGAGGTCCCCATGCGCGCACTCACGTCCATCCGCAACGCCCCCACCCGCCTCGCCGTCCGCCTGCAGACCGCCGGCTCCGACGCGGGGATGTCGACCGCCGAGTACGCCGTCGGGACCGTCGGCGCCTGCGGCTTCGGCGGTGTCCTCGTCACGCTGCTCAAGAGCGAGACGGCGCAGAACCTGCTCAAGAGCGCCCTGACGAAGGCCTTCGACATCATCCTGTGATCCCCGCCCATACGCCCCGGACCGGCTCGTGCCGGTCCGGGGCCCGGCGGGGGGAGGACCCGTGTCGAGCTCCATCCGAGGACCGAGGTGCCGGCGCGCCCGGGGGCAGCGCGGCTACGTGACCGCCGAGACGGCCGTCGTGCTGCCGGTCCTGCTCATCGTGCTCACGATGGCCGTCTGGGTGCTGGCCTGCGTCAGCGCCCAGCTGCGCTGCACGGACGCGGCCGCCATGGCTGCCCGCGCAGCAGCGCGTGGTGAGTCCACCGCGGAGGCGGTGTCCGCAGGGCACCTGGTGGCGCCCGAGGGCGCGGAGATCCAGGTCAGGGTGTCCGGTGACCAGGTGCACGTGCAGGTCCAGACCGAGGTCCGGCCCTTCGGAGCCGCCCTTCAGGGCCTTCCCGGGTTCTCCGTCCACGCCCGTGCCGTCGCCGCTCGCGAGGACGTGCTGCAGCCATGAGGGCTCCGCACCGAACGGGCCAGGTGCACGACCGGGAGATACGGCCTGTCGACCCCGGGCGTCCGCGGCGCGGTGTCAGGCACTCGACCTGTGGATCGGGCAGCAGCGCGCCGCCGCTCGGTGCCCCGACGCCGGGCGGACGCGCGGCGCGACCCGGCGTCCCGGTGCCCCGTGACGAGGGCTCCGCGTCGGTGCTCGTGCTTGCCCTGGGGCTCGCGCTGGCGGTCCTGGCCGCGTCGATCACCCTGCTGGGCGCGGTGGCGGTCGCCCGTCACCGGGCGACTGCGGGTGCGGACCTCGCCGCCCTGGCCGCAGCGGGCCGCTCGCTCGAAGGCGCAGAGGCGGCCTGCGGCGTCGCCGGGGAGCTGGCCGGTGCGCAGGACGCGCGAGTGGTCTCGTGCGCCCTGTCCGGGGACGTGGCCGAGGTGGTCGTCGAGGTCCGTCCGGGTGGCTGGCTCGGCCGGTTCGGCGCCGCACGGGCCCGGGCCCGGGCCGGGCCGGCCGACCCGGTGCCACGGTGAGTCGCGGGGGCCGGCTGATGCCGGCGCGCCGAGGGCCTGCCGTACCTGCCCCGCTGGCTACCTGCGGCTCCAGGTCCGCGGTCGCCTGCCGGGGAGCGGGCCCAGGCTCAGGAGCGGCGCTCGTCCGGGTAGGAGGTCTGCGTCTCCGTGAGCTCCTCGCGCAGCCGCGCGTTCTCCTGCTCCAGGGTCTCGGCCTGGCCGCGCACCGCCCGCACCTCGCGCTTGCGCTGCACCCGCTTGTGCTGCTTGCGTGCGCCGCCGCCGAGCAGCAGCGACAGGCCGAGCATGCCGAGCGCTCCGGTGATGACGCCGGCGAGGAACAGTCCACCGAGGGAGACCCCCGACAGCGAGATGCCCAGCACGCTGAGGTCCGGGGCGTCGGTGCCGTTGGTGAACACCGTGCCCAGGGTCACCAGCACGGCGAGCACGAGCAGGACGGTGCCGAGGATGATCACAGCTGCTCCGGTGGGTCAGGGGACGTCGGGCGGAACCTACCCGCCCAGGCCACTGGCGAGCACCGCGTCGAGCAGCCGGACGGCGCCCGCCTTGTCCAGCGGCTCGTTGCCGTTGCCGCACTTGGGGGACTGCACGCACGACGGACAGCCCGACGCGCACTCGCAGGACGCGATCGCCTCGCGCGTCGCGCGCAGCCAGGCGGCGCCGCGCTCGTACCCCCGCTCGGCGAAGCCGGCCCCGCCCGGGTGGCCGTCGTACACGAACACCGTCGCCTCGCCGGTGTCCTCGTGCAGCGCCGTCGACACCCCGCCGATGTCCCACCGGTCGCACGTCGCGAACAGGGGCAGGAGCCCGATCGCGGCGTGCTCGGCGGCGTGGGCCGCGCCCGGGACGTCGGTCCACCCGAGCCCGGCTGCCTCCAGCACCTCGGTCGACACGGTGTACAGCACGGCCCGGGTGCGCAGCTGCCGCGGCGGGAGGTCGAGCGGCTCCTCCCCGAGCACCTCGCCGGTGCCGAGGCGCTTGCGCAGGAACGACACCACCTGGTTGGTCACGTCCACGGTCGCCAGCGCCAGCCGCACCCCGTCGAAGCTGCGCGAGCGCAGCTCCTCGACGATGCGCAGGTCGGTGACGTCCCGGGCCGACGTCGAGTGGTCCGGCTCGTCCGGGCGGACGAGGGCGACCGCCTCCTCCAGGTCGAGCTGCTCCACGACGTACGTCTCGCCCTGGTGCACGTACACCGCGCCGGCGTGGGCCTGGCTGTGCGCAGAGGAGGAGTCGACGGTCCCGAGCAGCCGGCCGGTGCCCGTCTCGACGAGGCGCACCGGTGGGCCGCCCCCGCCGCGCAGGTCCACCTGCGGCCGGTCGCGGGAGGTCCAGAACCACCCGGCGGGGCGCGACCGCAGCAGCCCCCGGCGGACGAGGTCGCCGAGCAGCAGCCGCACGTCGTCGGGCGGCCCGAACAGGGGCAGGTCCGTCTCCGTCAGCGGCAGCTCCGCCGCGGCGCAGCACAGGTGCGGGCCCAGCACGTACGGGTTCGCCGGGTCCAGGACCGTCGCCTCGACGGGGCGGCCGAACAGCGCATCGGGATGGTGGACCAGGTAGGTGTCCAGCGGGTCGTCCCTGGCGACGAAGACGGCGAGCGCGCCCTGACCGGTGCGCCCGGCGCGGCCGGCCTGCTGCCACACCGAGGCGACCGTGCCGGGCCAGCCGGTGAGCACCACCGCGTCGAGCCCGGCGACGTCGACCCCGAGCTCGAGGGCGTTCGTGGCAGCCACCCCGAGCAGCTCGCCGCTCTGCAGCCGGCGCTCCAGCTCGCGGCGCTCCTCCGGCAGGTATCCCGCCCGGTAGGCCGCCACCCGCGGCGCGAGCGCCGGCTCGGCCTCGCCGACCGCCCGGCGGGCCGCGAGCGCGACGGACTCCGCGCCCCGCCGGGACCGCACGAAGGCCAGGGTCCGGGCCCCCTCCACCACCAGGTCGGCCAGCAGGTCGCCGGTCTCGGCGAGGGCCGAGCGGCGCACGGGCGCCCCGTTCTCCCCGGCGTAGGACGGCACGAGCGGCGGCTCCCAGAGCGCGAACTCCGTCGTGCCGCGCGGCGAGGCGTCCTCGGTCACGGCGCTGACCTCGACCCCGGTGAGCCGCCCCGCGGACACCGCCGGATCACTCGAGGTGGCGGAGGCGAGCACGAACGTCGGGTGCGCGCCGTAGCGCGCGCACACCCGTCGCAGCCGCCGGAGCACCTGCGCCACGTGCGAGCCGAACACCCCGCGGTACGCGTGGCACTCGTCGACCACGACGTACGACAGCCCGCGCAGGAAGGCGGCGAAGTCGCTGTGCCGCGGCAGGATGCCGCGCGAGACCATGTCCGGGTTGGTGAGGACCAGGTTGGCGTGCCGGCGCACCCAGTCGCGGTCCTCGCGCGCGGTGTCCCCGTCGTACGTCGCCGCCCGCACCGCCATGAGGTTGAGGGCGCGCACGGCCCGGAGCTGGTCGGTGGCGAGCGCCTTCGTGGGCGCGAGGTACAGGGCGGTGCTGCGCTCGGAGGTGAGCAGGCCGCTCAGCACCGGCAGCAGGTAGGCCAGCGACTTCCCGCTGGCGGTGCCGGTGGACACCACGACCGACGTCCCGCCCCAGGCCAGGTCGGCGGCCTGCGCCTGGTGCTCCCAGGGCGCGGGGACCCCCGCCAGCGCCAGGCGGTCGACGAGCAGCGGGGGCACCCACGCCGGCCAGTCGGTGGACCGGCCGGCGCGGGCGGGGACGTGCTCCACGTGGGTGACGCGCTCGGCCCTCGACGGGTCGAGGACCAGGCGCTGCAGCAGCGTCTGGGGGGAGGCGGTCACGGGCTCCCAGTGTCCCAGACCGCGCGCCGGTCGGCCGGGTCAGGCGATCTCGCAGACCTGCCCGACCACGCTCGTCACGACCCCGACCACCGTCGTGATGAGCCAGGGCCGCAGCCCGGTCGGTCCCGTCCGCGGGTCCTGGATCGCTCGTTCCCCCGCCGCGCGGGACGACGAGCAGACGCGCGGCACCGCCGACAGGTCCAGGTCCCGTCGCGGTTGGGCCCAGCGACTCCGGGTAGGCGACCGGGAGCCCTGCTCCCGCGGGGCCAACTGTTCGTACGCAACGGAGGTCATCCCGTGGATCTGTCCCTGTCTACCCGCACCGAGAGCGGCCCGGCGGGAGACCGCACCGTGGTCGTGGTGGGGGGCGAGATCGACGTCTACACGGCACCCAAGCTGCGTGAGCAGCTGATCGACCTGGTCAGCAGCGGTCAGTACCACCTGGTGGTGGACATGGAGGGCGTCGAGTTCCTCGACTCCACCGGGCTCGGCGTGCTCGTCGGTGGCCTCAAGCGGGTGCGTGCCCACGAGGGCTCGCTGCGTCTGGTGTGCACCCAGGAGCGCATCCTCAAGATCTTCCGCATCACCGGCCTGACCAAGGTCTTCCCGATCCACACGTCGGTCGACGAGGCCGTCGGGGCGACGGACTAGGTCGGCGGGCGGTACCGCTCCCATGGCACTCGTCGAGCTGCTGCTGCCCGCGCTGCCCTCGCACGTGCGCACGGCGCGGCTCGTCGTGGTCGCAGCTGGACGCCGGGCCGGCCTGGTCGACGGTCTCGTCGACGAGTTCCGCCTGGCGGTCGGTGAGGCCTGCGCCCGGGCGGTGCAGCTGCACGCCGCCCACGCGCCCGACGAACGAGTACGGGTGACCGTGACGGACGACGTGCTCGGCCTGACCGTGGCGGTGACCGACGGCGGTCCGGCGGCCGGACCGGCCAAGGACCCCGAGGACCTGTTCGAGGGCGCCGGCGCGGCCGACCCGGACCTCGCCGACCCGGACATGGCCCTCGCGCTGCTGGCCGGCCTCGTCGACGAGGTCGAGGTCACGCCCGGCGCGACCGGCACCACCGTGACGATGCGCTGGCCGCTGCCCGCACGCCTGCGCGGTGGGCCGCCCTCGACACAGCTCTCGGAGGACTGACGCCGCAGCGCGCGCGTGGCACGTGACGTGCGCCACACCGCTCTGGTTATGCTCCGGCCGCTTCCCTCGGGGAGCGGCCGGAGGCGTTCTGCGCACCGGTAGCCGGACCGCCGCCCGCGGTCCGGTCGGGCTGACAGGAGGACGCGGTGTCCACGCTCCAACTCGCGATCGAGGCGGACGCCTCCCTGGCCGGCGGCGACAAGGGCCTCGTGGTCGCCGTCGCCGCGGTGTCGCTCGTCGCCCTGGTGTTCGCCGCCGTCTTCGCCCGAGAGGTGCTGGCCGCCGGGCAGGGCACCCCGAACATGATCGAGATCGCCAAGGCGGTGCAGGAGGGCGCAGCGGCCTACCTGCGCCGGCAGTTCACCACCCTGCTCGGCTTCGCCGTGGTCGTCTTCCTGGTGCTGTTCCTGCTGCCCGCCGACACCACCGGCGTACGGGTGGGGCGCTCCGTGTTCTTCCTGGTCGGCGCCGGCTTCTCCGCGCTGGTCGGGTTCATCGGCATGACGCTCGCCACCCGCACCAACCTGCGCGTGGCCAACGCGGCGCAGACGGACGGCACGAAGCGGGCGCTGCGCATCGCGTTCCGCGCCGGCGGCGTCGTCGGCATGTTCACCGTCGGCCTCGGCCTGCTCGGCGCCTCGGTGGTGCTGCTCGGGTTCGACGAGAACGCCCCGAGCGTGCTCGAGGGCTTCGCCTTCGGCGCGGCGCTGCTGGCGATGTTCATGCGCGTCGGCGGCGGCATCTTCACCAAGGCGGCCGACGTCGGCGCGGACCTCGTCGGCAAGGTCGAGCAGGGGATCCCGGAGGACGACCCGCGCAACGCCGCCACGATCGCCGACAACGTGGGCGACAACGTGGGCGACTGCGCCGGCATGGCCGCCGACCTGTTCGAGTCCTACGCCGTCACGCTCGTCGCCGCCCTCATCCTCGGCCAGGCCGCGTTCGGCTCCAAGGGCCTGGTCTTCCCGCTCATCGTCCCGGCGATCGGCGTGCTGACCGCGCTCGTCGGCATCTACGCCACCAGCCCCCGCGACAACGACCGCACCGGCATGAACGCCATCAACCGCGGCTTCTTCACCTCCGCCGTGGTGTCCGCGGTGCTCGTCGCGATCGCCGCCTTCGCCTACCTGCCCGGCGCGTACTCCGGCTTCGGCAACGGCGACGAGGGCGTGCGCGTGCTCGGCGGCAGCCCGCGCGCCTTTGCCATCGGCTCGGTCGTCATCGGCATCCTGCTGGCCGCCGCCATCCAGGTCCTCACCGGCTACTTCACCGAGACGAGCCGCAAGCCGGTGCGCGAGATCGGCAAGAGCTCGCTCACCGGCGCGGCCACCGTGGTGCTCGCCGGCATCTCGGTCGGGCTGGAGTCCGCGGTCTACAGCGCCCTGCTCATCGGTGGCGCCGTGTACGCGGCGTTCCTGCTCGGCGGCGGCTCGGTGGTGCTGGCGCTGTTCGCCGTGGCGCTCGCCGGCACCGGCCTGCTGACGACCGTCGGGGTCATCGTCGCGATGGACACCTTCGGTCCGATCAGCGACAACGCGCAGGGCATCGCGGAGATGTCCGGCGAGATCGACGAGCGCGGGGCGCAGATCCTCACCGAGCTCGACGCGGTCGGCAACACGACGAAGGCCATCACCAAGGGGATCGCGATCGCGACCGCGGTGCTGGCCGCGACCGCGCTGTTCGGCTCGTTCCGGGAGGCCGTCGTCGGCGAGCTCGGGGACCGGGCGTTCTCGCTGTCGATCGAGCGGCCGAACCTGCTGTTCGGGCTGATCATCGGCGCCGCGGTGGTCTTCCTGTTCTCGGGACTCGCGATCAACGCCGTGTCCCGCGCCGCCGGCCGGGTCGTGTACGAGGTGCGCGAGCAGTTCCGCACGCGGCCCGGGATCATGGACTACACCGAGAAGCCGGACTACGCCGCGGTCGTTGACATCTGCACCAAGGACTCCCTGCGCGAGCTGGCGACGCCCGGGCTGCTGGCCGTGCTCGCCCCGCTGTCGGTCGGCTTCCTGCTCGGCTACGCCCCGCTCGGCGCCTTCCTCGCCGGGGCGATCGCCGCGGGCGTGCTGATGGCGGTCTTCCTGTCCAACGCCGGTGGCGCCTGGGACAACGCGAAGAAGCTCGTCGAGGACGGCGCGCACGGCGGCAAGGGGTCCGCGGCCCACGAGGCCACGATCATCGGCGACACGGTCGGCGACCCGTTCAAGGACACCGCCGGTCCGGCGCTCAACCCGCTGCTGAAGGTCATGAACCTCGTGGCCCTGCTCATCGCGCCGAGCGTGGTCCGCTTCGGGACCCACGGCGTGGACGAGAACCTGGGGCTGCGCCTGCTGGTGGGCCTGCTGGCCCTGGCCGGGATCGTGGCCGCCGTGACGATCAGCAACCGGCGCAGCGTCGCGGGCGCCGTCGAGATCGCCGAGGGGGCGCAGGCCCCGGTCTGACCCCGTATGACGCCGGTCCGGTCCCGCGACGACGGGGGACCGGACCGGTGCGCGTCCGGCCCGCCCACCCCCGTCGCCTGGCCGCCCGGCGCAGATCAGCAGTGCGGCGGCGTGGGACGGGCACTGGGTACGGTCCGGCGGTGAGCCTCCCGGACCCCGCCGCCCTGCTGCCCGACGCCCCGCGCCTGCGTGACGCCCTCGACGCGGCCGGCTGGTCCGCGCAGGCCCTGGACGACCTGCTCGGCGCGACGGCGCGCACGCATCTGGACCGTGACGAGCTCGCCCCGCTGCTGCGGCGCACCGGGGGAGGCGACCCGCTCGCGACCCTGGCCAGGCTGTTCGTCGCGGGGGTCGCGGTCGAGCCGGAGCGTGCTCGGGCGGCCGGCGTCCCGGACAGCTGGCTCGCCGCCGACGGCACGGCCCTCGTACGGCTGCAGCCGGTGCGGCACGGCGGCGTCGAGGTGCTCTGCCCGCACGACCCGGGCCGGGCCGCGACCGGGGTGGCCGTGGACCAGGTGCTCGGCGTCGGCGCCGCCAGCCTCACCCTGGCGGCGGCCACCCCGCGCGAGGTCGTCGGCAGCACGCTTGACCTGGGCGCCGGCTGCGGCATCCAGGCCCTGCTCGCCGACGACCACAGCCGCCGCACCGTCGCGACCGACCGCAACCCGCGCGCCACCGCGTACGCCCGGCTGGCGTCGGTGCTCAACCGCGCCGACCTCGACGCCCGTACCGGGGACCTGCTGGAGCCGGTCGCGGGGGAGCGCTTCGACCTGGTCGTGAGCAACCCGCCGTTCGTCGTCGGACCGGGCGCGCGCTACACCTACCGCGACTCCGGGCTGGGCGGCGACGAGGTGTGCCGCCGCCTGGTGCAGGAGGTGCCGCAGCACCTGGAGGCGGGCGGCGTCGCCGTGCTGCTCGCCAACTGGCTGCACGTGCAGGGCGAGGACGGCGACGAGCGGGTGCGGTCGTGGTTCGCGGGCACCGGTTGCGACGGCTGGGTGGTGCAGCGCGAGCTGGCCGCGCCGGAGGACTACGTCACCGCGTGGCTGCGCGACACCGACGAGGGGCCGCGCTTCGACGCGCTCTACGACGCGTGGACGCAGTGGTTCGCGGAGCAGCGCGTCGAGGCGGTGGCGTTCGGGATCGTCGCGCTCACGCCCGGGCGCGAGCGCGTGGTGCTCGAGGAGGTCGACCAGCCGGTGGCCGCGACGTGGGGGCAGCAGGTGCGCGCGCACTTCGCGGTGCGTGACCTGCTGGAGAGCGACCTGCGCGAGGCCCGGCTGCGGCTGCGCGACGACGTGCGGCTCGAGCAGCTGGCCCGGCGCACCGACGAGGGCTGGACAGCGGAGGCGCAGGTGCTGCGCCAGCAGTCCGGGCTGCGCTGGTCCGGCGGGGTCGACGTGTACGGCGCGACGCTGCTGGCCGGGTGCGACGGGAGCCGCCGCCTCGGCGACCTGCTCGCCGTGCTGGCCAGCAGCACCGGGCTCACCGAGGCCGAGGCCGCCGAGCAGGTGCTGCCCGTCGTCGAGCGGCTCGTCGAGCAGGGCTTCCTGGTCCCCTGACGGCAGCGGCGTTTGCGGTTCCGGCAACAGCACTGGCTCCGGCGGGTACGGCGCGGGCAGGGTGCGTCCATGATCGACACCCCCGAAGGAACGTCCGGAACGCCCGCCGCGAGCTACCGGGGAGACCCGGCTGTCCGGGAGGAGTGGGACCGGCGCTACGCCGACCGGGAGCAGCTGTGGAGCGGGCAGCCGAACGGTGCGCTGGTGGTCGAGGTCGCCGGCCTCGCGCCCGGCCGGGTGCTCGACGTCGGCTGCGGTGAGGGCGCGGACGCGGTCTGGCTGGCCGGCCGCGGGTGGGAGGTGACGGCGCTCGAGGTCTCCGGCCTGGCGCTGGAACGGGCCGCCCGGCACGCGCGGGACGCCGGCGTGAGCGTCCGCTGGGTGCACGCCGGGCTGGCCGAGGCCGCGCTGCCGCCGGGGTCCTTCGACCTGGTCTCCGCCCAGTACCCGGCACTGCAGCGCACCGCCGACGCGGCGGCCGAGCGGGCGCTGCTCGCAGCCGTCGCGCCCGGCGGCGTGCTGCTGCTCGTGCACCACGCGGGCATGGACACCCAGCAGGTGCACGACGGCGGCTTCGACCCGGCCGACTACGTCTGGCCGTCCATGGTGGCGGCCCTGCTCGACGGCGACTGGGAGGTGCAGCTCGACGAGCAGCGTCCGCGCAGCGCACCGCCGGGCGGCGCGGGCGCGCACCACAGCGACGACGTGGTGCTGCGGGCGCGCCGGCTGCGCTGAGGGCCACCCTGCTGCGCGGCCGGGTCAGCCGCCCGTCGGGCGCGCCCGGACGTGCAGCCGCTCGCCCTGCGGGCCGAACAGCGCGAGCGCCTCGGTGGGCACGCGGCCGGGGTTGCCGAACCAGTGGGGCGTGTGGGTGTCGAACTCCGCGACCTCGCCGGCGCTGAGGACCAGGTCGTGGTCGCCGAGCAGCAGGCGCAGCTGACCGGACAGCACGTACAGCCACTCGTAGCCCTCGTGGCTCTGCTGCTGCGGCGCGCTCGGCTGCGCCGGGACGGGCAGGACCAGCTTGAAGGCCTGCAGCCCGCCCGGCCTGCGGGTCAGGGGCAGCCAGGTCATGCCGTGGCGATGCACGGGCTGGAGGCGCACGCGCGGGTCACCCGTCTCCGGCGCCCCGACCAGCTCGTCCAGCGGGACGCGGTGGGCGCGGGCCAGCGGCAGCAGCAGGTCCAGGGTGGGCCGGCGCTTGCCGGACTCCAGGCGGGACAGGGTGCTGAGCGAGATCCCGGTGGCCTCGGCGAGCTGCGCGAGGGTCCCCCCGCGCTGCTGGCGCAGGGCGCGCAGCCGGGGACCGACGGCCGCCAGGACCGGCCCGAGCGCGTCGCGCTCACCGGGGTCGACAGCGTCGGGAGGGCTCAGCGGGTCCGGCACGCCCCCATGTGCTCGTCCCGCACGACTCCTTGTCAAGGTGGCCGCTCAGGCGAGGGTCTGCGCCTCGCCGACGAGGGTCTCGCCCAGCGCGGCGGCGTCTGCGGAGGACGGGAGCCGCAGCGCGAGCAGCGCGCCCAGCGCGACGGCGCCGCCCACCAGCACGTACGCCGTACGGGCGCTGGTGGCGCCGACCACCAGCGGCACCGCCAGGCTGGACAGCGCACCGCCGGCCTGCAGCGCGAGCGAGTTCGCGGACAGGGCCGTGGAGCGGTGCTCGCTCGCCACCCGGCTGTGCAGCACCGCGTGCAGCAGCGGCCAGCGGGCGGCGTTGGCGAGGTAGTAGCCGGCGTACGCCGCTGCGGCGGCCACCACCGCCCGCGAGCCCGCGATGCCGAACAGCGCCAGGCCCCCGGCCAGCTCCAGGCAGGCCACGGCCCCGCGCGTGGAGCCGCGCAGCAGCCGGCGGACGCGGGGCGTGAGGGCGGCTCCGGCCGCTCCGGCCAGGAAGGACACGGCCATCACGACGCCGAAGACGGCCGACCCGCCCGCGCGGCTGCCGGCGAGCTCCGCGAACAGCGGCGGTCCGAGCAGCTCCAGGGTCCCGAGCGCGAGCCCGCCGACCGCGGCCAGCGCCAGGACCTGTCGCAGGCCCGCGTCGCGCAGGGACAGCCGCACCGCCTCGCGGACCGTGGTGGGCACGGCCCGTACGCCGGTGCGCAGCGCCCCCAGCGCGGGGGCGGAGCGGGCGGGGCCGGTGGGGGTCACGAGCGCGAGCACCGCGGCGACCGAGACGAGGTCGAGCACGCAGGCGGCGACGTACGGCAGGACCAGCAGCGAGCTCGAGGACCCGTCCAGCAGGCCGGGGGCCAGGCCGCCGGCGACGGACCCGAGCGCGAGCGCCAGGCAGTCCGCGATCCCGGCGCGCGACAGGCCGGGCACGACGTCGGCGGCCGGGTCGGTGAGGTGCACGGTGTCGACGTACCAGGACTCCAGGGGGCCGGAGTCCAGCGCGCGGCCGACGGCCAGCAGGACGGTCCCGGCGGTGAAGGCCGCCACGGAGTGCGCGCTGGCGTAGACGGCGCAGGACCCGAGGTGCAGCAGGCCGGAGACCACGAGCACCGGGCGGCGGCCGAGGGCGTCGGCGAGCCCGCCGGTCGGCAGCTCCAGCAGGACCACGAGCACGCTGTGCACCAGGAAGACGACGCCCACGTCGGCGAGCGACAGGCCCCGCGCGAGCGCCAGCAGGACCGTGACCGGGATCGTGATCCCCACGGGCAGCCAGCGCAGCGCGGTGAGGCCCACGAAGCGGCGGGTCGCCTGCGGAACGGTCAGGGGCGCGGTCATGTCGGCCACTCCACGAGGGGCAGCACGTCGATGAGCACCGAGACCAGCTGCGTGTCCGCGGACCCGTGGCTCCCGTCCCGCGCGCCGCCCGCCGCCCTCTCCGGCGGGTGCGCGACCAGCCACGCCCGCACGACCTCTCCCAGCTGCTCCGCGAGCGCGCGGGCCTGCCCGGGGGTGAGCCGGAGCGCGTAGTCGCTGAGCGAGGCCGCCTCGGTCCAGTCGTCGCCCAGCTCCTCGCGCTGCTCCCACCAGGCGTTGAGCACGCGGCCCTGCGCGGACAGCTGCAGCAGGTTCATCTCGTCCTGCACCTGCGCGCCGCCCTCCTGGGCGACCACCTCCCCGGTGGACCAGCTGGTGAGGCGGTGCCGCGCGCGCCACCAGCGCTCGCGCCCGGTCCCGCGGTCCGGCACCTCCTCCACGAAGCCGTGGGCGGCGAGCTGCCTCAGGTGGTAGCTCGTCGAGCCGCTGCTCTCGCCCACCCGCGCGCCGAGCAGGGTGGCGGTCGAGGGCCCGTGCAGGCGCAGCAGCGCCAGCAGGCGGTTGCGCAGCGGGTGGGCGAGGGCGCGCAGCGCGCGGACGTCCGACACGTCGACGCGCGGCTCCGGGGGTGTCGGCACAGGTTGACGGTACGACTGCAAAGGGTTCTTTGCAACGACTTCTCGGCAGACCGGGAGGGGGTCCGCGCCCGCCGCACCCGGGTCCGTGCCGCGGATGGGGCACACTCTGCGCCCTCCCGCCGTTGCACCCGGCGGAGCCCGCTCGACCCGTACGCCCCCCCGACCCTGGAGACCCGTGCCCGACATCGACACCGCCCCGGCGCCCCCTCGCAAGGCGCCCGCCAAGCGCGCCGCTGCGACGCAGGGCGGCCGCCGGCTCGTGATCGTCGAGTCGCCGGCCAAGGCGAAGAAGATCGCGTCGTTCCTGGGGGCGGGCTACGTCGTGGAGAGCTCGATCGGGCACATCCGCGACCTGCCGCGCAACGCCGCCGACGTGCCCGCCAGCCACAAGGGCGAGGCGTGGGCGCGGCTCGGCGTCGACGTCGACCACGACTTCCAGACCCTGTACGTCGTCAGCGCCGACAAGAAGGCCCAGGTCGCCAAGCTCAAGGCGCTGCTGAAGGACGCGGACGAGCTCTTCCTGGCCACCGATGAGGACCGCGAGGGCGAGGCGATCGCCTGGCACCTGCTGGAGACGCTCAAGCCCAAGGTCCCGGTGCACCGGATGGTGTTCCACGAGATCACCCCGCAGGCGATCCAGCAGGCGGTGGAGACGCCGCGCGAGCTCGACACGGCGCTCGTGGACGCGCAGGAGACCCGGCGGGTGCTGGACCGGCTGTACGGCTACGAGGTCAGCCCGGTGCTGTGGAAGAAGGTCATGCCGAAGCTGTCGGCGGGCCGCGTGCAGTCGGTGGCGACCCGGATCGTGGTCGAGCGCGAGCGCGCCCGCATGCGCTTCGTGCAGGCCGGCTACTGGGACCTCGACGGCACGTTCACCCCTCCCGCGCAGGACGACCCGACCGCGCCCAGGACCCTGCACGCCACCCTGGTCGCGCTGGACGGCAAGCGCCTCGCGACCGGTGCCAGCTTCGAGCAGGAGACGGGGCAGCTGAAGGCCGGTGCCGACGTCGTGCTGCTCGACGAGGCGAGCGCCGCGAGCCTGGTCGAGCGGCTGGGCAGCGCGGACTTCTCCGTCCGGACGGTCGAGGACCGGCCGTACACCCGCAAGCCGTACGCGCCGTTCATGACGAGCACGCTGCAGCAGGAGGCCGGCCGCAAGCTGCGCTTCTCCGCGCAGCGCACGATGCAGACCGCGCAGCGGCTGTACGAGAACGGCCACATCACCTACATGCGCACCGACAGCGTCAACCTGTCGGAGACCGCCATCACCGCTGCCCGTCAGCAGGCCCGCGACCTGTACGGGCCGGAGTACGTGCCGGACGCCCCGCGCCGCTACACCGGCAAGGTGAAGAACGCGCAGGAGGCGCACGAGGCGATCCGCCCGTCCGGCGACGTGTTCCGCACGCCGGGGGAGCTGGCCCGCGAGGTGTCCGGCGACGAGCTGCGGCTCTACGAGCTGATCTGGCAGCGCACGGTCGCCAGCCAGATGGCCGACGCCCGCGGCACGAGCGCGAGCGTCCGGCTGGGCGCCCGCACGGTGGACGGCACCGACGCCGAGTTCTCCGCGACCGGCAAGGTCATCACCTTCCCGGGCTTCCTGCGGGCCTACGTCGAGGGCAGCGACGACCCGGACGCCGAGCTCGAGACCGCCGAGCGGCGCCTGCCGCGGGTCGCGGTCGGGGACGGCCTCGGTGTCGACGCGCTCGAGGCGCAGGGCCACACCACCAGCCCGCCGGCCCGCTACACCGAGGCCTCGCTCGTCAAGCGCCTGGAGGAGCTCGGGATCGGGCGCCCGTCGACCTTCGCGAGCATCATCACCACCGTCCAGGACCGTGGCTACGTCTGGAAGAAGGGCAGCGCCCTCGTCCCGACCTGGCTGGCGTTCGCCGTCATCGGGCTGCTCGAGCAGCACTTCGGCCGGCTGGTCGACTACGACTTCACGGCCTCGCTGGAGGAGGACCTCGACGTCATCGCCGGGGGCGACGGCAACAGCGTCGAGTGGCTGACCCGCTTCTACTTCGGCTCGGACTCCGGCAAGGCCGGCGGGGTCGCCAGCCAGGGCGGGCTCAAGAAGCTCGTCGGCGGCAACCTGGACGACATCGACGCGCGCGACGTCAACTCCATCGTCATCGGCCGGGTCCCGGCGGGGGAGCCGGGTGAGGGCACCGAGGTCGTCGTGCGGGTCGGCCGCTACGGCCCGTACGTCCAGATCGGCGCCGAGGGCGAGGACCAGCAGCGCGCGTCCCTGCCGGAGGACCTCGCGCCGGACGAGCTGACCGTCGAGAAGGCTCTCGAGCTCGCCAAGGCGCCGAGCGGCGACCGGACGCTCGGCACGGACCCGACGACCGGCTACGACGTCGTCGCCAAGGCCGGCCGCTACGGCCCGTACGTCAGTCTGGTGCTGCCGGAGGGCTCCAAGGAGCGCCCGCCGACGGCCTCGCTGTTCAAGACGATGGACCTGGACACGGTGACGCTGGAGCAGGCGCTGCAGCTGCTGACCCTGCCCCGGGTGCTGGGCACCGCCGAGGACGGCGAGGAGGTCACCGCCCAGAACGGGCGGTACGGCCCGTACGTCAGCAAGGGCAAGGAGTCCCGCACGATCGAGAGCGAGGAGGCGCTGCTGAGCGTCTCGCTCGCCGAGGCGCTGCACCTGCTCGCCCAGCCCAAGCAGTACGGGCGGCGCGCGGCGGCCCCCAAGCCCCCGCTCAAGACGCTCGGCAAGGACCCGGTCAGCGGCGGCGAGATGGTCGTCAAGGAGGGCCGGTTCGGGCCGTACGTCACCGACGGCGAGACCAACGCCTCGCTGCGCAAGGGGGACACCCCGGAGGGCCTGGACGACGAGCGCGCCTCCGAGCTGCTCGCCGAGCGCCGGGCCCGCGGGCCGGCACCCAAGAAGACGGCCGCGCGCAAGGCCCCGGCGAAGAAGGCCCCCGCCAAGAAGGCCCCGGCGAAGAAGGCCGCTGCGAAGAAGACCACCGCCAAGGCCCCGGCCACGAAGACGGCGGCGGCGAAGGCCGCGGCGAAGAAGGCCCCGGCCGCGGCGGCCGGCGCCGCCGCGGCACCGGCCGACGAGGCCTGACGCGCCGTACCCTCGCCCTGTGACCAGGGCGGCCGGCAGCGGCGTGCGGTGGCCCGGGGCGCTGCAGTCCCGGGGGTTCCGCCGGCTGTACCTCGCGCTCGCGCTGTCGAGCTTCGGTGACTGGGTGGGGTTCCTCGCGACCGCCGCCCTCGCCGCGCAGCTGGTCGACGGCTTCGGCGCGCGGAACTTCGCCGTCGGCGGCGTGCTGGCCTTCCGGCTGCTGCCCGCGGTGCTGTTCGGCCCGGTGGCGGGGGCCTTCGCGGACCGCTTCGACCGCCGCTCGCTGATGGTCGTGTGCGACCTCATGCGCTTCGCGCTGTTCCTGTCGATCCCGCTGGTGGGCTCGCTGCTGTGGCTGTTCGTCGCCACGCTGCTGGTCGAGGGGTTCAGCCTGTTCTGGATCCCGGCCAAGGAGGCCTCGGTCCCCAACCTGGTCGGGTCGCAGCTGGAGTCGGCCAACCAGCTCTCGCTCGTGGCGACGTACGGCACGGCTCCGCTCGCCGCCGTCCTGTACGGCGTGCTCGGGCTGGTCGCCGGCTCCGGCGACGCCTCGGCCGCCAGCCTCGCGCTCTACGTCAACGCCGCGACCTTCCTGTTCGCGGCGGTGCAGGTGGGGCGCATCCGCGAGATCCCCCGGCGCGGCGCCGGGTCGACCGCCGCCCGCCCCCCGTCGCTGGCCGAGAGCGTGCGTGAGGGAGTGGCGTTCGCGCGCAGCAGCCCGGCCGTGCGCGGGGTGCTGGTGGCCATGCTCGGGGCCCTGGCGGCTGCCGGCACCGTCATCGCGAACGGCAAGATCTTCGCCGACACGGTCCTCGCGGGCGGTGACGCGGCCTTCGCGATGCTGTTCGGCGCGGTCTTCGTGGGCATCGCGCTCGGCGTCGCCGTGGGGCCGCGGCTGCTCGGCGACATGTCGCGCCGCCGGGCGCTGGGCCCCGTGATCGCGTCGGCCGGGCTGTGCCTGGTCCTGCTGTCCCTCGTGCCCGTCCTCGCGCTCGCCGTGATCGCCACCCTGCTGCTCGGCGCCTTCGCGGGCCTGGCGTACGTGATCGGCCTGACCCTGCTCGGGGGCGAGGTCGAGGACGAGGTGCGCGGCCGGACCTTCGGCCTCGTCAACTCGCTGATGCGCATCGACCTGCTGCTCGTGCTGGCGGTCGCGCCGCCCGTCGCGGGAGCCATCGGCCAGCGGTCGCTGCAGCTGCCCGGCAGCGGCCCGGCCGAGCTGAGCTTCAACGGGATCTCCGTGACCATGCTGGTCGGCGGGCTGCTGGCCCTCCTGGTCGGCCGGGCTTCCTTCCGCACCATGGACGACCGGCCCGGGGTGCCGCTGCGCAGCGACCTTTGGGCGCTGGTGCACCGCCAGCAGCGGCCCCCGGCGTTCCCGGGGACGTTCGTCGCCGTCGAGGGCGGCGAGGGGGCGGGCAAGTCCACACAGGTCGACGCGCTGGCCGGCTGGTTGCGCGAGCAGGGCCACGAGGTGGTGGTCACCCGGGAGCCCGGCTCGACGGCCGCCGGACGTCGGCTGCGCGAGCTGCTGCTCGACCCGGCAGCCGCCCTGGCACCGCGCACGGAGGCGCTGCTGTACGCGGCGGACCGGGCCCAGCACGTCGAGGAGGTCATCGTCCCGGCGCTGCGCCGCGGGGCCGTGGTCGTCACGGACCGCTACGTCGACTCCTCGCTCGCCTACCAGGGCGCCGGCCGCGCGCTGGAGGTCGACGAGGTGGCCCGGCTGTCGGCGTGGGCGACCGGCCGGGTGCGCCCCGACCTCGTGCTGCTGCTGGACGTCGACCCGCAGCTGGGCCTGGCCCGGGCCCGACGCGTCGGTGAGCCCGACCGGATCGAGGCGGAGTCGCTGGCGTTCCACGGCCGGGTGCGCGCGGGCTTCCTCGACCTCGCCGCCGCGGCGCCCGACCGCTACCTCGTGATCGCGGCCTCCGAGCCCGCCGAGGTCGTCGCGGCCGCCGTACGCGCACGTGTCGCGACGCTGCTGCCCGCCGCGGCCGGGGCCCCGGTGCCCGCGTGAGCGTGTACGACGACCTGGTCGGGCAGCCGCACGTGGTCGAGCAGCTCCGGACGGCGGGCGCGGACGCGCGCGCCGTGCTGGGGGACGCGTCCACCGGGCAGGGCGATCGGGGCGGTCCCGGAGGGCGTGGCGCCATGACCCACGCCTGGCTGTTCACCGGGCCCCCCGGGTCCGGGCGCTCGGTTGCCGCGCGTGCCTTCGCCGCCGCGCTGCAGTGCACCGACCCGGACACCCGGGGCGGAGGCTGCGGGCACTGCGTCGACTGCCACCAGGTGCTGGTCGGCACGCACCCCGACGTCGCCGCCGTGGTGCCCGAGGGGCTGCACCTGCTGATCGAGGACGCCCGGGAGATCATCAAGCGCTCCTCCCGGGCGCCGACGCGCGGCCGTTGGCAGGTCACCCTCGTCGAGGACGCGGACCGCATGGAGGAGCGCACCTCGAACACCGTGCTCAAGGCGCTCGAGGAGCCGCCGCCGCACAGCGTCCTGCTGCTGTGCGCGCCGAGCACGGAGGACCTGCTGCCGACCATCCGGTCGCGCTGCCGGCGGGTGCCGCTGCGCACGCCGCCGTCGGCCGCTGTGGCCGAGGTGCTCGTCCGGCGCGACGGCGTCGACCCGGCGATGGCGGCCTTCGCGGCGCGCGCGGCGCAGGGCCACGTGGGACGGGCCCGGCGGCTCGCGACCGACGAGGACGCCCGCGCCGAGCGCCGCGAGGCGCTCGCGCTGCCGCGCTCGCTGGGCTCCGTCGCGGCCGCCCTGGACGCCGCCCGCAACCTGGTGGACGCCGCCCAGGAGGAGGCCGTACGGCAGACGGGACCCCGCGACGCCCAGGAGAAGGCCTCGCTCGACAACGCGCTCGGCGCGGGGGCGACGGGCAAGGGGGTCACTGCCGCGGCGCGGGCGGGCGCCGGCGCCCGCAAGGAGCTCGAGAAGCGGCAGAAGAGCCGGGGGACGCGCACCAGCCGGGACGCTCTGGACCGCGCACTGGTCGACCTGGCGTCCTTCTACCGGGACGTGCTGGTCGTCCAGCTCGGGTCCGGCAGCGACCTCGTGCACGCCGACCTGGGCGAGCAGGCGGCGACGCTGGCCCGCGCCACCACGCCGGAGTCGACGCTGCGGCGCATCGACGCGGTCCTGCACTGCCGGTCGGCGGTGGACGCGAGCGTCGCCCCGCTGCTCGCGGTCGAGGCGCTGGCGCTGGCGCTGCGCGCGTCCTGAGGTTCCCTGCCCGCCGCGCTCTGCAGGGTGCCCGTCCCGAGCTGCCGGGAGCGGGCCGGACGAACCGCTCCAGCCCCGGCCGCGAACGTCCGAGAAGAGGGGAAGACCTGTTCCGCTCAGATCTCCTGAGCGTGAACAATCGGGGTAAATTGACGGTCCTGCCCAGGGCCAGGCTGAGGAGGGTGCGTGCTCGAGCGCACGGACGCCACGCGTGCCGGCCTCGCGCGGCCTGCCGTCCCCGAGCCGGCCTCCCCCGTGCAGCGGCGTCTGACGGCGCTCGTCGGGTGCACGTGGCCGCTGATGGCCATGGGGGTGCGGGAGGCCGCCGCGCGCGGCGGGATCCACTGCTACGACGTGGTGCCCCAGGCCGAGGAGCTGGTCGCCCGGGTGGGGCGCCAGCGGCCCGACCTGTGCCTGCTGATCCACCCGTTCACGGCCGAGCTCCCCGACGTGATCGCGCGGCTGGCGCAGGTCAGCCGCTCCACCCGCGCGGTGGTGCTGGCCGCGGACGACAGCACGCCCGGCGAGGTGCTGGCCGCGCTGCGCGCCGGTGCGCACGGCTGGCTGCCCATGAACACCGACAGCAGCCGGCTCGTGGACGCGCTGCGCGCCGTGGCCCGCGGCGAGGCGGCCGTGCCCCGCTCGCTGATGTCGACGGTGCTGGCCGAGCTGCGGGGTTCCGGCACCCGCGAGGTGTCCCTCCCGGACGGGACGGTCCGCGAGCTGCCCCCGCGCGAGCACGACGTGCTGCTCGGCCTGGCGGAGGGTCAGACGACCTCACAGATCGCCGGGCGCCTGGGCATCGGGGACGCGACGGTGCGCGGTTACGTCGCCACCGCCGTCAAGAGGCTGGGCGTCCCCGACCGCGGCGCTGCGGTCGCCCTTGTGCGCCGCGCCGCCGAGCGCAGCGCCTGACCGACCCAGCGCTGGCAGGAGCGGCTGCCCGGCCGGTGCCACCGCTCAGGGCGGTGGCACCGTGGCAGCTCGGGCTCAGGGCCCGTCGGCACCGACGGTGGTCGGATCGCCTGCCGTCTCGCCGTGCGCCGAGACCGCGGCCGCCTCCTCGCTGCTCGCCGACGGGCTGGCAGCACCGCGGCTGCCCGCCGCCATCGTCAGTGCTGCGGCGGCGACCCCTGTCGCCAGGGCCCCGAGCGCCCACGCCGGACCGCATCGCTGCGTGCCCAGCGCGTGGTCCAGCGAGAGCTCACCCGGTCCCGTCTCTGCGAGCGCCACCAGGGCCCCGATCAGGACGGCGTTGTACTCCCAGCCGCCGTTCGCTGCCCACGGCCCGTTCGCCAGGTGCACCTTCTTGATGGCCGTCGTCATGACGCCGGTCAGGGCAGCGGCGGCCGCCGGCGTCGCCAGGCCGGCGACCAGCAGCGCTCCGCCCACGGCCTCCGTCGCTCCAGCAGCCAGCGCGTGCACCTTCGCGGGCCGCATCTGCAGGGACTCCATCATCCCCTCGGTCCCGGCACGGCCCGGGCCGCCGAACCAGCCGAACAGCTTCTGGGTCCCGTGCCCGACGAACAGACCGCCGATCAGCGCGCGGGTGGCGAGGCGTCCTACGCTCATGTTCCTGCTCCTCCACTGGGTGTAGCAGCGCTGTCCCCCTGTCCTTGCTCCCGCAACCGCCAGCGGTCCTGCGAGCCCGGAGGCGCCGCAGCTGTGTGGGGCGCACTCCCACGCCCGCACGCGTGGGGGTCCCGTCGTGCCCGGGACGTCCGCCTCGACGGTCGCGCCACCCCCGGTCGGCCGGCTCCGCCCTGTCGGCACAGACCGGCCCTGCCGGACCGGCCGGGCTGTCAGTGGCCCGACGCGATACCGCCCGAACCGGCGCTCCCCGGGCCGCCGCCCGTCGCGGTCTGACGGCTCGCAGCCGCCCTCGAGCCCCCAACCGGCTCCACCTCCCTACCGATCAGTCGGCCGGTTCCCCTTCGCTGTCACGCAGAACGGACAGTCGGGCACTCAAGGTGCATCTCTAGGGCGACCGACCGATCGTTCACCACGGTGATCGGGTGCTCCGGTGGCACGACGTCGCCCCCGCCGCGGGTGCCACTGCCCGCGCCCGTGCCGGATCGGGACGGGTGCGGCAGGGCCGCCCCCGGCGGTCACCAGCCCGCGGCGACGACGCGGTCGTGGTCCGGCACGTGGGACGGGCCCCACGCCGTTATGGCTCGTTTGGGGCTTGCGCGTGGGGACGAGCAGCCGCCGACGCTTCGCGGGCAGCAGCCGTCTGTGGGCTGCCATCCAGCGCTCGCGAGCTCGTAGGGGACCCATGAACCACGCCCGGCCTCGTTCCGCCCTCAACCGTCGGCTGCGCAGCATCGCCGCCGTGTGCGCCGTCGCACTGGTGGGAGCCCCGCTCAGCGCGCTGCTGCCCGCGCAG
>Ga0210040_10001681_pt1 | contig 32868 bp, 27 predicted proteins | sample CryGeyCG12114_NA_FD_185462 | JGI IMG/M metagenome (GOLD analysis project Ga0210040, IMG submission 185462) | Groundwater microbial communities from aquifer - Crystal Geyser CG19_WC_8/21/14_NA (SPAdes) (version 2) | ecosystem: Environmental > Aquatic > Deep subsurface > Groundwater | place: USA...
TGAGGCGACACTGGGCGCGGTTCGACGGCCAGTTCGATCTTCGCCCCCCCCCAAGCTGGTCGCGATGATGCTGACACGGGCGAACGCCACCCGGCTCCATCCAGGGCGCCCACGTCCTGCAGCCGCTTCAGCGAGATCCGGTGCAGCCGGACTCAAACCCCGACTGCGTGCCACTCGCCCAGCTTCCGCCAGCAGGTTTTGCCGCAACAGCCCAGCTCGGTCGGCACCTCATGCCACTGGATGCCCATGCGCAGCACGAACAAGATACTAGTCAGCGCCGCCCATTCGGGCGCGCGCGGCCAACCACCGTTCGGCTTCGGCCGATCCCGCGGCAACAACGGTTCCAGCACCGACCAGAGGTCATCAGGAACGAGGAGAGCCACCCCTCCTCAATGACCCAGTGAAGGTTCTATCCTGAGCTTTAAACGCCGTGCGGTACTCCGGTGCGGCGTCCCGGGGTGTAGGTGGCAGAGTTGCCTTCGTGCTCACGCACGGTAACCTCATCAAGCCAGACGCGATCGCCGGTCGCTTCCGCAACGAAGCGTGACACGTGATTGTAAGTGAAGATCGCGGTTGCCTCACATCCAACCGCGGGAAGCACGCGAAGGTCTACCAGACCCCGGTCGGCCAGACGTTGAAACTCAGCAATCTCCGGGTCGTCCCTGGCAATTAGAAGCGTGTGATCAAACATCTGATGCAGCCAAGCCTTAACCGGCTTGAGCCCACCAAAATCGAAACACCAGTTCGTTTCGTCCAATTCTTCACTAGCGAAGGTCAAGCGAAAGGAGAGGGCGTAGCCGTGCAGCAGCCGGCAATGGGAATGTGTGGCACGCCACTGCCGGAAGCAGCAGGAAAGCCCCTCAGCATGGCCGTATGTCTTGGTGGAGCGCCAAATCGCTTGGCCTCGCCTCCCGATCAGCGGGCTCGGAAGGTCCGCGCTCGGCGTGTCCATATTCAATGTAACCCTTGTTCAGTTCCCATGTCGTTCTCCAGCTTAGCGGAACGGCACCAAGCGTGGCAGCGCACCTCTCACGCTCATGAGGGCGCCGACTTCCTCGCCCGAACCCTGCCGTAGACGAAGCCAGAACGCATTGGCCTCAAGCCGGGAGCTTGTCTCTCAATTTTGACACGGAGAGAGGGGGCGCGAACAAGCAACGATTTGTAACACAAGGCGCATCGGCGCCGCTATCCTCTCACAAAAATAGACGAAACTTTAACACTCCTTTGTGTCTCCGTGTTCGTCATGAGCTATTCTGGCCACGCAACCGCAGCCGTGGAACGCACACATGCCTCATGCTTTCGGCCGACGCGTCTTCAGTGCCCTCGCTATCGGGACTGCGGCGTCTTGCGGCGTGCAAGCTATTGAAGCTCTTCCGGCACCACAAGGAAGAACCATCTTATCGGTTTCAGGCCTCATCTCCAACTTCAACAACGAAGGCGCCGCCGAGTTCGATCGCGCGATGTTGGAGGCGATGGGAATGGAGGACTTCGAGACCACAACGCCATGGTATGAAGGCCGGGTCCGCTTTGAGGGGATCCGGATGACGAAACTCATGGCGTCGGTTGGCGCAACTGGGCGCAACGTCACCGCGGTTGCTTTGAACAACTATTCAACGGACATTCCGATTGCGGATTTTGAGCGGTACGGCACCCTGCTCGCACTCAAGAGGAACGGTGCATATATGCCGGTGCGCGACAAAGGGCCGCTCTTCATTGTCTATCCTTACGACAGCGCTCCCGAGCTGAAATCGCCGCAATTCTATACGCGTTCTGCCTGGCAAGTAGCCAAGCTTATCGTTTCATGAAGTTGGGACGCTGGTTGGGCGTAAAAGGATTACGCTCGACAAGGCTTATGCTGATCGGCACGGTGTTGGCCCTGACGCTTGCCGCCGCATACACTTCATTGTTGGTGGTGCAGCGTCAGCAGGCTCTGGGCGAGGTTTCACGGTACAACACCACGTGGCTCGTCAGCCAGGCGGTCCTGGAGGTATCGCAACTGCAAGGCGCTGCGATTGCAGCTCTGGTGCCGGATAGCGGGATTGATGAAGAGGACGTCCGGCTGTGGCTGGATATCGTTTCCAACCGGGTTCAGCTGTTCAACGATGGCGATGTGGCCAGATTCGTCGCGACATCTCCGGAACTTGGCGAGATCGTGGAGCGGTTCCGCAGACTCGCGCGCGCAGGCCAGGAAGGCATTGACGAACCATTATCTCCGGAGCGACTGAAAAGCATCTTCACGGCCTCCCGCTCGCTGAATGTTCCGCTGCTTCGGCTTGCGTCAAAGGCGAATGCACATGGCGGCGAGCTTGTCGCGCAGGATCAGCGTCAGCTCAGTAACTTGCACTGGCTGTTCGCGGCTCTGCTTGGCGCCCTCACCTTGTGCGCCCTCGCCCTGATTGGTGCACTCGGATGGCACAACCGGAGGCTCTTTCGCGCGCAGTCCGAAGTCGAGCAGCAGAACAAGGTGCTGCAATGGCGCGACGATGAGCTTCGTGCCCAGAATGCGCACATAACTTTTCTTGCGCACCATGACGCACTCACCGGTTTGCCAAATCGAGTCATGTTCAACGAGCGCCTTATGGAAGCGCTGGAGGCGCATCGTCATGGCGCGGGTTTTGCGCTGCTCTGCCTGGATCTTGACCACTTCAAAGAAGTGAATGACGCGCTTGGGCATCCCATGGGAGATGAACTGCTGAAAGCGGTGGCCATTCGGCTGCGGAGCTGCGTCCGGGAAGGTGACGTGGTCGCCAGACTGGGCGGCGATGAATTCGCGATCCTGCAGCATGGTCCCAAATTCCCTGAGCTTGCCCAGGTCTTGGCGGCCCGCATCGTCCAAGAACTCAGTGCTCCGTTTGACCTCGATGGCAATTGCGCGGTCGTCGGGACAAGCATTGGGATCGCGATCGTGAACCACGAGTTGTCTTCGGCCGACACACTTTTGAGAAGCGCGGACTTGGCGCTCTACAGGGCAAAGGCCGAAGGCCGCGGTACGTTCTGCTTCTTCGAGCAGTCGATGAATGACAAGGTGCAGGCCCGGCGTGCGATCGAGGTTGATCTCAGGACGGCGCTTGTTCGAGATGAGCTCGAAGTGTTCTATCAGCCGTTGTTCCATCTCAGTGCCGGACAAGTGGGAGGCTTCGAGGCGTTGGTCCGTTGGCGCCACCCGACACGAGGCTTGGTGTCGCCAGCGCAGTTCATACCGATTGCGGAGGAACTCGGCCTTATCGTGCCGCTCGGCGAGTGGGTGATGATCCAGGCATGTAAGGAAGCCGTGACATGGCCGAGGGACATCAAGGTTGCCGTCAACCTCTCGCCAGCTCAGTTCCGCAGTAACGGCTTGTCCAAGTCCATACGCCGCGCCCTGAACGAATCGGGCTTGCCTGCGGGCCGGCTGGAACTGGAAATCACCGAGTCTGCGCTGCTGCAGGATAGCGAGGCGGTGCTGGCGACGTTGCATGAACTCCGTAGTCTAGGCATTCGTATCGCGCTCGACGATTTCGGAACCGGCTATTCCTCCTTGAGTTACCTGCGCAGCTTTCCCTTCGACAAACTTAAGATCGATCAGTCGTTTGTGCGTGAGATGGGCTACCGCCCCGATTGCCAGGCGATCGTCGTCTCCGTGCTCGGACTGGCGGCTGAGCTCGGAATGGCGACAACCGCGGAGGGCGTCGAGACGGAAGAGCAGCTTGAACAGCTGCGCGAGTTTGGCTGCACCGAGGCGCAAGGCTACCTGTTTGATCGTCCGCGCCCGGCAGGCGAAATTCGTCACTGGTTCGCCGCAAAGGCCAACACCCTGCCCCGAGGCAAAACGGCCAGCCTACAGAGCAGCTTATCGTGAAGTGGCTCTGTCTGTTCTCGTGCAAAGGGCACCGGCACACGCCCGGTGGCGCTGTCAACTTGTGAGTTGCGCGCCCGGGCGGAACCCGGTGGCAAATATCAGGGAGTTCCTTTGCCAGACCCTGCTCAGCCATCGCATCCGGGATCGCCGCGCATGACCAGCTCCCGGTGGGATACCAGGATGCCCGCGGTCAGGTGATACAAGCTGCTCGCCGGCGCGGGCTCCCCGGAGGGGCGGCCAGACTCGTCCAACCGCTCATGCCATAATCCCGGCGGCGCGGGATCGAGGTAGAGGCGGAGCGCGGCATGGGCGCGCGCGATGCCTGCGGCCGTGGCGTCCGGGCGCAGCGTTTCCGATTTCAGCCGCTCCGTCTGCGGCCAAAGGCGGGAACCGCAGGCTTGGAGACCGCCGTCGCTCCAGACACCGTCATAGGCGGTGCCAAGGCGCGGGTTGATGCCATGGCGGTCCACGAAGTCCAGCAAGCCCTGAATGGCTCCTGTGGCGCCGCCCGTCGACAAGCGTGCGTACCAGTGCAGCAGCCAGACCCACTCGCAATGGTGCCCGGGCTCCACCAGGTGGCGGCCGTTTTCCCGCTGCGGCAAGAGCGCCTCGTCGAAGAACTCCGCCAGGGTGCCGGATCCCACCTGCCGGAAGCGCGACAGGAACAGCTCGACCATCTCCGCGGCGCGCTGAAGGAAAATCCCCTCCCCAAAAGCCTCTGCGGCGGCAAGGCAGGCTTCCAGCAGGTGCATGTGCGGGTTCTGCCGGCGCGGCAGGGCGGGCGGCAGGCCTTCGGCATAGCCACCCAGCGGATGGGCCAGGCGCGCGTCGAGGAAACGCAGCAGGTCCAGCGCTTCCCGGCGCAGCGGGTCCTGCGGCATCACGCGGCCGGCGCTGGCCAGGGCGAGCAGCACGAAGGCGTGGTCGTAGAGGTCGATCGACCCGTCCGTCACCTCACCGTCCAGGCCGAAGCACCGGGCATAGCCCCCATCCCGCCGCCTCGCCCTCCCGCGCAGGAAGGCGATGCCGAGTTCCACCGCCTCCGCCGCGCGGGGGGTGCCGAAGGCATGGGCCTCCGCGAAAACGAAGACCTGCCGCGCCGCCACGCGAAGGCGCCGGAAGGGCGCGGTGCTGCGCAGGGTCCGCAGGTCCAGGCTCTCGTGGAAGCCGCCACGCTCCCAGTCCACCCCGTGCCGGAGCCAGGTGGGCCAGGCTTCGCCCCGCAGCCAGGCCAGTGCCTTGGAGGAGGACTCCGCAGCGAGGTGAGATTGGTCCATGAGCCCCGTCTCTAGGCCATTCCGGCCTTGGCCGGACAGAGGATCCGGTGCCGGATTGCCGGGGACGGGCGGGGGTGGCACTGAGGCACCTCGCAGCGGTTCCGGGGAGTGGTGCGTCGTGATCTTGCTGACCGGGGCCGCTGGCTTCATCGGGTCCAACCTTCTCGCGCGCCTGAACGCGGCGGGGATCGCCGACGTGGTGATCTGCGACACGCTGGGCGGCGGCGACAAGTGGCGCAACCTGCGCCGGCACGAGTTCGCCGACTTTGTGCCCACGGATGCGCTCCGGGACTGGCTCCGCCGCGCCCCCGCGCTGGAGGCGGTGATTCACCTGGGCGCCAATTCCAGCACCACCGCCAGCGACGGCGACGAGGTGATGGACCACAACTTCGCCTGCTCCCTGATGCTGTGGCGCCACTGCGCCGATGCAGGTCTGCCCTTTCTTTACGCATCCTCCGCCGCAACCTACGGAAACGGCGATGCCGGGTTCCTGGACCAGGACACGCCGGATTTCCTTTCCACCCTGCAGCCGCTGAACCTTTACGGCTGGAGCAAGCACGTGTTCGACCGCCGGGTCGCGCGCGACGTCGAGGCCGCCCGCCCGGTGCCGCCGCGCTGGTACGGGCTGAAGTTCTTCAACGTCTATGGCCCGAACGAGTACCACAAGGCCGGCATGCGCAGCGCGGTGTTCAACATCACCGAAGCCGTGCTGCGGGGCGAGCCCGCGCGGCTGTTCGCCTCCGACCGGCCGGACATACCCGATGGCGGCCAGTCGCGCGACTTCGTCTACGTGGAGGACCTGTGCGACGTGATGCTGTGGCTGCTGCGGGGCAACGCGCCATCGGGCCTCTACAACATCGGCTCCGGCACCGCCCGCAGCTTCGCCGACCTCGCGCGCGCCGTGTTCGCGGCGCTCCACCGCGCGCCCGAGATCGAGTACGTGCCGATGCCCGGGACGCTCCGCGGCCGCTACCAGTACTGGACCGAGGCGGAGATGTCGAAGCTGCGCGGCGCCGGCTACAACGCGCCGATGACACCGCTGGAGGAAGGGGTGGGGCGCTACGTCACGGAATACCTGAACAAGGACGACCGCTACCGCTGAGCCGCGATCCTCACGGGGTCGCCGCGCGCAGCCGCTCCACCATCCCGCCGATCGCCGCGGCATCCACGTTGGCGAAGGCGATGCGCAGGTGTCCTTCCTCCCCGGCGAAGGCGGGGCCGGGCAGGCACATCAGGCCGTGCTCCTCCGCCAGGCGCCGCGCCACATCCCAGGCCGGCGTGTCTCCGAAGGGATGGCGCACATAGGCGAAGTAGGCACCCAGCGCTTCCAGCCGCCAGCCCGGCAGGCGGGCGAAGGCCTGGCGCACGGCCTCGGCGCGCACATTCATCTCCGCCCGGTTCCCCTCGCGCCAATCGGCCAGGCTCTCCAGGCCCCAGGTGAGGGCAGCTTGGCCTGCGCGGCCCGCACAGATCTGCACGCAATCCGACACCTTGCTCATCTCCGCCTGGAAGGCCGCCGGGGCCGTAACGGCGCCGAGGCGGTGACCGGGCACCGCGAAGGACTTCGAGAAGCTGTAGAGCTGGACCAGGTTATCCGGCCAGGCACCGCCAGATGGCAGGTCGTGCAGCCGGTCCTGCCCGGCCGGCAGGAAGTCGCGGTAGGTTTCGTCCAGCACCAGCCAGATGCCGCGGCGCTGGCACAGGTCGTGGAAGCGCCGGATCACCTCGGCGGGATAAACGGCGCCGGTGGGGTTGTTGGGCGTCACCAGCACGATGGCGCGCACCCTCCCGTCGATCAGCGCCTCCGCGTCCTCGACGTCGGGCACGAAGCCGGACTGGGCGCGGCAGGGCAGGGGGCGGGGCTCGATCCCCAGCATGTCCAGCGTCATGCTGTGGTTGAAGTACCACGGCGTGGGCAGCAGCACCGCGTCGCCCTTGCCAGCCAGGGCCATCATCGCGACGAAATAGGCCTGGTTGCAGCCGGCGGTGATGGCGACCTCGGCAGCGGAGACGGTGCCGCCATAGATGCCGCGCAGATGGGCGGCATAGGCCTCGCGCAGCGGCGCGTCGCCGGAGATGGGACCGTAGCGGGCGGCGTCCGGGCTGCCGGCGGCCTCGGCCAGGCGGGCCAGCATGGCGGGCGGCGGCGGATAGGCGGGCACGGCCTGGCACAGGTTCAGCAGCGGCCCGCGCGATCCGTCGTAGCGGGCGCCGCAGTTCTGGATCTCCGGGATGGGCGGCGTGCCGGTGTCGAGCAGGTGCGGGTTCAGGGTCGGCATCGGGGCTCCCGGGGATGCAGAACAAAGGGCGGGCATGGCGGAGCCGGGCTTCACCCGGCCGCCTCCCGGATGCGGCGGAGGTGCAGCTCCCCCTTGGCGCCCCATCCGCGGGCATCAGGGGGCACCTCCGGGCGGAAATGCTCGTAGAGGCGGAAGCCCGTGCGGTTCAGCTCCTCCGGCGGCACGGAAGCGGCCAGCGCCTCCATGGCCGCGCGGGCCTCGTCCAGACGGGCGCCGAAGGCCTTCGCGACATAGGCCTGCGCCGGGGCGGCGGGAGCCGGCTTGCCGCCGCCGTCATCGGCCAGCACGGCCCCATCCCCGCCATGCGCCACCGGCACGTCCCGCCCGAGCAGCCGCACGGTCTCGCGCGGGTGGGGCGCGGCGTCGCCGCCGTGCTCCGCCCCTTTCCCGTGCTCCTCCGCGATGCCGAGCCGCCGGGCCTTGGCCTGGGCAGCCGTTCCCGCGACATGGCTCGCCAGGCTGAAGGCGGTGTCGACCGGATGCCCCAGGCGTTCCGCAACCACGGCCGCCCAGAGGGTCAGCACCGGGGCGCGGTTCACGCGGATCGGCGGGGGATCGGGCTGGGTCAACGGCGGGGTCTCCATCGGGCGCTGGACCGGTTGGAACGGTCGACGTCGCCGGGCGGCGTCAAGCCAGGTGTTACAAAATGGGCATCCGGGGATAAATGACAGGGAGGTGGCAGGGGAGCACCGTGAACGAAACCGCTGCCATCAGGACCGATCCGGGCGAGATGGGAGAGGACCTTCCCCTCGCGACCCCTGCCCCGGCCGCGCGGGCCAGCCGCTGGCCGCGGCTCGCGCTTCTCCTGATTCTGTGCGGCGCGGTGCTCGCGCCGCCGCTCCTCGCGGCCCTTGCCGCCTGGCGCGCCTGGGATGCGGTGAACCGCGGGGCGGAGGCCGAGGTGGCGCGGACCGCCGATGCGGCGGCCGAATACGCGCGCCGGTTGCTGGAAGGGCAGCTTCTGCGCCTGCAACGGGCGAACGACGCCCTGGCGGGGCTTTCGGATGCAGAGATCGCGGTGCGCGAGCCCGAGCTGCACGCGGTGTTGCGCGGGATCGCCGCACAGAACCAGGCTCCGGCCGGCGAAATCTTTTACCTCACGGTTTTCGACCGCAACGCCCACCTGATCCTGGCGAGCAACCTGTTCCCCGTCCGTCGCGACCGGCCGCTGGATGCGCGCGAGTTCAACCAGGTGCTGCGGAGCGGGGATGCGCCGCCATTCCATGTCAGCCCCGTGTACCTCGGGCGCGAGACCGGCCGCGCCTACTTCGCCCTCAGCGCCCGGCGGGAGCGCACGGGGAACGGCCTTGCGCCGGGCGCCTATGACGGCGTGGTCAACGCCGCCCTCTACACCGACCAGGTGAACCTTTCACTGCGGGCCCTGGCCTCCTCGCCCGGCCGGGTGATCGCCCTGGTGCGGGCGGACGGGGCGTTGCTGGCCCGTTCCTCCGGCTTCGGAAACCTGCCGGCGGAGGAGCCGCGGCTCGGGCAGGGCGGGGCGATGCTCGCGACGATGCGGCGAGGCGAGGAGCGCTCGGTCGCGCGCGAGCGGTCCACGATCGACGGGGAGGTGCGCGTCGCGGCCTATCGCCGGGTGGGGGGGGACTGGCCGCTCTATGTCGCGGCGGCGCGGGCGCAATCGGAGGTGGTGGCCGAATGGCGCTGGCAGGTGCTGCCCGAGGCGATCCTGGCACTTGCCTCATCCACCCTGCTGCTGCTCCTGGCCCGGGCGGTGATGGGGCGGCAGGGGAAGCTCGAGCGCGCGAACGAGGCGCTGGAAAACCGGGTGGCGGAACGGACGCGCGCCCTGGCCGAGAGCGCGCGGCTGATGCAACTGGCCCAGCAGGCCGCCAAGGCCGCCGCCTGGTCCTGGGAGCCGGGCTCCGGGCGGGTGCGCTGGTCGCAGGAGATGTTCGCCCTGCTGGGGCTGGACCCCGAGCGCGATGCCGCCTCGGCCAATGCCGGGACCTTCTTTGCCGCCGTGCATCCGGACGACCGCGACCGCCTGCGCGAGGCCATCGGCACGGCCCTGCGCGAGGGCGCCATGGGCCTGGAGCTGCGCGTGTTCCGCCGGGTGCCTGAAAGCCAGGGGCAGGGAGGGCAGGAGGAGCTCTGGCTGCTCTGCCGCGCCCGGCTGATCCCCGCCGGCGAGGACGGGCCGGAAACCCTGGCCGGCATCCATGTGGACATCACCGACCGCCACCGGATCGGGGAGCGCCTGGAGGCCGCGGTGGGAGCGATCGACGGTTTCGTCTACGAGCGCGACCTCGCGACGGGGCGGGTGGCGCGCACAGGCGGCGTGGCCGCCCTTCTCGGGGAGGAGATCGCCGATGCCGCCCCGGCCTGGATCGGGCGCATCCATCCGGCGGACCGGCCGCGCTTCGCGCAGGAGGTGGAAGGCTGCATCGCCGATCCCGCGCGTGACCTCTACGCGGCCGAGTACAGGGTGTGCCGGGCTGATGGGAGCTGGGCCTGGGTCTGGGACCGCGGGCGAGTGTTCCGCGACCCCGCCTCGGGCCAGGCGCTCCGCGCGCTCGGCGGCATGCTGGACGTCACCGCGCGGCGCCTGGCGGAGGATCGGCAGGCGCTGCTGATGCGCGAGGTGGACCACCGGGGCAAGAACGCGCTGGCGGTGGTGAAGGCGGCGCTGCGCCTGACGCCGGGGAACGACCCCGTCTATCGCGCCGCGATCGAGGGGCGGGTGGACGCGCTGGCGCGCGCGCAGTCGCTGCTGGCCGAGACCAACTGGACCGGAACCAGCCTGCGCGCGGTGCTGGAACCGACGCTCGCGCCTTTCCTGCACACAGGGGCGGCGCCGCACGCGGCGCTGGACGGTCCGGCTGTCGTCATTCCCGGAACGGCCGTGCAGGCCCTGACCATGGCGCTGCACGAGCTGGCCACCAACGCGACGAAGTATGGCGCCCTTTCCGTGGAAACAGGGGTGCTGCGGGTGGGGTGGCGGGTGGAGGACGGGACGCTGCGCCTGCAATGGGAGGAAACGGGCGGGCCCGCGGCCACGGCCCCGCTGCGCAAGGGCTTCGGCTCCCGCGTTGTGGACAACACCCTGGCCAACCAGCTCGGAGGCACCGTGGCGTGGGACTGGGCGGTGCAGGGCCTGACCGTTGCGCTCAGCATTCCACTGGGCCGTTCCGGCTGACCCGCGATGCGCCGTTGCCGCCCCCGGTGGTGGCCGTGGCTCTCCTCCGGGGCGACCGGCGCGATCGCCGGTGATCGTGGCCGATCCCCGGCCCGCCGGGGAGGCTGGCCGCGTGTTGCCCGGCTTTCCCGGCGATAGCTCCCGCGACCAGCCTGGGTGCCAGGCGCTCCGCCGCATCCTTACTGATTGCCATAACCTAACGGAGGCTCTACCGAGCATGCGCGTGAGTGGCTGACAAGCAACACCTTCGGATGGAGGCGGCCCAAGGTGCTGACGGAAATACGAGGTCGTCGCAGCATCCTGCCCAGTGAGGCCCGGCGCCAACCCCCGGTATCCGCAAGGCGCGCTCCCACTCTTCGCCGCCGCGTTCTGGTTTTCGCCTTCGGTGCGGCCCTCCCCCTGCTCCTCCTGGCGGGTGGAGCCGTCTGGCAGCAGAACCGTGCCGAGCGGCTGCGGGCGGAGGAGGGGCTCGTCGCCCGTGCCCATGCCATGGCCCTTCTGCTCGACCGCGAGTTTGCCGGGGCCGAGCGCCTCCTCCTTGCTCTCTCCGGTTCACCCGCGCTCGCGCGCGGCGACCTGCCGACTTTCTGGTCCGAGATGCGCTCCGCTGGGACGGCCTACGGGGCGAGGGCGGTCAACCTCATCGGACCGGACGGCCACATCCGTCTGAGCACGAGTTGGCTGCCGGGCGAGCGGCCGGAGGTCATGTCCATCGGACCGGCCGCCGAGGCGCTCGCCACCGGGCGCAGCGTGGTCGGCAACCTGTTTGTCAGCCCGAGCGTCGGCGAGTGGTCCGTCGGCGTCGCGATGCCCATCCTGGCGCCCGATGCCTCAGGGTTCGGGCCGGTGAGGCACGTCCTTGGGCTCATCGTCCCCCGCGAGCGGCTGCTCTCGACCCTGACCGAGCAGCGGATGCCGCCGGGCGCGGTGGCCTCCGCCCTCGACCGCGAGCTCACGATCGTGGCACGGACCGCGCGCGACCGCGAGACGCTGGCGGCCAAGCCGCCCGCCGAGGTGCTGGCCGCCATCGGGCCACGGGCCGGCATCGTCCCACCCTTCACCGCGCTCGAGGGGGAGCGGGTGCATGCGGCCTACGCGCTGGCGCCGCAATCCGGCTTCCGGGTCAAGGTGACCGTGCCCGAGGCGGTGCTGGAAGCCTCGCTCCGGCAGGCGCTGCTGCCGACCCTCCTGATCGGCACGGGCCTGCTTTCGGTGACGCTCGTCTTCGGCGTCCTGTTCGCCGATCGCCTCAGCCGCTCGCTGCGGCGGCTCGGCGAACCGGAGATGGCGGGCATTCCAAGAGGAACGGCCGTCAGGGAGATCGACGAGCTCGGCGTTCGGCTGGCGCGGCGAGCCGAGGCGCGCGAAAGGGCGGCGGCCGAGACGCGCGCGCTGTTCGACGCCAGCCCCGTCGGCGTTGTCCGGTCGGATGCCGGCGGGCGGGTCACCGCGGCCAACGACGCCTTCCTGCGCATCATCGGCATGACGCGCAAGGACCTCGCCGCCGGGCGCGTCCGCTGGGACGACCTGACCCCGCCCGAGTGGATCGGCCGCGACGAGGCGGCCATCGCCGAGGCCGCGCGCGATGGCGCCTGCGCCCCCTATCAGAAGGAATACGTCCGGCCCGACGGCACGCGGGTGCCGGTGCTGCTGTTCTTCGCCTTTCACGACCGCGCGTCCGGCGCCGCTTCCGCCTTCGTGGTCGACCTTTCGGGCTGGGAGGCAACCGAGGCGGCGCTGGCCCGTGCGCATGAGCAGATGCGCCTCGCCATGGGGGCGGCCCGGATCTTCTCCTGGGACTGGAACGTGGTCAGCGGCGCGGTGCAGTGGTCGGGCGGCCTGGAGGCGGCGCTCGGCATGGCCGAGGAATCCTTCGGTGGAACCGTTGATGACTTCCGCGCCCTGGTTCACCTGGACGATCTTCCGCGGGTGGAGGCAGCGCTCCGAAGCGCGCTGGCGGACGAGGAGCCCTACGATATCGAGTTCCGCATGCGCCGGGCCGACGGCGGGGAGCGCTGGGTGGTGGCGCGGGGCACGGTGCTGCGGGACGGCACCGGCAGGCCGACCCGGATGATCGGCATCGACTTCGACATCACGGATCGCAAGCGCGCCGAACTGGCCCTGGCCGAAAGCGAGGCCCGCTTGCGTCACGCGCTCGACGAGATCCAGGCGGTCTACGCCAGCGCGCCGATCGGCCTCGCGCTGCTCGACCGCGATCTCCGCTATTGCCACGTCAACGCCGCGCTGGCCGCCATCAACGGACGCCCCGTCGCGGAGCACCTCGGGCGCACGGTGGTCGAGGTGGTCCCGGAGATCTGGCAGAGGGTGGAGCCGGTCCTCAGGGCCGTTCTGGACCGCGGCGAGGCCGTCAGCGGCATGCCGGTTTCGGGCCGGACCGGGGCGGCAGGGAATGAACGGCACTGGCTCGCCTCGTACCACCCGGTTCGCGACGATGAGGGCGAGGTCCGAGGCGTCAGTGTCGCTGTTCTGCCTGTCAGAGGTGAGCAGCACGCGGCGCCAGGTCTTGCGACGAACGAGGCCCGGCTGCACGACCTGCTGGAAACCCTCGACCAAGCCACCCTCATGGCCCGCGACCGCAGTGGCACCATCCGGTACTGGTCCGGCGGTTGCGAACGGCTTTACGGCTGGACGGCCAAGGAAGCGGTGGGCCAGGTCTCGCACGACCTGCTCGGGACCGTGTTCCCGGTGACGGCGTCCGAGATCGAGGCAGCGCTGGAGTGCGACGGCGAGTGGTCCGGCGACCTGCGGCACCGCACGCGGGCGGGGGAGGAGATTGTCGTCGCCGCCCACGAGGTGCTGCGCAGAAATCCCGACGGAACGGCCGCCCTCGTGATCGAGGCGCTGGTCGACGTCACCGTGCAGCGCCGGGCCGAGCGGGTGCTGCGGGAAAGCGAGGAGCGCCTGCGCTTGGCGCAGGAAGCCGCCGCCATCGGCGTCTGGGAGTGGGATCTGGCCACCGACGTCCGCCACTGGTCGGACCGCCAGTTTGTTCTTCACGGGCTCGACCCGGCCGCCGCGATCGCCTCGCGCGGGACTTGGCAAGCGACGGTGCACCCCGACGACCTCGGCCGTGCGGAGAACGCGATCGCCAGGGCTTTGCGGGAGGGCGGCGAGCTCAGGATGGACTATCGGGTGATGCTGCCGGGCGGCGATGAGCGCTGGCTGGCCGGCCGCGGCATCGTCCTGCCAGTCCGCGGCGCCACCGGGCAGCGCCTGGTCGGCGTCACCATCGACGTCACCGAGGGCAAGGCCGCCGAGGCCGCCCTGGTGCGCGCCAATGCGGAGCTGGAGTCCCGCGTCGCCGAGCGCACCCGCGCCCTGAGGGAGGCCGCCGAGGAACTCCAGGCCGAGATGCGGCGCCGCGAGCAAACGCAGACGGCCCTCGTCCAGGCCCAGAAGCTGGAGGCCCTTGGGCAGTTAACGGGCAGCGTGGCGCACGACTTCAACAACGTCCTCGCCGCCGTGATGGGCAGCCTGCGGCTGATCGAGCGGCGGGCAGGGAGCAACGAGCAGATCCTTGCCCTGGCACGGGGCGGCGAGCAGTCGGCCGAGCGAGCCGCGGCCCTGATCCGGCAACTCATGGCCTTCGCCCGGCGCGAGGACCTGACCCCCATCGTCGTCGGGCCGGCCCGCGTGCTGGAGGAGGTCGAGCAGATGCTGCGGCGGTCGGTGGGCACGGGCGTCACCTTTTCCGTCAGCGCCGACCCGGATGCCTGGCCCGTTCTGACCGACCCGCACCGCCTTGAGGTCGCGCTGCTGAACCTCGCCGTGAACGCGCGCGACGCCATGGAAGGTGTCGGCAGCCTTACCGTCGAGGCACGCAACGCGGCCGCGGTGCCTGGCTCGGACCGTCCGGAGGGAGTGGCCCCAAAGCAGGACTACGTCGTGATTTCGGTGCGCGACAGCGGCGCCGGCATGTCGCCCGAGGTGCTGGCCCAAGCGTCCGAACCTTTCTTCACCACCAAGCCACGCGGCCAGGGCACCGGGCTCGGACTGGCCATGGTCCACGGCTTCGCCCGGCAGTCGGGCGGGGTGCTCCGCCTGCTCAGCGCACCGGGCGAGGGCACCACGGCCGAGATCTGGCTGCCACGCGCCGCCGGGAACCTGGACGTTGCGGTGGCTCAGATGGACGTTGAGCCGAATCCCGCGCTGCACGGCTCAGCCACCATCCTCGTCGTGGACGATGACGATCAGGTCCGACTCGTCACGGCGACCCAGCTGCGCGACCTCGGCTACGACGTGCTCGAGGCCAACAACCTAGCCTCGGCCATGGTTCAGGCATCCGCGGCGCCGCGTCTGGATCTCGTCGTGACCGACATCACCATGCCGGGTGGCCGTGGGCCGGACCTTGCCCTGCGCCTGCGGGCCATCCGGCCCAGCATGCCCATCCTGTTCGTCAGCGGCTATGGCGATCCCGGCGCCCTGGCGAGCGAGGTGGTCCTCGCCAAGCCCTTCACTCCCGGCGAGTTGTCCTGGCGCGTGCTGACCGCCCTCGACCGCCTGCCAACGCCTCCGCACGAGAGGATGCTCATGCGCCTCAGCAGGCCGGAACTGCGCGGAATCTACCTGGGCTGGCGTGCCCTCCGCAACGTGGCGGGCGGCGGCAACCTGCCCACCCCTGAAGCCCTGGACATCGCCGGGCACGCCGGGGCCGACCACGCCTTCACAGTGGCGGTCGAAGGCCAGGAGGGCGAGCCACGCATGCGCTTCGTCCGCTTCGGGGCAGCGCTGGAGCGGCGGCTTGGTCGGCCGCTGGAAGGCCAGGAGGCCGGGGTCGATCTGGAGGGGGACGAGGTGTTCGGCGGCCTGCGCGAAGCCTACCATCGCTCTGCCCGCCTCGGCGTGCCCTGCCACGACTACGCCCGCTTCGGCTTCGGCGACGGCGGTGAGCCAGTCTACTTCGAGCGCCTGCTGCTGCCGCTCGCGGCCGATGGCGGCCCCAGGCCGACGCATCTTGTGGGCATGGCCTTCTTTTCCGATCCGGCCTGAGGAGACATCCGTGTCCGCCGCGCCCCTGCCCAACTTCGACCAGCCGGACCTTGCCCGCGTGGTGGAGGCGCTCCCCGTCAGGGCGCTCGACGACCTCTCCTTCGGGGCGATCCGCCTTGATGCGGAGGGCGTGGTCCGCATCTACAGCGGGGCGGAACGGCGCCTGTCAGGCTCGGGCAACCGGCCGCGTCTTGGCTTGCACTTCTTCCGCGAGGTCGCGCCCTGCATGGACAGCCCACGCTACCGCGGCCGCATCGAGCGCGCGATGGCAACGGGCAGCCTGGACGTCGAGTTCGGCTGGATCGGCGACTTCGGTGACGCGGAGCGCTCGCTGCGCGTGCGCGTGCAGTCTGCCATGGGCGGCGGCTGCTGGATCTTCATGCAGCGCGAGGGCGCGAAGGCGCAGCCGGCGCCTGACATGCTCGGGCTGCGGTAACCTCCCACCCGCGTGCCTCATGGTGCTTGCCGTAGTGCTCAAGGCGTTCGGGGGAAATGGCTGGCAAGGCCGGTATCGCCCGTAGCGCTCGGCGCGCTGCGCCTCGGCGCCGGTAGATGGGGCGGCCTTGGCGAGGGGACTGGGATCGTGCAGCGCCGCGGTCCGGGCCGGATCCAGCGTTTCCGCCTCTCGCGCCGCCGATAACCAGGTCTGCTCCGGCCAGCAGCCGCGGCATCCTTGCGCCAGTCCAGCAGCTCCGGCGGCGTCCATGCGGCAAGGCCCGCTCGGGCTGTGCCACGCGGAAGCGGGACAAGCAGCATCTGCTGCGGCCCCACCATGCCATGCCGCGCCGTGACAAGCGCCCGTTCCACGAGCCCGGCCCCCGAGCAAAGGATCTTGCCGCCGCGCAGCACGCCATCCTCGACGCGGAGCGACACCGAACTGCCTTCGGTATTCCGCACGCCGTAAAGGCGTCCGGGCCATGCATCACCAGCCGTCTTCTCCTGCTGGGTGCGCGTGCCACTCAGCATCACCATGCGGATAGCGTTCATAGGGCCTTCACAGAGCCGGCCCGAAGGCAGGCTTGCCCGGCCCACCAGCCGAAGTGCCTGGATCGCTCCCTCGGCTCCTCCCGGCTCCGTCCCCCAGCCACGACCACCGAATTCGGCTGCCAGCGGGGCGGCGAGGACGCTCCAAGGTCACCATCCAACAGCGGGAGAACAGCCTTCGGGCCAGGTTGGAGCCCTATGTTTCCAAGGACCGGAACAACCCGGACCCTTGGTGCAGGGCGTTCACTGCCGTCACCGCCAAGATGGCCCGCGTGGCCGGCGCCGGGGCCTTGTCCGGCCCGCAGCTGGTCGGAGCATCACGGCAGCCCGGACCGTTGCGGACCGGGCGAGGGAGCCGCGGACCACGCGCCGGTGACCAGCCCACGGCACCTCGTGCGAGAACGGGACGTCGGGCGCGATCGACCGGAGCCGCTCCTCCGTCAGCCAGAACAGGCCAGCCGTCGAAGCGCCCGACCGTGATGGGGGCGGCCAACCCGATCAGGTGCCACCCCGCACCAATGGGGCATGAGCCTGGGCCGACCTCCGACTGCCACTTCAGATGCACGATGGTTCCGGCGGCCTTGCGCCTGTCTCCGTCAGCCGTGATCCGCCGGCGCCCTCCTTAAGGCTGGCACGCCCTTTTGGTCATCAAACAGCGGGGTTGCGTGGTTTGCGCCTCTTGAGGGGAACCTCCCAGATGTCCGCTTCGCCTTCTGAGCGGACAGGAACGCAGTCCGCCTCACAGCGCGCTGGGTGGAAGAGCTGACGTCCGCTGCCCTCTCGCGCCGACCTCAGTAGTTGATGGATCCGCGCACCCCTCCGCCCACGTCTATCGCGACGCCGTTGACCGTCACGGAAAGCGGGGAGGCCAGGAAGGCGATCACCTGGGCCACATCCTCCGCGGTGGGCAGGCGGCCCATCAGCAGGTTCTGCGTCATGGACGCCTCCACTTCGGCTGTGGAGTGGCCTTCCGCCTTCGCACGGGCCTCGAGCATCGCGTCCACTTTCTCCGTGCGGGTCAGGCCGGGGTGTACGGTGGTGACTGCGATGCCGGTGCCCGCCAGCTCGTCAGCCAGGTTTTTCGCCAAGGCGACCACGGCGACGTTCCGGATGGTGCCCACCACATCGCCGGTCCGTCGCGCGCCCAGCCCGCTGACGTTGATGATGCGGCCCCATCCTGCCCGGCGCATTCCCGGCAGCAGCGCGCGGGCACAACGCAGGTAGCCCATCACCTTGGTGTCCATGTGCGACGCCAGGGAAGCCCATTGCGCTTCGGACGGCGCGGGCACCGCTTTCTGCCCGGCGGGCTCGGCTGCGCAGTTCACCAGGATGTGGGCACCGCCCATGTCACGCTCCACGGCATCCGCCATGGCGCCCACCGCGGCATCGTCCGTGGTGTTCGCGGCCAATCCCAGAACCCGGCGTCCGGTGGTGCGGGCAACGTCATCCGCCACCCGGACAGCCTCGTCAGCGTTGCGCGAAACCAGGACCACGTCGGCACCCTCGGCCGCGAGCAGCCGTGCCGTTGCCAGTCCGATGCCACGCGTTCCTCCGGTGATCACTGCCACCTTTCCCGCAAGTCCTAGATTCATTCGCCGCACTCCCTTCTGTTCCCGTCGGGAAGCCCGTCACTTTCGACCATGGCACCTTGGTGGACAAGGTTCACGCGGTTGTCGTCGCTGGCCACCTCGATGGCCCTGTCGCCGGGGCGGAAAGCCCGACCGAAGCGCTTCACCTGCAGCCTCTCCGTTCGGCGGGTTCAGCGCCTCTGGTGATGGTGCTGTTCTGGGCTCCTGTCAGCCGAGGCCTGCGGAAGACGGTGACGGTGCTCCCCCTCCTCGCCCTTTCGTTGGCGGCGTGGCCTTGGTGTTCTGATCTGGTTGAAGGCGTTGCTTTCCCGGTTCTTACGAGTTCGCCGGACCCTGCAGCCCTGGAGGCGGCGTTGCCTCCTCCGCGTCGGGGTCACGGCCCTGCTGCCGGTCAAGCGACCGCATGATCGGCGTGACCGTGAGCCCGTGCAGCAGGATCGACATGAGGACGATGAGACCCACCAGTCCCCAGAGGCGTTCGGGGGCCGCCACATCCATGTGATTCAGCCCGTATGCCAGGTAGTAGAAGGAGCCGACGCCGCGGATACCGAAGAAGGCCAGGGTCAGCTTCTCGCTTCGGTCCGCCCCGAAGCCGATCAGCCCGATGAGGCCTGTCGCGGGCCGGATCACCAGCAGGATTGCCGCGGCGATCCCCGCATCGGCCCAGGTTACGGGGGCCAGCAGGCCGCTCACCAGCGCGCCGCCGAAAAGCAGGAGCAGGACCATCATGGCGATGCGCTCGATCTGCTCCGTCACCGCGTGCATCTGGAGCTGGAAGTCGTGCTCACGATGCGCGTGACGGAAGGCGACCGCGGTGACGAAGACGGCCAGGAAGCCGTAGCTGTGGATGATCTCCGTCAGGCCGTAGGAGACGAGGGTGGCGGACAGGGCGATCAGCCCGTCACCGGTCTTGGCCAGCTTGGTCTCGGCCGGAACATGGAAGGTGAGCCACCCGAAGGCGCGCCCGACCAGCCAGCCCGTGCCGACGCCTGCGCCGATCTCCCACAGCACGCGGTAGGTGAACCACTCGGTGAACCAGGGCTCGCCGGTGCCAGACACCGCCGCCAGGGCGATCGCGAGGTGGACGAAGGGAAAGGCCAAGCCATCGTTCAGCCCGGCCTCGGAGGTCAGGCCGAACCGCACCTCGTCCTCCTCCCCGGTCTTGGGCGGGCCGACCTGGACGTCGGCCGCCAGAACGGGATCGGTGGGGGCCAGGCTCGCCGCGAGCAGGAGCGCAAGCACCCAGGGGAGCCCGAGGCCCCATCCCAGCAGCAGGGCGATGCCGGCGATGCCAAGGGGCATCGTGATGCCGAGGAGGCGCCATGTCACGTTCCATCGTCGCCAGTCGAAGATGCGGTCGAGCTTCAGGCCCGCCCCCATCAGCGCGATGATCACCACGAACTCGGTGCCGCGCTCCGTGATCTCCGGGTATTCCAGCGGCAGAGGGCTGATCGTCACCTGCGGCAGGGAGAACAGCCCTGCTCCGAGCCCGATGCAGACGATCGGCAAGGAGAGGGGCAGCCGCTTCAGAACCAAAGGCAACCAGGCGACGAGGGCGACGAGGATCCCGAAACCCGTCAGGGTGAGGATGTAGGGCTCAGGGAGCAGGCTGTCGTCCATCATGCGTCCTTACCGGTGTGGCAAAACCAGATGCCTTGTGTCGAACCTGGCCTAACGATCCCCTGTCTTGCGCGTGCTTTGGGTCGCGCTGCTCACGCCCCCCTGCTTGCCACCGCTGCGCACGGCGTCCGCGCGGGCGTCCTTGGGGTTGGCTTGGCTGCCAGTGGCGTTCTTGCTGCCCTGAGGGGCGCGACCGGCCGGCGGAAGGGGAGGGAGGTTGGCCATGGGATTACCTGGTGATGCGGGGAATGGATCGGCTTGGCAGGTCGATTGGACACGGCATCGCCATGCCCACCGTCGGCACGGCTGAAGCCCGGGAGGGTAGCGCGTGACGGGATGGAGAGTTCACCGCCTGTGGGACTGGCCTCGCGCCCTACGAAGCCATCTGCAAAGCCCGGTTGGATGAACTCTTCAGTTCATCCGTGATCCGCGCCACAGAAGCCGGGACCAAGCACCCTGAAGGCCTCTCGAACAGAGGCAACGCTCAGCCCGTCAGCATCCCGCCAAGCCAAGGTTTCACGCGGAGCGGCATGCCATCCGCGTGGCGAGCATCGTCATGCCGGACCAGCTCGGGATCGCCCACCGGCGCCGGGACCGGGCCGTGCGGCTGGTGCGCCGAGAGAGCGGGAGCCTCTATGCAATCTCCTGCCCACTGCCGCTCGGGTCGCCGATCGCCAAGGCGATACGCCAGCGCGGTGCGCGGGTCATACGGGCTCCATTCGGGCCTGGACCGAGGGAATGAAGGCGTCCGCGAAGAAATCGGCCGCGGGAAGACCGTGAAGTTTCGTGAAGGCCTCGCGGGCCGCGGCGACCATCGCGGGACCACCGGAGGCATAGACTTGCAGGCCCGACATCTCCGGGTGGTCCTCCACTGCGGCCGCCTGCACCCTTCCTGTGCGGCCGGACCACGGCGGCTCGGGCTGCGAGAGGACCGGGACGTAGCGAAAGTTGCTGAGACGGCGGGCCCATCGGGCCGTAAGCTCGGGCAGGTAGAGGTCCTCAGGCCGGCGGCCCCCGCGGTAAAGGACCAGGGAGCGTGCCCAGCGACGCCGCACCGCCTCCTCCAGAATGGAAGCAATGGGGGCGAAGCCAGTGCCGGTGGCGAGCAGGACGAGGGGGCGCGGGTCGCGACCGTCCGGCTCGACCTCGCCATAGGGCATCTTCAGTCGCAGCGCATCGCCGGGCTGCAGCGTGGCCAGCAGCAGATCCGAGAAGGCGCCGCCGGGATGCATGCGGACGTGCAACTGCACGCCGTCCGCCTCGGCCGGGGAGTTCGCCATCGAGTAGGAGCGTCGCTCGCCGTCCGGAAGCAGCACGTCCATGTACTGGCCTGCCTTGAAGGGCACGCGCTGGCCGATGGGAAAGCGCAGGTGCAGGCGCGTCACGCCTGGCGCGACGAGCTGCTTGCGGAAAACCCGCGCCGTGACCTCTCGCGGCAGGCCCATCCCGAGTGGACGCGAGATGCGACGTGGCGCAATGGTGATGTTCGAACGTGGGCGGGCCGTGCAGAAGAGCGCGTCGAAACTTCCCCCCTCCGCGGCAGAGCGCACGCTGCCAGAGGCTTCCACCGCACCGGCGGAGACCTTGCCCTGACAGGTGATGCAGACGCCCTTGCGGCAGGAATAGGGGATCTCCAGCCCGGCGCGCTGGGCCGCCTCCAGGATCGTCTCGTCCGGGGCGCAGGAGAAGCTGTGGTCGCTATGGGCGACCTGTACGGTCCACTCCATCCTAGAGCGGCAGCGCCAGCAACGTGTCGATCCGCGAGCTGTCGCAAACCACGATCCGCTCCGCGAGCTTCGGTGCGCCGGCCGCGTCGGAGCGCCAGAGATCGAGATAGCGGCCGGTCGCGAACAGGTCCGTCGCGCCGTCCCGCATGATGCGGGCGACAAGAAAGGGCGTCTCGCTTCGCAAGCCCTCCGGTCCTTCCTCCTCCATCAGGGGCAGGCCGAGGACGTGGCGGTAGGAGTGGCGCTCGTAGATGTTCGCTTCGCGCAGCGCGGCCACCCGGTCCTCCAGCATGCCGCGACTGTCCGCCCACATAAGGCCGGCGGCGTAGCCCAGGCGGTGGTTCTCTGCCGTTGTGATCCGGTAGGAGCAGTCCTCGGTGAAGAAGTCGGGCCAGGCTTCCAGCCGGTCCGTATCGATGCAGCGGGCGTAGCGTGCCTGGGCCGCCATGATGTCCGTGATCTGCATCAGAGCCCCGTGCACTGCCGGTAAGCCTTCCAGAACCCGCGCACCGAGGCCTCCGTCGCGCGGGTGCGTGTGCTCTTCGCATCCGTCCCGCCCATCTCCAGCACCGCGTGACGGTCGGAGGCGCCAACGACGCCGCGCTGCACGAAGCCGCCGACGCAGCCATCCTCCATCGAGACGTAGCCGGCCGGGCCGACGAGGTTGCCTTGCTTCAGCCGCATCTTCCGCAACTCCGGCGTGTCATCCTTGAAGCCAATATAGGTCCAGTGCAGGTCCGTCCGGCCCGAGCCGCGCGGCACCACCTGCCGGATCGCCAGTGCGTTCTGGATCTGCTGCAGCACGAAGCCGGGAAAAACGGAGAGGATCTGAAGCGTCACGCCGTCGCCGAACTCGTCCTGGCCCTCCAGGACGCTGGGATCCTTCAGGCGGTAATCGCTCTCGGAGCGGATATTCTGCGCGGCGTAGTCGCTCGCTGCCTTGGCCTTCGCCTCGGCCTCACGGTCGATCGCGGAGTAGGAGACGTGGTTGCCGCCGGATTCCGAGACGATGAGGCCGCCCTTCATCGAGAGCTTGTTCAGCTCGAAGGTGGTGAAGAAGAGGTGCAGAAGGGAGGCGTGATAGCTGTCGCGCACGTTCTCCACGTAGAGCTTCCAATTGTTCGGTAACTCCTGTGTGAAGCGGCCGATGACCTCCACCTCGCGCCCGGCCAGCACGCGGCCGATGCGGTCCATGACCTCGTCGCCGAGGTATTCCTCGATCGGCGGCACGGTGTCGGAAGCAGAGGCGAAGACGAGGCCGTGAACGACGGCGGTGCGGAGCTTGCGGGGGGAGTGATCGGCCATGCGGAAGCATTCGGGCATGCCGCCCTGGCCGTTGATGCCGTCCTTGAAGGCGATGCCCTTCAGGTTGCCCTGCAGATCGTAGCTCCAGGCGTGATAGACGCAGGTGAACTCCCGCGCGTGGCCGAAATCCTCGAGCGCGATGAGGGCGCCACGATGCACACAACGATTTTCGAAGGCGTAAATCTCGCCGTCCTGGTCACGCACCGCGAGGATCGGCACGCCACCGAGGGTGGTGGCGCGGTAATCGCCGGGATTGGCGATCTCTGCCTCCAGGCAGAGATAGTTCCAGGTATCGCCGCGGAAGACATGGCTCTGCTCCAATGCGGCGACGTCGTCGCGCTGGAAGACCCAGTAGGGCACGCGGGTTAACCCCTCGGGCCAGGGCACTTCGGGGGGGGCGGTGAGGCCTGCGAAGGGAGTGGCTTCGGGCAGGTTGTGGTCGGGCATGGCGTTGACTCCGCTCATTCCACGGTGACGTTCGCGCGGCGAACCAGGGCGCCCCAGCGTGTGCGCTCGGACGCGACGAAAGCCGCCGTCTCGGCGGGCGTGCCGCCCACCACGGTGGCGCCCAGCTCCCGGTACCGACGCTGCACCTCGGTCGAGCGCAGCACCTGGGAGAGGCCCTCCTGAAGGCGCGCAACGACCGAGGCTGGGGTACCGGCCGGGGCGACGGCCGCGAACCAGGCGGTGGACCGGAAACCGGGCAGCCCGGCCTCCGCAGCGGTCGGCACGTCGGGCGCCTCCGGCGCGCGCTCAGCATCCGCCACGGCAAGCATCCGGACGCGGCCGGCCTGGTATTGAGTCAGGGCGCCTGCGACGTTGGAGAAGATCATGTCCACGCGCCCGCCCACCACGTCGGTCAGGGCCGGTGCTTCGCCGCGATAGGGAACGTGCACCAGCTTCGTGCCGGTCAGGTCCTGGAACAGCGCGGCGGTCAGGTGCGAGGTCGTGCCGACACCCTGGGAGGCGAAGGTGAGGGTCTCCGGCCGTGCCTTCGCCCGCGCGATCAGCTCCTCCAGTGTCCGGATGCCGCTGGCGACAGAGACGATCGCCACGTTCGGCGTCTCACAGAGCACCGTCACCGGCACGAAGCTTTCCGGAGCGAAGCCGAGACCCTGGAAGAGGAACTGATTGATGGAAAGAGGGCCGGGCGGGGTGACCAGCAGTGTGTAGCCGTCAGGCTCCGCCCTGGCGAAGTTGGCCGTCCCCACGTTTCCGCCGGCACCGGAGAGGTTCTCCACCACGAAAGGCTGGCCCCAGAGGGCGCGGAGGTGCTCCGCCGCGATCCGCGCCGAGATGTCGTTTGACCCGCCGGCCGGGAAAGGCACGATCACCCGCACCGGCCGGTTCGGGTAGGCATTGCCCGCTGGGGAGGGCTGGGCTCTGGTCTGGGAAACCGGCACTGCTGCCAGGATCGGTAATGATAGCAGCCCACGACGGTGGAGCAGTCCCAAATCCATCACCCTCATCGAGCAGCCTTGACCCATTCAATATGTTCGAATATCGAACACCAAGCTGTAGATCGAACATTGTGGCGTCCGTGCCGGGGAGGCGTCAATGCACGAGCAGGGGAGGTGCCCATGGCTACGCCAGAGCCCGAGAGGAAGGAGGCGATGGCTGGGCTGGCGAAGGGACTTGCGATCCTTGAATGCTTCGGGGAGGGGACGCCGTGCTTGACCCTGGCAGAGGCTGCGCGCCGGACCCGGCTCTCCCGGGCAGCAGCGCGCCGCTGCCTGCTCACGCTCCTTGAACTCGGGTACGTCACCCAGAACGGTCATAGCTTCGCGCCCCAGCCGCGCATGCTGCGCCTCGGCTACGCCTTCCTCTCTGCAACGCCGCTTCCACGCATCGCCCAGCCGGTGCTGGAGACGATCCAGGAGGCAGCGGGAGAAGCCATTTCCCTGGCGATACTCGACGGCGCGGAGACGGTTTTCGTCGCCCGTGCGGCGCCACGCCGCATGGTGTCGGTCGGGCCGGGAATCGGGTCGCGCCTACCCGCCTGGTGTTCGGCTACAGGGCGTGTCCTGCTCGCCGGCCTCACAGATTGCGCGATCGCGTCCAGGCTGGACGGGTTGGATTTTCAGCCGCTGACGCGCCGGACTGCCACAGAGCCGAGGGAGGTGCGAGCCCGGATCGGCCGCGCCCGGGAGACTGGATACGCCGCCTGCGACGAGGAGCTGGAGCTGGGGCTCCTCTCCCTCGCGGTGCCTGTGCGGGACCTGTCCGGTGCTGTGGTCGCCGCGATGAGCGTCAGCACGCAGCCAAGCCGCCGCAGCCTGGACGAAGCCAAGCGCGACCTGCTGCCGCTCCTTCTCGACGGAGCGCGGCGGCTTTCCGCGCATCTGTAGCCATTGCGGCGGACATTTCGCCGGGTCAAGTGAAGGTTGGATTTGTGGTGCCATCTTCCAACTCCGGACCGGCTGGCCGCCCACGCGCCGTCGCGATACCTTTCCCAGGCGAAGCTAGTCCTATTGCGCCAAGGCGCCGCCCTGAAGCCTCAGTCGGTACCAGAGGCAACTCTCTGGCGAGGTTGCCCCCAAGCATCCTCTTCCGATGATTTGCGGTGACTTCGGCGGCGGCCTGGACCCCGGAAGAGGTTGGCGTCACGGCATGGAACCTGCGCCGAGAACATTCAGTCCTCGCCGCTTTCACCATGTATTGCCCAGGTGGTTGCGTGCGTTTTCGAAAGACGGGGGCAGCAGGTCGATGGCCGAGCTGGTTGCAAGGCGGACCTTGCCAGAGCAACAGACATGAGAAGTGTAGATCCCCGGCAGCATCTCTAGGACCGAGGGAGGTGTTCAACACCGATCAACGGTCAGTGGTGGGTGGTGAACAGGGGGTATAAGCTGTGCTGCGGGAAATTCAGACTGAGCTCGGGCGTGCAGCGCCTGCCTCGGCATCTCAGCACAAGCCGGCTGTTCGAGGAAGCACTGAGCGTATGGCTCAGATCCGCAAGGATACCTGACGCAACTGTCAAAGTTCATTGGGGGCGGTGACGATCCAGCCAATCCTGCGTTCCGCCCGAACCAAGAGGAGACAACCGAATGAAACTGTATTTTTCACCGGGCGCGTGCAGTCTGGCTGATCATATCGCACTGCATCAGGCGGGACTCTCTTTCGAGCATGAGAAGGTCGACCTGAAAGCGAAGCGGACTGCGGGCGGCGCGGATTATACGGCAATCAATCCGAAGGGGTACGTCCCGGCGCTGACGCTTGATTCCGGGGAAACCCTTACCGAGAATGTTGCTATCCTCGACTGGATCGCTCATCAGGACGGCGCCCTGAAGCCCTCTGGACCCATGGGCCACACCCACCTTGTCGAAGCATTGGCATTCATCTCGACCGAGATCCACAAAGGGTTCAAGCCGTTCTTTTCCGGCGCGAGTGAGGACGAGAAGAAAAAGGCGGCCGAGCTGATCCTGAAGCGGATGAGCTATCTGTCCGACCGGATGGAGGGCAACTTTTTGTTCGGGGCTGATGTAAGTGTTGCTGACTGCTATCTCTTCGTCATGCTCCTCTGGGCCCGCAAGAACGAGCTCAACGTGCCCGAGAAGCTCGTCGCTTATCGCGACCGGATGATGGAGCTTCCATCCGTGAAGAAGGCGATGATGCACGAAGGGCTGGTCTAGCAGCTTTCCTCATCCTTGGGCGCCAGGACTCAGTTCATGATGGGATGTGCCTCGCGCCCCTGAAAGGGCGCACCACTTCCATCCGCCTTCACCGCAGACACACTGCCATGAAGGCGCCGACCGGCTGGTTGGGCGCGAGACATCTCCCGCCGTGGCCGGTTGGTCGATGGTCTGCGGTGCGGCTCTCCCGCAGGACTGAGCTGGCGGGAAGAACCGGGCCGCATCAGCCAGCAGGATTGGCCGCGGTCTGGCCGTCGTCGTCTGTCGCGGGGTCCGCACCTTCCTTGCCCGAGCCGTAGCCTTCCTCGGTGCGTTCCATGGACTCTTCGATCGACTGCTCCGGCGCATTTTTGTCTTTGCCGGGCTCCTTGTCCCAGCTCTGTTCACTCTTTCGAGCAGCCTCGTTCCAGCCGCTGTTCGCTAGCTTAACATTGTCGTCCACGATTTGACGCTCCTATGAGGAATTCCGACGCCCCGGTTCCGACGAGGTACGCCGTGGGCGACCAATGAAGCCCACGGCTGATATGGTGCGGCGCCGGCAATCAGCAGGCTTCTCAGGTTAGAAAGGTGGCGTGGCGGTGGTGCCAGGGTGTGACCTGGATGTTGGCCACCGCTCCGCGCCCTGGCTGGAGCAATCTGTTGTTCAGGAATGGTGGTAACCTCTCTAATGACCCTCCCCCGTAGTGGTGGGCACCTCGAATAAGCGGCTGAGGGAGCGAGGTGCCTTGATGACGACGACGCGGCGTGAGTTCAAGGAGGCGGTAGGGCTGCTGGAGAGCAGCGGTCGCCCGCTGATGCAGGTGGCAAAGGAGCTGGGCATCCAGTCTTCCATGCTGCGCAACTGGCGGAGGGGGCCGAGATCCGCCGGCTGCGGAAGGAACTCGAGCGGGCGCAGATGGAGCGCGACATCCTAAAAAAAGCTATCGGCATCTTCTCGGGCCCGCCGGGATGAGGTTCCGTTTCATCGAGGACCACCGCGAGGTGTTCCACGTGCGGGTCATGTGCTCCGTGCTCGAGGTGAGCGCCAGTGGGTACTACGCGTGGCGGGCGCGGCCCGAGAGCACCCGCTCGCAGACCGACCGGGTGCTGCTTGAGGATATCCGCCGAGTTCATGCCGAGAGCCGGCGCCGCTACGGCAGTCCGCGCGTCCATGCGGCCCTGCAGGCCGAGGGGCATAGGGTGGGCCGGAACCGGGTGGCGCGCCTGATGCACCGCCACGGCATCCGAGTGCGCACCAAGCGGCGGTTCCGGGTGACGACGGACAGCAGGCATGCCTTCCCGATCGCCCCGAACCTGCTGGATCGCCAGTTCACTGCCTCCGGGCCGAACAAGGTCTGGCTGGCCGACATCACCCACATACCCACCGGCGAGGGCGGGCTGTACCTCGCTGTCGTGCTCGACCTCTTCTCGCGCAAAATGGTCGGCTGGGCCTGCGCGACACCCTGGCCCAGGCGCTGACGCTTGCCGCCCTGAGGATGGCCATCATCAACCGCCGGCCAGGTCCGGGGCTGCTGCACCATGCCGACCGAGGCAGCCAGTACGCTGCCCATGACTACCGCCGCCTGCTGGCCAAAAACGGCATGCTCTGCCCGATGAGCCGGAAGGGCGATTGCTGGGACAATGCCCCCATGGAGAGCTTCTTCGGCAGCCTCAAGACCGAACTCGAGGAGGACGGGCCGTTCCCGACCCGGCAGGCCGCACGGTTCGCCCTCTTCGCCTTCATTGAAGGCTTCTATAATCGACAGCGCCTCCACTCAGCGATCGGCTACAAACCCCCGACCGAGATGGAACAGCTCGCCGCGGTCGCGTAGGTCGTAACCCGTGTCCACCGCGGCGGGGGAAGGTCACTTCGGCACCTTCATCCGCAACGAGGTGGTGAAGTGGGGCGCCATGGTACGGGGCGCCGGTGTAAGGCTGGAATAAAGCCGGGCTCCGGCGAGGCGCCTCGTTTGGTGAGTTGATCAGCCGCTCGGGGTCGTCCTCAGGGCGGGTCAGCGCCACAGGACCTGTATCAACTTGGAGAAAACATGGACGCCTCAGCGACACTCGCCGCCTCCGCCTCGTTCCGTCGCACTGCGACGCGGTCGGCCGCCGCCCTTCTCGCGATGCTTCTTGCCTGGCCGCTGTCGCCGCTCGCCGCGCAGGATGAGCCGATGCCCGACACCGCGGGGTGGCTCCGCTTGCGCCTCTTCGGGGACCGCTTCAGCATCCTGATGCCGCCCGGTTGGGAGGCACTTCCCTCCGGGGAGCCGAATACGCGGGTCCGGATCGCCTCCACGCAGCCTCCGTCGGCAGGACGACCTGGCGCGGTCAGCTGCAACGTCAAATCCGCTACTGCGGAAGCCACGGCCGGGATGGCCCAGGCCGCGCTCGATGCCCACGTCCAGGCAAAGCCCCTCAGCGAGGCTGCCGCGCGCCGCAGCCTTGGGTCGATGGCCCGTACGCAGATCCGGGAGAACAGCGTCGGTCGAGTGGGTGGACGTCCGGCCCGGCTCGTGGTGGGCGCGGGCGAGGAAAAGAGCGTGCAAGGCTTGGCCAGCATCGTGGCGGTGCAGGCGACCCTGCTGCGACCCGGCGGGGTGCTTGTTGCGACGTGCCGCGTCACCGACAGAACGCGGGAAGGCGCGGAGGCCGCCTGGCTTGCTTGGCGGCCGACGCTGACGGCCGTGATCGAAAGCCTGAACGTCGAGGAATAAGGGTGGCCCGGTGGCCGGCGGTTGATCAGGGATGTTGGCTGGCAGGCTGCGGGAGAGACGGGGAGGGGGCGTGGCGCATGCCTCCTGTGGCACGACCCGCCATGGCAAGCTGGTGGCATGACCGACGTTGCCCCACCCCACTCCGTCCACGTGCGCTTCTATAGGAGGTGGTCCGCGACAGCGGCCGAACCTTCCGCCTCACGCCCGGTGTGGACGTGCGGGCCGTGCTCAAGCGCGCCGCCCTTGTTGCCGTACCGAAGGTGGAGGGCTGGACGTTGCGCGTTCTGACCCTTGAGCGGACGAGGGAAGGCGAGCGCGTCGCCGCCGTGCTGGATCGCTTGGCGCGCCCTGATTGCGTCCGTTGACAGCCAACCAGAGGAGAATTCAGGTGGTCCCTGGCCTTGTTGCCCTCATTCTCGCGACCCTCTTCGCCGGGGCCGCGCTCTACATCAGCCTCGTCGAGCATCCCGCCAGGATGGGCCTGGAGGATGCGCCCCTGCTCGCGCAGTGGCAGCCCAGCTACAAGCGCGCCTTGCCCATCCAGGCTGGCCTGGCCATGCTGGGAGGGGCTGCGGGGTTCCTGGCCTGGTATGGATCCCGCGAGTGGCAGTGGGTGGCAGGGAGCCTGCTCCTGCTCGCGAACTGGCCGTTCACGATGCTGGTCATCATGCCGACGAACAAGCGCCTGATGGCCATGACGCCGCAGGAAGCGGGGGTGGGAAGCCGTGGGCTGCTGCACCGCTGGGGCAATCTGCACGGCGTCCGGAGCGTGCTCGGCTCCGCCGCGTCCCTCCTATTCGCATGGGGCTTCCTGGCCGCCCGTTAGGTCTGCTGCCCGATTTACCCAGCGTTAGCCCAGCAGCCGGGGAGGCTTGCGCCGCTCCCCACCCGGTCCCGACGTTTTCGAAGCGAACCCGCAGGGTCGCGGCGAGTTCACAGAGCGTTCACGATGGCCACGCACGCGCGCCACAAGGGGAGCTTCGCTTGAGCACAGGGTTGATCGCGCTGTTGGACGACATCGCCGGGCTGGCCAAGGTCGCGGCGGCCTCGCTGGACGACGTGGCGGCGCAGTCCGCCAAGGCCGGCGCCAAGGCGGCGGGCGTGGTGATCGACGATGCCGCGGTGACGCCGCGCTACGTGGTGGGCTTCGCCGCGGCGCGCGAGGTGCCGATCGTGGCGAAGATCGCCTGGGGATCGCTCAAGAACAAGTTGCTTTTCCTTCTCCCCGGCGCACTGCTGCTGAGCCTGTTCGCGCCGTGGGCGATCACGCCACTGCTGATGCTGGGCGGCGCTTACCTCTGCTACGAGGGTGCCGAGAAGGTGTGGCACGCGGTGGCGCCGCACAAGGCCGGCCAGCACGAGGCCAAGGTGCTGGCGCCACCGGAAAACCCCCGGGCGCTGGAAGACGCCAAGGTGCGCGGCGCGATCGGCACCGACTTCATCCTGTCGGCCGAGATCATGGCGATCACACTGGGCACCCTGCCCGACGTGCCGCTTTGGGAGCAGGCGGTGGTGCTGGCAATCGTGGGCATCGGCATCACGGTGGGCGTTTACGGCGTGGTGGCGCTGATCGTGAAGGCGGACGACGCGGGGCTGGCGATGGCGGCCGGCGAGCGCCCGATCTCGGCGATCTTCCGCCGGCGGATCGGTCAGCCCAGCGGCGCCGACCTCTCGGTGCGGCCGGTGACGCAGGCGATCGGGCGCGGGCTGGTGGTCGGGATGCCCTGGTTCCTCAAGGTGCTGGCTGTGGTGGGCACGGCGGCGATGGTGTGGGTGGGCGGCGGCATCATCGTGCACGGGCTGGCGAGCTACGGCCTGCCTGAGGTGGAGCACGCGATCCACGGCGCCGCCGTCTCGGCGGCGGACGCGGTGCCGGCGGTGGCGGGTGCCGTGGAATGGCTGGCGACGGCGGCGGGTTCGGGCGTGGTGGGACTGGTGGTCGGCGCGTTGCTGATCCCCGTGGTGCAGTTCGTGGTGTCGCCTCTGATCGGCCTGTTCCGGCGGGAGCCGAAGAAACACGGAGCGGCGGGCGCCTGATAGGGGATGCCAACCATGTTCCGCGACCAGACATACGCAGCCGCTTCTCCACCTCGGTGGCCAGGCGGCTGCCGCTGTCCGCCCCGGCGAGCGCCAGACGGAGGGTTTGGGCCAGCCCCGCGTCACTCCTGGCTTGTGCCATCGGCAGCTCGGCCAGCCGTCGCGCCCCCAGTTGCTCCCGGGCCTCTGCGCCCAGCGCGCGCGAGCGCGGTGAGACCTTTCGTTGCGTGAAGCGGGCAGGGGGCTGAGGGTTCAACATCAGCCGCAGGTGCCGGGATGAGGCGTGGGCGGGAAGCTCTGGCGCATGGTGGCATGCTCCATTCCCCACGGCTGTGATGGCGCCAGCCCCCTCTTCCTGAGGGCAGCCGCTCCTTTTGCGGCACTTGGAGAATACATCCGTTCCCAGCGGTCTCCGAGATGCCGGCGTCTGCGGAGGGCGGCCAGGCTGCGGATAAGGGCTGCTCGGGCATTGTGGTGTGCCGCCGGCAGTTGGATGGGCGACGGATCCCTGGCACTCAAGATCTCGTGTCGAAAAGGATATATCTGGTTGCGGTTCAAGAATGATAAAGGAGCTGCGTCTCGATAGTTGGAGCACCACGTCTTGCACGCGTCACACACCCCCACCAGGGCACTGCAGCATCTTCGTCATGAACGGGGGCGGGCCTTGCTGGAGGAGACGGGGCTTGATGCACCACGACTGCTGGACCCCTCCGCTCTCTGGGCGGATGTCGAAGCAGCCTTCGCTGAACATGACAGGCGCCAGGCCGCCGCAAGCGCTGCAGCGGTCGATCTTGAGTTCCTGCTTCAGGTCGCGAGCGCAGCACGCAAGCTGCACGATGTTCTTGATATGGGCGCCCGAAGCCAGCGCCAAAGGGTTTGTGACGTGCTCGAAGCTCGTTTGAGGAAGGGGGGCGAGGCCTCGGCTGCTGCATGCACGGCGTTGCAGAGCCCCGAGTTCCTGCTGGCTCTTGTCGCTGCCGCCCGAGCTGCAGCGCATGATCTGAAGAGCGACCGCAGACCAGAGTCCAATCCTTCAGGTAATCAGGATAACCTGGAGAATGGCTGGATCCTGGCCGAGGGTCTCCCAGGCGTGTTCTCGCGCCACACCGGGCTCGAAGCAGAACTCGCGCCGGCCAACAAGCAGCTGTCCAGGCCAACAGCCTGCATGCGCTTCCTGAAGGCGGCCTTCGAACTCTCCGGCCGGGAGGTGCTCAGCGATGCCGTAGTCCTCGCAACCGTCCACCGCTGGGAGAGGGTTCAACTGATCGCGGATCCGACCGGACAGGAAGCTTCGCGTTCAGCCATCATTCCTCCCGGCAGGCCCGATGACCGAAGCATTCCGGGACAAACCGGTCAGGGCTGCAACGAGAGGCCGCAATCGGCCCTCTCCCGTTTGTTCAACCGCGGTTTAGCCAGGCCGCGGCTTGGTGGCTACGGTAGAGCGGGGTAGGCACGTAGAACAGGCTCGTGGCTGCCGGGCGACAGCCGGTCCGGCTGCACGGCAAGGTCGTCACCTGAACAATTGGTGCTCTCGAGGAGTCGTCCCGCCGCGGGGGCGCATGATCATGCGCCCCCGCGAAAGGCAGTCACATCGCCCAGTCGAGGTGCTGATGACCCTCTTCCGAGTTCACGAAATGGAGCAGCACGTCCGAGCGGTCTTCGGCACCGGAAGCCAGCTGCAACTCCCAGATTGCCACTT
>Ga0210040_10001683_pt1 | contig 32866 bp, 31 predicted proteins | sample CryGeyCG12114_NA_FD_185462 | JGI IMG/M metagenome (GOLD analysis project Ga0210040, IMG submission 185462) | Groundwater microbial communities from aquifer - Crystal Geyser CG19_WC_8/21/14_NA (SPAdes) (version 2) | ecosystem: Environmental > Aquatic > Deep subsurface > Groundwater | place: USA...
GAAGCCTCCAGGTCACCGTGAAGGTGGTATCCCGCCGCTGCAGGCTCCGCATGTAGGGCACAAGGTTCATGGCCATGACCTCCGGCGCAAACGAGCGGTCGGGCGTAACGATCTCCACACGCGCGCCCGTCGCCGCGACCATGTCGGCGGCTTGGAGGCCGGCGTGGTCGCCGGCATCGTCGTAGACCAGCACGTCGGCCCCTGGCCGCACGTCCCCCGACAAGATGTCCCAGGCCGAGACGACGAAATCATTGCCCTCGCGCAGCACCTCCGTATGGGGCAGCCCTCCCGTGGCCACGATGACCTCCTCGGGCTCGGTGGCCAGCACGGTGTCCGCGTCCGCAAGCGTGCTGAATTGGAACCGGACGCCCAACTTCTCGCACTGCGCCATGCGCCAGGCGATGATGGAGATCATCTCCCGCCGCCGCTCGCTTTGCGCGGTGAGCCGAATCTGGCCTCCTGGCGCATCGGCCGCCTCGAAGACGGTGACCTCGTGCCCCCGCTCGCCCGCCACCCGCGCGGCCTCGAGCCCCGCGGGCCCAGCGCCGACGACGGTGATCCGCTTCCGCCGCGGCGCGGGCGAGATCGTATGGGGCAGCGTCGTCTCGCGCCCCGTGGCGGGGTTGTGGATGCAGAAGGCGGCCCCGCCCTGGTAGATGCGGTCGAGGCAGTAGTTCGCCCCCACGCAGGGCCTGATGTCGTCCTCCCGCCCCTCCAGGACCTTTCGCAGGATGTGCGGGTCGGCCATGTGCGCCCGCGTCATCCCCACCATGTCGAGCTTGCCCGACGCGATCGCGTGCCGCGCCGTAGCGAGGTCCGGGATGCGCGCCGCGTGGAAGGTCGGGAAGCCCGTGGCCGCCCGGATCTCGCCCGCGAAGTCGAGATGCGGGGCGCTGGGCATCCCCTGGATCGGGATCACGTCCGTGAGCGCGGCGTCCGTGTCGATGCGGCCGCGGATGACGTTCAAAAAGTCGACGAGCCCGCTGTCCCTGAGCTTGCGCGAGATCTCGAACCCTTCCTCGCGGGTGATTCCGCCCGCGACGCCCTCGTCGCCGGTGTAGCGCACGCCCACGATGAACTCGGGCCCGCAGCGGTCCCGCACGGCGCGCAGCACGTCGAAGGCGAAGCGCAAGCGGTTGTCGAGGTTCCCCCCATAAGGGGGTTCAAGGTCGTTGGTGAGCGGCGACCAGAACTGGTCCATGAGGTGGCCATAAGCCTCGAACTCGATGCCGTCCACACCCGCCGCCTTCATGCGCTCGGCCGCGTCCGCATAGTCGCGGATGATCCGGGCGATGTCCCAGTCCTCAAGGCGCTTGGGAAAGGCTCGGTGCGACGCCTCGCGCTCGTGAGAGGGGGCCACCACCGGCAGCCAGTCCCCTTTGTCCCAGCGTGTGCGTCGCCCGAGATGCGTGAGCTGGATCATCACCGCCGCGCCATGGTCGTGGCACTCGTCCACGAGCTGGCGCATCCAGCCCACGACTTCGTCCTTCCAGGCCAGGATGTTGTTGAACACGGGTGGGCTGTCGCGCGCGACCGAGGCCGATCCCGCCGTCATCGTCAGCGCGATCCCCGCCTTGGCCCGCTCCACATGGTAGGCGCGGTAGCGTTCCTTGGGCATCCCGTCCTCCGGATAGGCGGGTTCATGGCTCGTGATCATCACTCGGTTGCGCAACGTCAGGTGCTTGAGCTGGAACGGCTGGAGAAGGGGATCGTGGATCATCGCTCGTGCGTCCTGGGCAAGGGATGAGCGAAGCGCTAGACCCTTATGTGCAGCTGTGTCAATAATAGGATCACTTCTGCACGGTCTTGGCCTGCGGTCGGTCGAGCGACCCGTTCCGGATCGTCACGCAGCTTGGCGGAGGGAGCCGATTCTTGAACGATACGGGAGGACGCGGGTCGCCGGAACTTTGGCTCGACGCGGCTTACCAGGCGCTGATCGAGGGCGGCGTAGACGCCGTGAAGATCCTGCCCCTGGCCAGCCGACTGAAGCTCGCGCGCACCAGCTTCTATTGGTTCTTCAAGGACCGGGAGGAACTTCTGGTCGCGTTGGCCGACCGCTGGGCCGGCCGGAACACCGGCAATCTGTTAGCTGCCACCCAAACCTATGCCGACAGCGAAGCAGAGGCGATGCTGAACGTGATCGGCGTATTCCTCGACCCTGCCGCGTTCGACACCCGTTTCGAGTTCGCGGTCCGCAGCTGGGCGCTCCAATCCCCTGAGGTGACCGCGCGCGTCGCCGTCGCCGACCGCGACCGGATCGTGGCGCTTGCGGCGATGCTCGCGCGCTGGGGCCATGCGCCCCTCGACGCCGACGTGAGGGCCCGCACCATCTACCTCACCCAGATCGGCTACATTTCCATGCAGTCACAGGAGACGCTGGCCGAGCGGATGCAGCGCATCCCGACCTACGTCGAGATCTACACCGGTCAGAAGCCGCAACCCCGGGAACTGGCGCGCTTCCATGCCCGGCACGGCTATACCCCCATTGAAGGCGAGGTGGCCTGATGCGCCTCGGCATCGTCGGCGCGACCGGATGTCTGGGGAGCGCCCTGGGCCGCCGGGTCTTGGACAGCGGGCTGGTCCCGGCCTCGGATCTCGTGCTCCTCAATCGCAGCGGCGCTCGGCCGGACTACCACGGCGGGATCGGAGTGACTTGGGCCTCGGGCCTGCCGGACCTCGTGGACCGTGCCGATGTCGTGGTGCTGTCGGTCCGGCCCGAGGATTACGCTGGCTTGGCCCTGATCGCCCCGGACCGGCTGGTCATCTCCTTCATGGCCGGAGTGCCGCTGGCCGCGCTCGCCCCGACGACCGGTCGCATCGTCCGCGCGATGCCCAACGCGGCGGCCGAGCGGGGCCGGTCCTACACGCCCTGGCTGGCCGGCCAAGGGGTGACCCAGGCCGACCGCGTGCTCGTGAGGGCGCTCCTCGCCGCCATCGGCACCGAGGACGAGGTCGACGAGGAGCACCACATCGACCTGCTGACGGCTCTCTCGGGATCGGGGGCGGCCTATCCGGCGCTGATGGCTGCCGCGATGCTGGCACAGGCCCGTGCGGCAGGGCTGCCCGAGCAGGTCGCCCGGCACGCCGTGGAGGCAGTGGTCTGCGATGGCGCCGACCTGTTGCGGGGCCGCGTCGAGGCGGCGGCGGCATTGGTCGCGACCTATCGAGCCTACCGAGGTACCACCGCCGCCGGGCTCGACGCCGCCGAGGCGGGTGGCTTCACCAGGGCGGTCGAGGAGGCGCTGCAGGCGGGGGCAGCCAAGGCCGCCCGCATGACTTCTGCGTGACTTGACTCCGCTGCATCCGACGGCCCTACAGAAGCATGACGTCCAGCGCCCGATCCAGAAGCAAGCCTCTGCGTGACGCCGGCCGTTCGCGGCGGAGGATCCTGATGTCCCGCAAGGGGCGGCGGCCCTGATCGGCGCGCGGCCGACACGTGCTGGCACCCTGGTGGACCCCCGGGCAGGCCAGCGGACGCAAAAACCGCGTGCGACCTGTCCGAAAGGGTCCCGAATGCTTCCCGGCGCACCGCCCGCATCTCTGCGCGAAGGCGCGACCCGGCTTTCGTTTTCCGCCGTTCTGCGGGCTGTAAATACGCGACCCGCCGAAGCGCATTGCACGAACTCTGGAAAAACTGAGCTCCAGCGGTTAGCCTTCCAGAAGTAATTGGTCTTCGGGACCGATCTGATATGGAACAGGACAACTCCGTCGATCTCAGGAGCTTTGGGCGCACCCTCGGGCAGCGCGATCCTGATTATATCCGGAGTTGGATGCCGGTCGCCGAACTTTTCGCACGGCTCTATTTCCGGGTTCGGTACACGGGGCTCGAAACTGTGCCGCAGCGCGACCCGCTGATATTCGTGGGCAACCACAGCGGCGGCCTTTCGACGCCGGACACGGCGATGGCCGCGCACGGCTTCTGGACCAGGTTCGGGGCCGAACGCGAGGTCTATGCGCTGGTCCACCCCGAAGTCTTTAGGCTCCCCAAGATGGCGCGCCACCTTGCCCGGGTCGGCGGACTCGCGGCGAGCGCCCGCATGGCCGCGCATGTGCTGGAGCGTGGGGCCTCGCTGCTGATCTATCCGGGGGCAGGGGACGAGGCATATCGACCCCACAAGGAAGCCAACCTCGTAAAGCTGGGCGGCAACTCGGCCTATGTCCGACTCGCGATCTCGTACGGAGCGCCGATCGTCCCCGTCGTCTGCCTCGGTGGCCATGACACGCTCATCGTGCTCGACGACGGACGCGAACGCGCCCGTGCGCTAGGGCTCGACGAGCTTGGCGTCGAGCGGGTGCCCCTGGTCTATGCCTGGCCCTTCGGGCTCTCGCTCGCGACCGGATACACGCTGCCCTTCCCCGTGCGCATGGACATCGACTTCGGCCCGCCGATCCGCCTCGACGGCTTCGGACCTCGCGACGCCCGCGACCGGGAGGTGATCGACTGGTGCCACGCCCAGGTGGAACGCCAGATGCAGCGCACTCTCGACCGGATGGTGGAGCGTCGCAAGCGAGCCGGTGCCGATGCCCAGCATCGATGACAAGGAAGCGGACGATCGCATCGACGAGGCGGCGCACATCTTCTTTGATACGCTCGCGGGCTATCGCGGCCTTGTGCTGCAGCGGATCCGCGAGATCATCCCCGAGGGCGGCCGCTACGACCGTACGCTCTACCGCCCGATGCTCGATTACCCGCTGCGCGAGGGCAAGGGCTTCCGGCCGGCCCTGTGCCTGTCGTTCTGCCAGGCCTGCGGCGGAGTGCTGGCTCACGGCCTCGACACAGCCGCGGCCCTCGAGATGTTCCACAATGCCTTCCTGATCCACGACGACATCGAGGACGCATCGGAGACGCGCCGGGGACAGCCAACGCTCCACGCCCAGCACGGAATCGCCGCGGCCACCAACATCGGCGACGCGTTGAACATGCTCGCCCTGCAGACCCTGCTTGGCAACACCGGCCTGATCGGCCTCGAGCGGGCGTTGGTGGTGATCGAGGATATCAGCCGTATGGCCCGCGAATCGACCGAGGGCCAATCGCTCGAGCTTTCGTGGGTCTTCGACGGGGTGTCGCGGCCGCTGGGGCTGCGCGACTACCTGACCATGACCTACAAGAAGACCACCTGGTACACCTGCATCGCCCCGATGCGGCTCGGGGCGATCATCGCCGATGTGCCTGCGTCGCGCCTCGACCACCTGATCCCGTTCGGCTTCCGGATCGGAGCCGCGTTCCAGATCCAGGACGACGTGCTCAACCTCGTGGGCGACGAGACGCTCTACGGCAAGGAGACGAACGGCGATATCGCAGAAGGAAAGCAGACGCTCATGGCGATCCACGCGGTCGCCATGGCGCCGCCGCCGCTCCGGGCAGAGCTCAGCGCCATTTATGCGAAGCCGCGCGTCGACAAGACGCCGGACGAGATCGCCGCCGTGCTTGACGCCATGCACGCCCTCGGCTCGATCGACTACGCCCGCGACATCGCCCGACGACTGACCGCATCGGCGCGTTGCCTGTTCGACGAGCGGCTGAAGTGGATTCCCGCCAGCCCGCACCGCAACTTCCTTCAGGCGATGATCGACTACATGGCCAACCGGCGCTTCTAGTCAGACGACCGGCGCGCCCTCACGACGGTACGCGTCGAGCACATCACGCATGTTGCGCGTCCGCGCCGCACCCTCCGCGAAGGCACGCTGGGCTTGCGACAGTCGCACCATCAGGCCGATGTCGGCCCTGACCTTCAGCCCGCGTCCAAGCACCGCCCCGAGCAGGGTCGTCCTGGCGTCGATGAGTTGGAGGATCGCCCGGTGGCTCGACGTAGCCAAAACGTCGGCATTATCGAGATGCTGCTCGCGGAGGACGAGCGTGGCGTCCCCAGTTACTGTGAAGTCCAGATCGTCTACCCGGCACTGGACCACGAGGCCGTCGAGGGCTTCCACCATCCTTGCGTAGTACCCTGGCTGCTCCCGCTTCAAGAGGTCGAGCGCGCGGCCAAGAGCCTCCGCCGGGCTCATGCCACGAACTCGAAGCAGGCACGCCGGGTAACCGTCAAGGCGACTCCGCCGATCTGACCCGACAGCGTCAACCAGCCCATGGTCTCGTTGAGCGTGATGAGCCCGTCGCCGGTCTCGCGGGCCAGCGCGAGCTGAACCGCGGTGTCGGGTATGTAGGTGGCCTCCAGCCGATCCGAGCCGTCGTCCGCAACGATCTCGAGCCGCGCGGGGATACTGGCCACGCTGCGCGCATCGACGAGATGAGCGACTCCGGGCAGCCGGCGGATCGGGCCACGGAACCATCCGTTGCGACGCACGCGCAGCATGCGCCGAGAGAAGAACTTCGCCAGGTCCCGCCCTCGCCACAGCATCAGGCTGTGCTCCAGGGTGCTGCTTCCGATGCGGTCCGTCGTGCGGTCGTAGACGAAGCTGATCGGCTGCCCATCAGCCAGCAGAGCCGCCGAGCAGAACCCCCAGTCCCAGCCGAAGTTCTCCCCCCAGCGCCATGCGCCCCAGTTATGGTCGTGGTAGGCACGTGCTCCGCTGAAGCGATGGAGCCGGTCGTCGATCACGAGCGTGCCTTCGGCCCGCAGGCTTGGGATGATCATCCAGTTGATGTGCCCTGAGCCGAGGCGTGTGTCTTTCCAGACTACAAGCGGCTCGGTCTCCGGAAAGAGGATCATCGACACCGCGAGCTCGTGCCGGGTCGCCAAGTTCAACCGGAACGCACCTTCGCTGAACGCGACGCTCGATCCCGCGACCGAGATGTCGAGGCGACGCGGATCGATGCGGGCCGCCAGCCCGTCGTGCTGGTCGATGCCGCCCCTCCAGCCGAACTCCTGGCTGGTGGCGAGCACCACCAGGTTCGCCTCGCCGCTCGCAGGCGTGCGCACGTCACCGGAGATGCTGAAGTTGATGATGAGGTCGAGCCCGGACCGGTCGTCGATCACGTTGAAGTGCCACCACTCCTTGTATCGATCCAGTCCGGGGTCGCCGGCCCGCGGGATGTGCGGCCGATCGATGATCCCAATCTCGCCCGACGTTTCGGCCATCTCAGCGCAGGATCGGCCCTGGCGGAGGAGCCTGCGGCGGCGTCCTGATCCGCGCCGGAGCGGCCGGTTCAGCAAGATCGACAGCGGCGGCCAGGGTGCGTTCGGACAGGCTGATCAGACCAAGAAGCAGATCGAGGAAGGCATTCCGCTCTTGGAATCCGTCCTCGTCGAGCTGGTCGAACGCGCTCTCAGACACCAGCGGCCTCCATGTCCGTGGCGATCGCGTCCAGAAGGCTCCGCATCGTCTCCAGCCGGAAGGCCGCAAGTTCGTGCAGCACGTCCTCGATCATGGCCGACGGCGTGTCGCCGTCCGCATCGAGGTCTCGGGCCGTGAGATATCGGTCGAGGTCGAGCAGGTTCCAGGCCATCCAGCCGTTTTCCGCTAATTTGGATTCTGCGAGAAGCGACCGCCAGCGCCTGCCGCTTTCCGTCTGGCCGAACCGCCGCCCTTCGCGCACCAGCGCCGGGATCAGCTGCGCCGGGCCGCCGCGATCGCCGCGATGGCGCAGCAGTAGCGCCACGATTGCGCCTAAGCCGTCCGCAGGCAACGGCGGGGTGACGACCGGCACGATGGCGATCTGCGGCATCGTCATGATACGTCCGCCTTGACGGTCCGCTTGCGACGGCCTCCAGCAACCCTGGCAGGGGCTTTCGCCGCCACCCTCGGCGGCGGTGCGGTACTCGGCTCGACCATGTCCGGCACGTCGACCGGCGCCTCGGGGCGAGCGGCCTCCACGGACAGCCGGACCACGATGTCGGTGGCGTCGAAGCCATCCGCCGCCACGGTGGCGAGGTAGGTCCGCCCCGGAATGAAGTCCGGCCCCACCGGAAGCACGACCTCGAACACCTCCTCCGACCCGGGCGCGATGTCGGCGCCGGACGGACGAAAGGCGAGCCGGCTTGCAATCAGCTGTGTCCCATCCTCGCTGACGAACGGCGTGGCGCGGCAGGTGACGGTGATCGGCTCGTTGCGGTTGTTGGTGATCTTGAACGGCGCGCGCACGGTCGCGCCCACCGGCGCCCGCAGGGCCATGGTCAGACCGTTGACCACCGGATCGGCCGGGCGGCCAGGCGTGGTCTCGGCAAGGAGATCGAGCAGGCGCTGGTGGAATCTGTGCGAGAGGCTGATCAGCGTCCCATAATATTCAAGATGCTCCTTGATGACCCGGCGCAACGCGGCGCTTTCGCCCTCCGGGCTCCGCCGGGCCTCGGCCAGGCGCCGCGACAGCTCCGCATGCGCCTCGATCGTCTTCAGGTCGGCCCTGATCTTCTGCGAGGCGACGCCAGCGAGGAGGCGCCGCAACTCGGGATCGGCCAGCAGCGCGCCAAGACTGTTCAGGCCCAGCATGTGTCACCCGGGCGGTCGATTGGGGTCCGGCCGCTCATCGCGCGGTGGACGGGCCGGCGGATCGCAGTAATAGTGATGGTACCATCGCAACGGCCGAACCTTGGGGTGGCAGCAGCAATGCAGGTCGACCATGGGCACAGAGTCCTTGGGCTCCTCGATCAGGACGCAGATGCTGAGCCTGAGGTCGTCGCAGTTCTCTGCGCGAATCCGCAGCACGCCCTCGTAGTTGACGCCGGACCGCTGCTCTGCCGCCTCGATATGGACGGCGACCACCGCGACGTCCCCCGCATCGAGTTCGACCGTGCCAGGCACGACTGTCGCCTTGCTCTCCCCATCGCCGGTCTCGGCGGCGAGATTGGACATCTCCAGCGCGTAGGACCGGCGCCGCCCGCTCGGATTGCGCAGCCGCACCCGGACCACCGCGTGTTCGGGCCGGTCCAGCGTCCGCCGCACGCAGCCCAGGTCAGGTGGCGGGCAGTCGCAGCTTTCGGGACCTCGGCAGGCCCGGGCGCGGGCCAGCGACGGCATGGGGAGTCCGCCGAGCCCGAGCGAGTCGAGCGTCTCCCGAATGGAGGCCCCGCGCATCTCGCCGGACAGCGCCGCGACCTCGCCAGCCGCGCGGCCGAGCACCCTTGCTTGCTCGACAGCCACCGACAGGTTCTCCCGCAGGTCGGCCGGGCCGCGGCGGCCTCGGGGGTTCGAACTGAAGCGGGTGCTGGCCATCCCCATCTCCCTTTCAAGAAGCGCGCGCTGTGCGGCGGTCGCGGGCGGCTGGCAGGTCCGAGGTGGCCCTGATCGCGACGAAGAGCTGGAACATCTCCGACTTGAGCAGGGCGCGATATCGCCGCCCTGCGACCATGTTGCCGGGCAGGTGGACTTCGATTTCCAGCGCCTCGCTGCCGCCTGGCGGGTTGGTGACGGGCCCGTCGGCGACTCGGACCTTGGCGAAGTCGGTCGTGCGCGCCGCGAGGCCCTCGACGAGCGCGTCGAGGAAGCGCTCGTGGGCGCCTGCCTCGCCGGGCTTCGCCTTCACCGCGCCGAGCGCCTGCTGCAGGCTCAGACAGAACTGCTGCTCTTCCTCGAGCACGAGGAAGCCCAAGACATCGAGCTCGACGGGCACGTTGCCGCTGTTGCGGATCACCACGGCGTCGCGGGCGGCTCCACCCGGCGGCCCGGTCACCTTGATCCGTTTCGGCTCCACGCTCAGCGCGGGGCTCGCAAGCACCTCGATCTCGGCTTCGGTGGCCTCGCCGCCCACTTCGAAGGTCGCCCGGTACAGGCCCGGTGGCGTCGTGCCGTCCACCGCAAAGTTCACGGCCACCTTGGCGCTGGCGCCGGGCGCGGGGAGGTCGGCGAACGAGAGCACATGGTGCGGTGCCACGGCGACGGGCAAGGAGGTCGACACCAGCGGCGCGAAGTGCAGCCGCGTCATGTAGCCGTGCTCGGTGAGCCCGATGTCGCAGGTGGCCAACTCGAAGCGGTGGCGCGGCACTTCCTCTCGCGCCAGTTCGACCACGCCGGTCAGGTTCTGCGGGCGACCGCGCAACCGCACCGGGCCGTCCATGACACGGCTCGGGCGGCTTACAGCCTCGGAACCCTCCGTGACATCGCGCTCGGCCATGAGGTCATCCTTGGCAGGGTTCGCAATCGATATCGCAGCGCTCGTAGGCGTTGGGCACGTAGTCGCCCACGATCACCTGCGGCTCGCCACAGATCGAGAACTGCACGACGTCGACGCCGAACAGGTTGAACGGGAACACCGACATGCCGAAGTTCATCTGGACCGGCATCCGGACCCGCATGCTGGTCTTCTTCATGGCCGCGATCAGGTCGAGGATGTCGCCCATGCTGAATCTGGGCAGGTTGGTCATCTCGACCGCGACATCCATCTTGGTGGCCACCGGGCGCGCCGGATCGCCAAGAAGCGTCATCGAAACGCCGCCGGCCATCTCGGTCCGAACCCCGCCCGCGAGTTCGGTCCGCACCCCGCCGCCAAGGGTCGTGCCGATGTTGATCGGCGTCTCGAACTTCTGGCGGATGGTGTAGTCGTTGGGGATGTCCGGGGCCGACATAGACGTGTCCTCCGCTCGCGACAGTGGGCACAACTTGGGGCTACGATCTACGCACGCAGTGGTAGAACCGTATACAAAACTCTGAATTTAGTCAACGGCGCACCCTGTTGGGGGGCTGAGTCCGTCCCAAACTCGATTCGCCCGAGTGCGTGGAGACCCGCATGGAACCGGCGCTGCCGGGCGCTCGACGGCCAACGGGCTGCTTCCCCCGGCACCTCCACCGGCCCGCGTCCGGTCCCCTCAGGCGTGCCGCAGGTCCAAGAAGCCAAAAAGAATGCGCAGGTCGAGCCTTTGGAGGTGCAGAACCCGCCCGTGCCCAGCAGCGCGGCCACAATCCTCGACCAAGCCTGTCCCAAGCTGTCGCCGTCCAAAGCGAGAAGTCGAGATCGCGAGACGAACACTGCATTGAACCAGACGGTGAACCGGACTCCGTCAGGACTGGCCAGCAAACCGGACAGGGCCCAAGCGCCTCAAGGGCATCTGGCCTCGATGAGCTCCGTTTCAGGAAACCGACCCCCGCCGCCACCTGGACCACGTCTTCGTGACCTCGCTGTTCTGGCACTTGCGACGGGGCCTCCGCATGCAGCTACCGCCGGTTGCAGCATCGATGTGAAATGCCGGGAACGAGGGTATCTTGCGCCGAGTCTGGATCATCGGCCTCGTCGCCTTCCTCGGGCTCGCCGCGCTCATCTCGACCTTCGGCCTCGGCACGATCCGCGCCTCGGCCGAGCGGACGGAGGCCGAGGCCTGGCGCGTCCATACGCTCAAAGTGCTCATCGACACCGCAAGGCTCACGTCGAGCCTGGAGGCGATGCAGCGCGGCCAGCGCGGCTTCCTGCTGACGGACGACCTCGACTACCTCGATCCCTACGTCGAGGCGTGCAGCAGGAACGTGCTCTTCGCAACAAGCTCCGGAGCGAGACGGCCGACAATCCCCGGCAGCGGGCGAACGTCACCGCGCTCGACCTGGCCGTGGGCGGCCTGTCGGCCGAACTGGCCCGAACTGTCTCGCTGGCGCAGGCCGGCCGAGAGGAGACGGCCCTCGCCGTTGTCCGCACCGGCGAGGGCCGTCAGCGGATGCGCCAGATCCAAGACGTCATCGACCGCATCAACGACAAGGAAGTTCGCCTCCTGGCCCTGCGCGCGGCGGACGCGGTTGCCGCCGACCTCCGCGTCCGGCGATACACCACCGGCCTGACGATGCTGGGGCTCCTGCCGCTGGCCTTGTCGACCGTCCTGGGCCACATCGCCTTGCGCCGTCACATCCAGCGCGCCGAGATCGACAGCCTGCTCCGCACCGTTCTTTCCTCGATCCAGGGTGCGGTCCTCGCCAAGGACGCGGGCGGTCGCTACACGCTGATGTGCGAAGTCGGCGCAAAGCTGTTCGGCCGGCCGGCGGCCGACATCCTCGGGCGCACCGACGCCGAGATCCAGCCACCGCTGTTTGCCGAGCAGGCTGCCGAGCACGAGGCCCGTGCCGCTGCCTCCCGCGGGCCGCTGCGTTTCCAGGAAAAGGTCAAGGTCGGCGGAAGGCTCCTCCGTCTTTCGGTCACGCGGACCCCGCTTCACGGCTTCGAAGGCGAGGTCGCCGGGACCGCGGGCGTGGCCATCGACGTGACCGCACGGCGAACAAGCTAGGCCGCCCTTGCCGAGCGCAACGAGACGCTCCGGCGCGTCGAGACCCGCCAGGGCTTCCTGCTCGCGCTCAAGGACCCGCTGCGCCATCTCGCCGACTCCGAGGCCGTGAAGCAGGCCGCGGCGCTGGAGCTCGGCCGCGAGCTGGGCGTGGGCCGGGTGGCCTAGGCGGAGGTGGAGGAGACGCCCGGCGTCATGACCGTGGCGCGGAGCTTCACCCAGTTCGGGATGCCCGGTTCGAAGGGCGAGTACCGGCTGGACGACCACCCGGTGGCGGCCGCCCTCCGGCGTGCCGGCCGGCCCCTGGTGGTGGCCGATGTTCACGCCGACGACCACACGCGGGAGGCGGCCGCGCTGCCGCACATCGAGGTGACCGAAAGCCGATCTGGCATCGACGTGCCTCTGATCAAGACGAAGCGGCTCGTCGGGGTGCTCTCGGTGAACCACAACCGCCCGCGCAACTGGACCGACGAGGAGCTCCGGCTGGTGGAGGCCGTGGCCGAGCGGACCTGGGCGGCGGTCGGGCGCGCCCGGGCGAAGGCCGAGCTCGAATCCAGCGAGTTGCGGCTGGGCGCCATGCTCGACGCCCTGCCGATCGGCGTCGTCGCGGAGGCACCTTCGGGCCGCGTGCTCATGGACAACGGCGCGGTCGAAGCGATCCTCCGGCATCCGGTGCTGCCCTCTGCCGACATCGCGAGTCACCGCAACTGGGAGTCTTACCACGAGGACGGCCGGCGCGCGGACGGGCACGAATATCCGAACGCGCGCGTGCTGGCGACCGGCGAGCCCGCGGAAGGGGAATACCATTGCAGGCGGGGCGACGGCTCCATGGCCTGGGTCCGGCTCATAGCCGCACCGATCCGGGACGCGGGCGGCCAGCTGGTCGCGGGCGTCGTCGACATCGACGAGCTCAAGCGTCTGACCGATCACCAGGCCCTGTTGATGGCCGAGCTGTCGCACCGCATGAAGCACGCCTTGGCCGTGGTTCAGGGCATAGCCTCGCAGACGCTAGCACGGGCGACGTCGCTGGGCGAACTCCGGCAGTCTTTCGAGGGGCGCCTTCAGGCCCTCTCGACGGCGCATGCGCTCCTGCTGCGCACCAACCGGCAGGCCTTGTGGATCCCGCAGTTCGTTGACGCGGTGCTCGCGCCCTATCTCAGCGATCGACTAGAGATCGAAGCGGGTCCTGATGTCCAGCTGGAGGCCCACAGGGGGTAGAGCTCGCCCTGATCCTGCACGAGCTCGCGACGAACGCGGCGAAGTACGGGGCCTTCGCCGCTCCCGAGGGGCGGCTGAGGGTAGAGTGGTCCGAGGACTGGCAGGACGGCTTGCCTCGGCTCCGACTGCGATGGGCGGAAAGCGGGCTGGCCGCCGCCCCCCGGACCGACCACGAAGGCCTCGGCACGAAGCTCGTCCGCCGCTCGATCCAGCATGACCTCGATGGCACGGCCATTCGCACCGTGGGACCCAGCAGCCTGCAGTAGGAGTTGAAGTTCCAGTTGGCACGGGCGCAGGGGTCTGCGCCTCACTAAGAGCAGACCATGTCGCACGCCCAGTCCTCCTGCCTCGAAAGCCTCCGTGTGGCAGTGGTCTAGGATGAATCGCTGATCGCCATGACGGTGGAGGACGCGCTGCTGGATGCGGGGGGTCGAGGTGGTGGGAACGCGGGCACGGTGGCGCAGGCCATCGAGCTCGTCGAGCGCCCACGGGCCCCATGCTGTCACATTGGACGGTAACCTGAGGGGGCAGCTCAGCAGGCCCGTTGCCGCGCGGCTCGAGGAGCTGGGCATCCGTTACCTCGTGGTCACCGGCTACGTGGAGCTGACGCTCGCCGATCCGCACCTGTCCAAGGCACCCCGCCTGAACAAGCCGTTCACCGCCGGAACGCTGGTGGAGGCCGCTGCCAAGCACCTGTGCTGACCTCGGGAAGTATCCCCAGGACCTGAGACGAGCCGTCGGGACAGTGGCGGACTGGACCACCTTGGGGCAGGGGTCGTGGCCTATGGCGATGCCAGGCTGTTCCACGCGCCTTGGCGGTTGGTCAGCATGACGTTCCGGCCAAAGACTTCCAGAAACGCGGGCAGACGCAGGATCTGAACCGTCGGACCCGAGGAGCGGCAGGCCACCCATGTCCGAAGGTTCCTGGAAGTCGCGGCTCAACGTCCCCGGCCATGTGAGTATGTGGCCTTGTCATTCCAGGATGATGGTGTCGCGCAGGATCGGAGGATCTAGTCCATTTGGGTGGGAGCTTGGGCGGCAGTGGCGTGGTGCCGCAAGCGCTGTGGGGGTAGGTTCTGTGTCTTGATCCACACCCGCTCCGCCAAGGCAGCGTCACCGCACGAGGCGCAGGGATTCGGCTGGCGAGAAGGTGCCCGGGTTCCCGTGGGCGCTGGCGTGCTCGGTGTCCTCGACCACGGACAAAGTCGCTCCTCCGAAGCAATGGGCAGGTCAAGGTACCCCGGAAGGATGTGGTTCTTGAGCGTCCGGTGCTCGCGCTCGTTTGAGGGCTCTCACGGCTCCGCTGGGGCCACGGCCCCCAAGCACGGTCTAGCATCTGCGGGTGCCAGGGTGCTCTTAGGATGTGGGTCTCGCCCCGACCCTCAATTCATTCGGCCAATTGGCCGGCGAGGTGCAGGAGCCATTGTGGCTCAAGTGCCCGGACCTTGGCGCGATCCAGTTCTGAAGCTGAAGGCGCGGGAGTGAGTATCCTGATGGCGTCGTCGGCCCACATGGTCGTCCGGACCTGCCAAGCCACCACGAAGCAGAGAGGACGTCGGGCACGGGTCGAAAGATAGTGCTGGCTCGGGCCTGTCACCTCCAAGCAGATGGATCGGGTCTTCCAGAAATGACCGGGCACAGCGAGCATGTCGGTGAACTCCCCGGCGGCATTTATCGGATCTGGGCCTGGCTGGCGATAGGGTCGTCTGCTCTCGAAAGCCGGTACACCAGCGACCTCTAAACGGAGCAGCCGACAGTCCGCGCTCACGGCTCCAGGGTAGTTCCTCTGCGCATGGTAGCCGAGCGTCGTGGCGGGCCAGACCTGGGGCCTCGGACGCCGGACCTCTGGAGTTGGGGGCGTCCACCGCGGGGCTGAGTGGGGCCGGGATGGCATTGGAGTGCTGGCGCCAACCCTCGCAGAGGATCTGGGCCCCACGAAGCGAGAAGATCCAAACTCATTCCTCCCGCGATGGTAGGACGTCTCGGCCACCCCAATGGCGCGGATCACCTCTCAGAAGGTCCTACCCTGCAAGGTTATCGCGTCTATCTGGCGTAGCTTGGTGACCAACTCCTCAAGACTGTGTCGCTTCCTCGGCGAGGATCCTCCTCGTCAGCCCAGCCGACATGACAGTCGAATTCGGTCTCGGGAGGCGGTCCAGACCGGCGGCGCCGGTCGGCTCAAGCCGCCTAACAACCGTCACGTAGGATAGCCTCCAAGTCCCGTTGTTCAACGGAACCGTCCGAACTGACGACCCGTCACACCGATCAGAGGGTTGTGGCATCCGATCGTCGGCGCGAAGTTGTGAAGGCGCGGTCGAGATCGGGATTGAGATCCAGCCCGAGGCCCGGCCCTGGCGGCGCGGAGATCATCCCGCCCTTCACCTCGGGCAGGGCGGTCACGAGGTCGCGGTACCAGGTCCGATAGAAGGCGCGGACGCTTTCCTGCACCAGTGCGTTGGGCGCGTTCAGCGACAGATGCGTAGAAGCGGCCAGCACTACCGGGCCAGTGCAGTCGTGCGGTGCGACGGGCAAGTGCCAAGTCTCTGCCATTGCGGCGATCTTGCGCGCCTCGGAGAGGCCGCCGCACCAGGACAGGTCCAGCATGACTATTCCTGCCGCCCCGGTCTCCAAGAGGTCGCGGAAGGCCCAGCGCGAGCCGAGCGTCTCGGAGGCGCAGATCGGGGCCTCGGACACCTCGGCGTAGCGCCGAAGGTCCGCGAGGCTGTCCATCCGAATCGGATCTTCGTGCCAGTAGGTCCCGAAGGGCTTCAGCGCCCGCGCGATCCGCATGGCCGGCAGAAGCTGCCAGAGCGAATGGAATTCCACCATGATGTCCATTCGGTCGCCGACCGCAGAGCGGATCTTCTCGAAGGGCGAGAGGGCGGTCCTCAGCTCATCAGACGTGATGTGCAGGCCCCGCGACCGCTCGGCGGCGGCGTCGAAGGGCCAGATCTTCATGGCCGTGATCCCCTCTTCGAGAAGGGAATGGGCCAGTTCGTCGGCGCGGTGGAGGAAAGCATCAAGGTCATCATAGCCCCGACCGGCCGACAGGCCCCAGTTCCCCGTCGCCTGTCCTGTGGCCTTCTTGATGTAGTCGGTGCCTGCGCAGGTGTTATAGGTGCGGATCTCTCGCCGGGTGAATCCGCCCAGAAGCTGAGCGACGGGCTGGTTGGTAGCCTTGCCCCAGAGGTCCCACAAGGCGATGTCGAAGGCCGAGTTCCCCCGCACCTCCGCCCCGGAGGACCGGAAGCCCAAATAGCCCACCAGATCGCGCGACAGCGCATCGATCTCGAGAGGATCGCGGCCGATCACGCGGGGGGCGACCCACTCATGGATGTGCGCCTCTACGGTGGCCGCGCCGAAGAAGGTCTCCCCCAGGCCAGTGACCCCTTCATCGGTGTGAACCTGAATCCAGAGAAGGTTCGGCCGTTCGGCGATTCGGATCGTCTCGAGGGCAGAGATGCGCATCAGGGCATCCCTGGCTGGACCGCAACGGGCTGGCGCTCCCTTTCTATGGCTTTTACGGTCTGGCGCACTCCAAGCTCCTTCATGCCGATCCTCGCCCGCTTTCGACAAGGCCAGCCTGTGCTGCCGGCCCCCACGGCGCAAGTCTGACCCCGAGTACCAACCGGTCTCAGGCGCGCGTTCGCCTAGGGCGACCCTGGCGCCCGTGCGGCGGCCCGGCAATCGCTGGGGGAGCGCTTCTTCGCAGTTGACGCCGGACTGCCGGGTCCACTAGCCCTTGAGGACTGGCCAAGCCAGAAGGCAGGCCCAAGGGGAGGATACCCGTGATGGACAGGCCCGTGGCTTGGATCAGACGCCTCCTGGAATGGGCGCTCATCGCCCTCCTGGCCGGCATGGCAGCCATGGTCTTCGTGAACGTCGTGCTGCGGTACGGCTTCAACAGCGGAATCGCCTGGTCGGAGGAGATGTCCCGATACTTCTTCGTCTGGCTGACCTTCATCGGGGCCGTTCTGACCTTCGCGGAGCATGGGCACATCGGCGTGGAGACACTGGTTCGCCGCTTCGGACGCAGCGGACGGCTTGCCTGCATGGCGGTCTCCAACGTGATCATCCTTATCTGCGCAGCGGTGCTGCTGTGGGGAACCTGGCTCCAGCATGAGATCAACGCCTCCATGACGGCAGCCGTGGTGGAGCTTTCCATGATCTGGGTCTTCGGCGTGGGCTACTTCACGGCCTTGGGGATCGGGCTCATCGCCGCGGTCCGGCTTTGGCGCAATCTCAGCGGCCGCACGACCGACGAAGAGATCGCCCACTTTGCCGGCGAATGGGGCGAGGGCGTGTTCCTCAACAAGGGCGGCGAATGACCATCATCGTCTTTCTCGTCACTATCTTCGTCACCATGGCCATCGGTGTCCCCGTGGCTTTTGCGCTCATGTTCTGCGGCATCGTGCTGATGCAATGGATGGGGATCTTCAACTCGTCGATCCTGTCGCAGCAGATGATCCAAGGCGCCAACACGTTCACTCTGCTGGCCATTCCCTTCTTCCTCCTCGCGGGCGAACTGATGAACGCGGGAGGGTTGTCGCGGCGGATCGTGGATTTCGCGATCGCCTGCGTGGGTCACATCCGCGGCGGGTTGGGACTCGTGGCAATCGTTGCCGCGGTCATCATGGCCTCGCTCTCGGGCTCGGCAGCAGCGGACAGTGCGGCGCTCGCCGCGATCCTCATCCCCATGATGCGAGAGGCGGGCTACAACGTCCCGCGTGCCGCGGGCCTCATGGCCTCCGGCGGCATCATCGCGCCAGTGATCCCGCCATCCATCGCTTTCATCATCTTCGGCGTGGCCGCGAACGTCTCGATCACCGGCCTATTTCTGGGTGGCGTCGTGCCGGGGCTGCTGATGGCGATCACGCTGATCGTGATATGGCTTGTCGTCGCGCGCAGGGAACAGGTGGCGACCCTTCCGCGCGTTCCCATGCGCGAACGCCTACGCGCGACCGGCCGGGCGACCTGGGCCCTCGTCATGCCCGTGATCGTGCTGGGCGGGATACGCCTTGGCGTGTTCACGCCGACCGAGGCGGCCGTGGTCGCTGCGGTCTATGCCCTGCTCGTGGGGCTCTTTATCTATCGCGAACTGAAGCTCAGCGCCCTCTACGGCGTTTTCCTTTCGGCCGCGAAGGTGACGTCGGTCGTGCTGTTTCTCGTGGCGGCAGCCTTGGTGACATCCTGGCTCATTACCCGCGCCAACATCCCGGCCGAGATCGGCGCCTATCTCGCGCCCGTTATCGACCGCCCGCGCCTGCTGATGGTCCTGATCGTGGCGCTCGTGCTTTTGGTCGGAACCGCCCTCGACCTCGCGCCCACGATCCTGATCCTGACGCCAGTGCTGATGCCCCTCGTGAAGCAGGCCGGGATCGATCCGGTCTACTTCGGCGTCATCTTCGTGATGGCGAACTGCATCGGGCTGCTGACCCCACCCGTCGGCGTCGTCCTCAACGTCGTTAGCGGCGTGGCCCGTGTGCCGTTCGGGCAGGTGGTCGTTGGCGTGACCCCCTTTCTTTTGGGCCAGATCGCGCTTCTTTTCCTTTTGGTCCTGATACCTGAGATCGTGACGGTGCCGCTCGAATGGCTGCGCTGACGGGACCCAAGAGACTACTGACGCTTATGGGAGGAGAACCACAATGAGAACGACGATTCTCACGACACTGATGCTGACAGCCGCCTGGCCGGCGCTGGCTCAGGTCGAGACGCGGACCATCACCATCTCGAACGGCGTGGCCGAGACGCATCCCGTGGCCAATGGCGTCCAGGCCATGCAGGCCTGCTTCGACGAGCGCACTGACGGCGCATGGACGCTGAGCGCCCATTGGTCGGCGTCGCTAGGAAACGACCTGGATGCCACGCAGGCGCTGCGCTCGGGCACGCAGGAGATGGTCGTCACCTCGACCTCCCCCCTTGTGGGAATCGAGCCGGCTCTGGGGGTCTTCGACCTGCCGTTTCTGTTCGCCAACGAGCAGGAGGCTGATGCCGTCCTCGACGGCGAGTTCGGGCAGATGATCTCGGCCAAGATGGAGCCTCACGGCCTCGTCAACCTGGCCTACTGGGAGAATGGCTTCCGCAACCTGACGAACTCTGTGCGGCCCGTCACCAAGCTCGAGGACCTTGAAGGGATGCGGGTGAGGGTGATGCAGAACGACATCTTCCTCGACACCTTCTCCTCGCTCGGCACCAACGCCATGCCGATGGCCTTCGGCGAGGTCTTCACGGCGCTGGAGACCGGCACGATCGATGCGCAAGAGAACCCCTACGTCACGATCGACACGTCGCAGTTCTTCGAGGTCCAGGACTACCTGACCGAAACGCGCCACGCTTATACGCCCTTCATGGTGCTCTTCTCCAAGCCGATCTTCGATACCTACTCGGAGGAGGAGCAGCAGATCCTGCGGGATTGCGCCATCGAGGGGCAGGCCGCCCAGCGCCAGGCGAGCCGCGAGCTTTCCGAGCAGTCGCTCCAGCGGGTGCAGGAAGCTGGAATGCAGTTCAACCAGCTCGACACGGCCGAGATGGAGCGCATCCGCGAGGCAGTCGCCGCGGTCTACGATGAGCATGCCGAGACCATCGGGCGCGACGTGGTAGAGAGCATTCAAGCCGAGCTCGCCGAGATCCGCTCCGGCGGTTGACTCCTCGTTCCGAGGCGCGTCCCGATCGGGGCGCGCCTCGTGTAAGGGCTTTCCATGACGTCTCCATCCTCTCCGGCCCACCCGATCCGGGCCGGCCTCTCGCCCGCCGCGCTAGGCATACTACTGATGTTGGCGGGCATGTTCCTGTTCTCGCTCAACGACGCGATCGGCAAATGGCTCGTCGCCACGTATTCTGTTGGGCAGGTGCTGCTCATCCGCAGCGCCGCCGCGCTCCTCGTGTTGCTGCCCTTCCTGTGGCAGAGAGACTTGCGGACGCTCTTGGCGGTAGAGCGGCCGGGCATCCAGGCTGCGCGGGTTGCCTTCTCGACAGGCGAGGTGTTCTGCTTCTACTGGGCCGTGACGCACCTGCCTCTCGCGGAGGTCATGACCTTCTGGATGGCCGCACCGCTCTGCGTCGCCGCAGCCGCTCCACTCCTTCTGGGAGAGCGCGTCGGACTGATCCGCTGGGTGGCAACGGCGGCGGGGTTTTCCGGTGTCCTGATCGCGCTCGGGCCCTTCGGCTCTGGGGCGGGACCTGGCTGGGCCGTTTTGGTGGCTCTCCTGGGCATGGCGTGCTTTGCCGCGATGGTGGTGACTGGCCGGCAGCTCCGGAGGACGCCCGACACGACGCTTGTGTTCTGGCAAATCTGCGGGGCCCTCTTGGCAGGCCTTCTGATCGCCCCCCAGGCCTGGGTCCCGCCCACTCTGCCGGATCTGGCGCTGCTGAGCCTCCTTGGGGTCGTGGCGATGCTGGCGCATGTCTGCGTGAACCGGGCGCTCAAGCTTGCCCCGGCCGCCATTGTCGCACCGTTCCAGTACACGCTGCTCCCCTGGGCCGTGCTGCTCGGTTGGCTCTTCTTCGGAGACCTACCGCGCTTGGCGATGCTCCTAGGCGCCTCGGTCATCGTGGCGGCCGGCCTACTGATTGTGTTCCGTAGCGCGTCTGACAAAGGCTGAGCTGGTCGATATCTGTCGGGTGGTCCGATGTGGAGATAAATAGGTTCCCGTCGTCGCGCTGACCGGCCCCCATTGAGTGGCCCCGGAGGAATGTTGGCACGGTCGCGGCCATGGCGCCATGGGCAGCCCGGCCGGCGGAGCGGGTCAGGGCGGCGCAGCCTGCTAGGCGCCAAGAGCTGGGATGAGGACCTCCTAAGCGGGTGGCCGGTCGCCCGGTGAGGGGGGTGGTCGGATGGCAATGCAGTGCCGCCGCCAACTTTCCAGACTCACCATGGCACTCCAAGGCCATCGGGATGAGGCGGTCACATCATCAGACCCAGGAAGCGAGGCAAATGCCATACGGGATTCCGTCCCCTGGAGGTTCATCGAACGAAGCAGGCTATTTAGTCGAACATCTTTCTCGGGTGTCATTAACATTCCTAGGCAAAAACGCTGGTCGCCGAAGAATCACCCGGCAGCTTTGGGCTATTCCTTAACGTTGGGCGGCTAGGCTGGCTCCGCTGCAGGAGACCTGAGTTGAGCTCGCGCCGTATCCCCGAACCCCGGACCCGATTCGTGCGCTGGCTGGCCGATGTTGGCCAGGATCTGCCGGACGAAGTGCAATCCCGGCTGCGGGCTTCGCTGGCCTCCTCGTTCATGCCCATGATCGCGGCCGCGGTGAACGCGACGATGCTGTGCCTGGTGGGATGGCTGCGGACGGGCAGCATGGTGTTCCTTTGGCTGGCGGTGGCCGAAGCGCTGGTGCTCGGGGGACGGTTTCTCATATTCCGCGTCGCGGACAGGTATCCCGACCTGTGGTTCCTGGGCGGCCTCGTCTGGCCCCTGCTGCACGGGGGCCTCGTGGGTATCGCGGTGGCCTCGGGCGACTTCGGCCTCGTGACCGTGGTTCTCGTCTCGGCGCTGGGCGCGATCTGCGTCCTGGTCGCACGCCATTTCGCCGCGCCTCGCTATCCCCTCATGCAAAGCGCCCTCATCGAAGCCGGCTTCCTCGTGGGCCTTGCGCTGCACCACCCGGACCTGTTGATTGTTGTGCTCCTGCAGCTTGCGGCCTTCTGGGTGGGCAAGGGCACCGTTCTGCGACAACTCCGCGAGATGACGATCGTTGCGATCCGGAACGAGATCGCCAGCCGCGAGCAGTCGATCAGCGATCCGTTGACCGGTCTGCTGAACCGGCGTGGACTCGAAGCGGAGTTCGCGCGCCGGCATGCGACGGGAGAGCCGGTCGCCCTACTCTATCTTGACCTCGACAGTTTCAAGGCGGTCAACGACAGCCTGGGGCATGGATCGGGGGACGCCCTCCTCGGGCAGGTTGCCGATCGGCTGAGGGAGACCTGCCGGAGCGGGGCCGTGATCGCTCGGATGGGCGGCGATGAGTTCCTCGTGCTGGAGCCCTCTGGCGGGCCCAAGGAGACCATGGCTCTTGGCCGCCGCATCGTGACCCGCCTGGGTGAGCCCTACCGCCTTGGGGATGTCGTTCTGGCCAAGGTCGGCGTCAGCGTCGGAGCCGCCCGCTGCGAGGCGGGCGCCAGCAGCCTCGAGATCCTCATCGCCCGGGCCGATCGGGCGCTGTACGCGGCCAAGGCAGCCGGCAAGGGCCGCTGCCTGGACTTCGGCGATCTCGACGCGGACAGCCCCAGAGCGGACTGGGCGAGTTGAACCGGTTGCCGAGCCCGAGGACCCATAACTTGGACGACGTGGACCAAGCGCGAGGGCGTCAACAATGCTCGGGAGGCCCCGGCATTTGGCGAGGCCGGGCGAGCGAAAGGCATGCCCAGCCTGCTGATGGCCAGTCCGAGCATCAAGCTTGACCCCGTTCTACTCGCGCCAGCGGCCAGAGACGAAGGTCTCCAAGTTTTGGAACTGCCCGACGTCTCAGCCACAACCCCTCGCGCCGGTGTCCGACCCCTGGTGGAGGATGATGGTCTTCAGCTAATCTTGGGTGCTCGCCTGCGCGCTGCCCTGGGCACAGGAGACGGTCGTCCCCCGCATCGAGGACTGATGTGGAGACACTCGCGGTGAGGGCATGCTTGGGCCCGATCAGGGCAACGTGTCCGCCCGCCCGAGCAAGCCGGGATTGCAATCCCTTCAAGGCGTCTGGTCGACGGGTGGGAAGGCAGGGCGCCCCGTCAAAGTCGGTCGATGTCCTCAATTGCGCGATCCGGTCACATGGCGTGGCCAAGCTGCCTCGCGCAGTCGCCAGCGCCCACCAGCTTCCAACCCATCCTGTCGCTCCCGAAAGCCCTGCTGCTCGTAGATGCCTTCACAAACGTTGAACACGAGATGCCCGCCGAGAAGGGTGGCACGAATGAGTTCGTCAAAGCTGGAGTGCTGTGCGTGGCCCTCAGTGAACACGCCAGTGGCGATCACAGCCGCGAAGGGCGCATCGGGGAAGTCGAGGTGCTCGCCCAATACCATGGGCAGCGGGTGGTCAAAGACCCGTAGGCCTTCCGCGTGGGCCAGCATGAGCCTGGAAAGGCCGATGCCGGTCAGGCCTTGGCGGCCCAGCACACGCAGGCAATCGCCGACAAGGCCCGTGCCGCATCCGGCGGCGAAGATCGGTCCGGCGTCAGGAGGAACGTACCGGGCGCAGAAGACGGCACATAGCTGCGGATTGCGGTGCCCGGCTTCCGCGTTCTCTGCGTCATAGGTCTATGCTCACTTGGCATATGCATCTCAAGCTCGGCCGCATCCCTGGCGCCAAAGGCTGCAGCAAAGGTGTTGCTTTCGATGTCCGTCAGGCCGGCCACCTCTCTCAAATAGAGCCGGCGGATGCAGGGCTTCTCGAGCCTGCGGTCTGGCCCGACAGCGGTCAATCCGCGGATTGTCTGTCGAATGGAAATCTTCCCCGAGGACACCTCCTGAATCCGACGATCCGTGGCGGGGCAGGTCACTGAAGAGGTAGGTCCCCACCGAAACTCATCGTGTTCCTCGAACTTCTCCGCTGTTGCGGTGTTAGGCCGATGCCCCAGGCCCAAGCCGTCGGGAGCAATACGGCCGACGCGCGGAGCCATCTGACACCGCTCCTCAATTGCAAGTACCATTACGGAGACGTCCATGAGCTTTGAAGGCAAGGTTGCCCTGGTCACCGGCGGCAGTTCCGGCATCGGGCGTGCAGCTGTCCTGCGCTTGGCCAGCGAGGGCTGCGCTGTCGGCGTTCTCGGCCAGAATCGGGACAAGGTCGCCGAGGTGGTCTCGGAGGCGAGGCAGGCCGGCGGACGAGCTCATCCGCTCATCGCGGATGTGGCCTCCGAGACGGACATGGAAGCCGCCGTGGCCAGCCTCGTCCAGGAGTTCGGCCGGCTCGACTACCTGTTCGCCAATGCCGGCATCAACGGAGTCTGGGCGCCCGTCGACGAGATCACGCCCGAGGAGTGGGACCGCACGATCAACACCAACCTGCGCGGGACCTACCTGACCCTGCACTACGGGGTGCCCCATCTGAAGACGGCGGGCGGTGGCGCGGTGGTCATCACCGCCTCGGTGAACGGCACGCGAATCTTCTCGAACTCCGGCGCGACCGCCTACAGCTGCACGAAGGCCGCACAGGTCGCGATGACGCAGATGCTGGCGCTGGAGTTGGCCAAGTTCCGCATACGCGTGAACGTGGTCTGCCCAGGGGCCATCGAGACCGCCATCGACGAAAGCACGACCAAGCGGCATCAGGACGTGGCAGGCGAGCCCGTCGAGTACCCGGAGGGCGAGATCCCACTGACCCGCGGCGAGCCGGGAACGGCCGAGGAGGTCGCGGACTTGGTGGCCTTTCTTTTCTCGGAGCGGGCGCGCCACATCACCGGAACGCCAGTGTGGATCGACGGTGCAGAGTCGTTGCTCGTGGGGTGAACGCGGCAAGTCCTCAGCGCGTACCACAGGACCCGATAGGGTCTGGCACGGGCCTCGCGATCCTAACCACACAGCCCAGGGCAGCGCGTTAAGGTACCTCGGCACGAGCCCTGCGACCCGTCTGGCCGGCGATTATGCTCCCTGCTTTGCGGTTGGTCTTTGCCACGCTGCAGAGGCTGGCGGCCCCCGGGGCGCTCAGACCTTTAGATCCGCAGGGATACCGGCCTCGCGGCTCGCCCGCCGTCCGATACGCCAACCCATCCAGCGCGCAACGGCGGCTTCGATCGCCTCGTCCAGACTGACGCCTCGAGCGAGTTCGTCTGCAGCGCCATTAGCGAAGTGGCGCCCGTCCCGGCTGTCGAGGAAGTCCCGCACGCCCTCAGGATCAGCGCCAGTGACAGCCGTGAAGCCGACCCTCTAGGCTTCTGCAGTTTCCAACGTAGGCGTGTGCTCGACATCGCTGATGGTGCCCCAGAAACCCCGTTCGGTGTTGCAAGTGGGCAAGATGGCAAGGGTCATCGGGGTCGCTCCGGACCGAGGTGCATGGTTTCTCGGAGCGAGGTTCCTTCTGTCCGAGAGGCTGAGCAACCCGTTAAGATGCTGCTTTAAAACGAACTTCCTTGGATGCCGCTCGGTCATGGGCCCGGCGGAGACGATGGGCCATATCAAGGTTGCGGGCCGGGCGCACAGGCCTTCCGGCCGAGGCTCGGGCTGAGTGAACGTGGTCGATCATATCTCTAGCCTCCCCTACCAGCCATATGCCTGTAGCGGCGGGCGAGAACCTGCACACGCTGCTGGTGCGTCTGGAAATCTCGCCGGATCGCGGCCAGCCGCCCCAGAGCCTCGGCGGCGCTGAAAACCGCTTCACCGAAGATGCCCGTCCAGCGCAGGCTGTCGTTTCCCCGCGCTCACGAAGTGGTGCGTGGCCTCGGACGGCAGGCTCTGGACCCCATCACGGAGGTTGGCCAGCACGGCGCCATCCGGCGCGTGAAGCGTCGCCTGCCATCCGGGCATACGGCGTCGGCGCAAGCTTGGCGTCACGACCCGGCCGCTCGCCACATAGGGCGCATCGCCGAACTCCGAGTCCCCCAGGAGCAGTATCTAGGGCATACGGATGGCTCCTTGTGCTTCGGCCAACCCAGCAAGTAAAACGGTGGCGGAGGTCACAAGGATCTGGCGTCGGGTGACCGGCTGGGCCATGAGCGTCACCCAGCGATCCGACCAGCCAAGTCTGCCTCCTGTACTAACCAAGCTCGAACGCCCTCGGGATCTGGCGCCCGCAGCCGTGCTACGCTCGCGCCCAGCCCGACCTTTACGGCCGTGCCGCCGAGTTTGAGGGCAGCGCTCATCGCGTCCTCGTCCGTGGTGTCGTCGCCCAGCATCACCGGACGGCGGCCTACGAAGGGCGGCACGCCCATGAGGCGGCGGAGGGCAGCACCCTTGTGTGCGCCCGCGGGCTTGACCTCGACCACCATCTTGCCCGCCTGCATGATGTAGCCGGGGACCGCCTTGGCGGCGGCCTCGGCGGCGGCGAGGCAGGCCGGTCCCTCCTCCGGCGCCGCGCGGTAGTGGATCGCCAGGACCGGGCCTTTGACCTCCAGCCGAACTCCGGGACGGTCCACGACTTCCTGGACGCGTGCGAGTACCGCCTGGGGAGGGCGGGCGGTTGCAAGGGGTGGCTCCACGCCGGGCGGGAGGACCTCGAGGCCGTGGCCACCCAGGCGCCAAACCTCGGCTGGGGTGCGCCGGGCCAGGTCGCGCAGGTCGCGCCCCGAGAGGATCGCCAAGGCCCCGCCCAAGCGCCCGGCCAGCGTTTTCAAGTCCCTGTGCGTGCGTTCAGGCAGCCAGATGGCGTCCGGGTCCGATCCAATCTCGGCAAGCGTGCCGTCGAAGTCGAGGAAGAGGGCATCGTCGGGGCCCAACCGAAAACGGTCCAAGTCGCCGAGGCTCATTCTGTGCCTCCGACCGGTCCCTCGAGTGCTGCCAGGAAGCTCTGGCGCCAAGCCGCGATGTCGTTGGTGCGCACCTCGGCATCCAGAACACGCCATCGGTCGATCCGCTCGTCCCGCGACATCTCAAGTGCCCGGCGGATCGCGTCCGCCACGCCGCCCACGTCGTGGGGGTTCACGAGCAGGGCGGTCTCCATCCGTTCGGCGGCGCCGGCGAACTCCGAAAGGACCAGCACCCCAGGGTCTTCCGGGTCTTGGGCTGCGACGTATTCCTTCGCGACCAGGTTCATCCCGTCGTGGAGCGGCGTCACCAGCCCGACGCGAGCGAGCCGGTAGAGCCCCGCCAGCACCTCACGCGGGTAGCCGCGGGCGAGGAAGCGGATCGGCGAGTAGTCGAGGTCGGAGTAGTCGCCGTTCACACGACCTGCGAGCCGGTCGATGTCCTCGCGAAGATCGCGGTAAGCGCCCACGCTCTCGCGCGAAGGGGGGGCTATCTGCAGGAGGTTCACCTGCCCGCGCAGATCCCCGTAGTCGTCGAGGAGGCGACCGAAGGCCTGGAGCCGCTGCGGCAGGCCCTTGGAATAATCCATCCGATCCGCACCGATCACCAGTGCACGGTCGCCAATGAACCGTTTGACACGTTCCACGGCGATGCGAGCCTCTTCGCCTTCGGCAAAGCGGCGGACCTCCTCAGCGTCGATGCCGATCGGGAAGGCCTCGGCGCGGATCGTGCGGCCAAAGGCCCGAAGGCGACCGTCAGACAGTGCCTCGGCCTCGTTCTGCTCGACCATGTAGCGGCAGAAGTTGCGTACGTCGCGTTGGGTCTGAAATCCCAGGAGGTCGAACTCGGCCAGCCCGCGCGCGATCCTCTGGTGCTGGGGCAGGGCTGAGAAGATCTCGGAGGGCGGGAAGGGAATGTGAAGGAAGAAGCCCAACGGCCCCTGCCAACCGTTGTTACGCACCTCCTGGCCCAGGAGGAGGAAGTGGTAGTCGTGGACCCAGACTAGGTCGTCGCGGCGCAGGAGTTGATAAAGCAGCCGCCCGAAGCGGCGATTCACGGCCGCGTAGGCCTCCCAGTCGGAATCGTCGAACCGGGCCAGGTCGATGCGGTAGTGGAACACTGGCCAAAGCGCCCGGTTGGCGTACCCTAGGTAGTAGCCCTCATGCTCCGCCGAGGTCAGGTCGGCCAGGGCGAAGTCCACATTGGCCTCTGCTATGGTCCGGACCCCGCGCGCCTCGCGCTCGGTTGTCTCGCCCGACCAGCCGAACCACAGGCCACTGCCACGCTCAACCAAGGCGTCCCAGAGAGCGACAGCAAGACCGCCCGCGCGATCCTCGCCCGGGCTGGCGGTCCGGTTCGAAGCAACAACAAGACGGTTCATCGGCTGGGTTCCTCGGGAACAGGAAGAGTGTGCGCCCGCATCAACGCTCGGAGTCGCGGTTCGGGTTCTTGTTGCGGGGCCTCCAGAAGGGCCGCGTGCAGCCAGCGCAGGAAGTCACGGTTTAGCGCCTCGCGGTATCGGTCGAAGGCGCGGCTGCAGCAGGGGTAGAGGGTCAACTCCTCGCAGCCCTCGGCCTGTGCCTAGCGGCTGCGCGAGAACGCCCTCGGAGCCATGTGACTTGAGCGGGGCAGGGGACCCCTGTTGCCCTCTCCAACTGGCGAAGCGCAGCCCCCTCCGGTGTTTCAGAACGGATCCTGGGATCATTGGTCCAGCGGTGACGAAACTTGTTCGCTTCCCGCTCTCGCTGAGGAACGTGGAGGCGCCCTTGAAGGAGCGCGGCATTCAGCGAGCCACAAGACGGTCCGGTTCCGGTCGCGGCACCTCGGCTCGACGATCGCGGGTGAGAGCCGCAGAAATCAGGTTAGCGCGATACGATGGTCACGGTCGCGCTGGCACAGGTACCAGGTGTTCGTGAAGGTCAACGGGAGGCAGCACTACCTGTGGCCGACCGTTGATCACGGCGCCGACGTCTCGCTGTCCATGGACGCCGCTCGACGTTTGCTCCTTGGATTCCTCTTAGGCCGATTAAGGCTGTCGGGGCGCCTAGAACATCAATCTCCCATGCCGGCCGGAAAGTTGTACTATGGGGCGGGGTGGCGTGGTACCGGCACGAGCCGGCGTGACGCTTGCAAGCCCGCAGCTGCGGCGGATCGAGGGAGCCGCTCTTAACGTCCCTCCGGTCTGGACTCCGATCCGATCAGCCTTGGAGCGTGAAGCTCGGCGTGCCGCAGATGTCCACTCTCTCGATGAACTCCTGTCCGTCCTCTAGGACGAAGCGGAGGTCGGTGGAGCACTGGCCGGAACCGCCGCTGATGGTGAGCGTGCCGGTCGCGCCGGGCGCGATTACGCCTGCGGCGAGGAGGTCGTCACCCCAAAGGCCCTCGTCTGCGGGCGAGGCGTAGAACTCCAGGATGGTGAGCGAACTGGCATTTGTGACCGAGTAGCTCACATCGTCAGCGGATGCGGGGAGCGCCACGGCGGCAAGCAGGGCGGCCAAGGCGAGTCGGGTGCGGATCATCGGAGTTCCTCGAAGGGGCCGGCGGAGCACCGGCCTGTGCTCGCCTGATCTATCGCGCCGCCGGCACGGCTGAAAGGGACAGGGCCTCGCTATCCGATAGCGATCCGCTGTGAGGGGTGAACAACAGACCAAAGCCCTTCGAGGCTCTCGAGGGAAGCAGTCTGTTCGGGCAACCCGTCAATGGTCGGGCGAAGTTCATCGCTATTCTCTGCCGAAGTGAACTTCCGCCATTTCGCCTCATGGAGTGGCTTCGTTCTCTGGGGCTGCGTCAGGCAGGACGGCGCTTTCTCTCTGAGCACCACCGCTCGGGCCGCGACGCACGCAAGTTGAACCGAGCAGCAGGGTGCTTTTTCGATCGAGGAGCCTGTTTTGGAAGCTAATAAACGGCTGATACGAGATGGCGGGTAAGTTGCATCTGACGGTGGGCATAGCTGGCCTGACGGGCTATCTATTCGGAAGGCGAGATCGACGCTTGAGCGTTTGCGTCATTAGGCGCAGTCGGCAATCCCAAGTTGACAGATTTCTGGGCAGAGTGACCGTCCTTGACGATAAGGACCAACGCAGTTATCCCGCTGACACATCAGCGTCTACGGGTAGGATTTCTCCTTCGCCGGCGGGCATGCGCGCCAAGATTGCGCGCCCATGCCCCAGGCCCCTTCTCGCCCGCACAAGCACAACATGGTCCGGCGTCGTCCGGACGACATCTCCTTCGCGCGCATCTCTGAGATCGCGCAAAGCGACGAGGCCTGCTTGACGTTATTCGAGCGCCTGCGCTTCCCCGACGGGCTGACCTGCCCCGGTTGCGGGGCGTGCGAGCCCAGCTCGCGCTTTGTCCGGCATCGGTCACGACCTGGCCTCTATACCTGCGGCGCCTGCCGCAGGCAGTTCTCCTTGACCTCCGGAACCCCCATGCACCGCACCAAGCTACCTCTGGGCCAGTGGTTGCGGGCGATCTGGCTCCTAGTCGCCTCCTCGAAAGGTATCTCGGCCCGCAAGCTCGGCGAGATGCTCGGGATCACCTACAAGGTCGCGTGGCACCTGGGGCATCGCATCCGGTCCATGATGGTCGAAGGCGCCCTCGTCCTGGGCCGCCTCGGCGGCGTAGTCGAGCTTGACGAGGCCTATGCCGGCGCGCCGCCACGGCCGCAAAACCGCACCCCCGGATCCCCACCGCCGGTCAGCGCCGCGCCCACAGGCCGCGGCACGAAGCGCCCGCTCGTGCTGACCATGGTGGAACGAGACCGCCCCGCCGTGATGAAGCGCATCGAGAGCCACAGCACGAAGGCCGTCGAGGCGGCTGCGCGCCCACATCTTGGCTCCCTCGCCACGCTCTCGACTGACGCACTTCCAGCGTATCGCCGCGTCGCCTCGGCCGGCGCCCATCCACACCTCACAGTCAACCACTCCGCGGGCGAGTTCGTGGCCCATGATCCGCAGGGCGCGACGCCGCCTGCCCACACCAACACGGCCGAAAGCCTGCACAACGACCTGCGGCGCGCTGTCCTGGGCGTGTGGCACTGGATCAGCGAGAAGCATCTCGACCGCTACCTCCAGGAGATCACCTGGCGGCGAAACCGCAAGGAGCTACCACACCTCCACCGGATCGCCGCCGGTCTTGCCTCCGGCGCCCGACCCTTGCCGTTCGACGGCCTGACGGGGCGGCTCGATATGGCTTGGGGCAGTGCATCACAGGCGGATCCGATAAACCACTGATCCTAATTTGTTTTCCCGGTCCGTTCACATGATGCTATGTTCCGGGAACGATGAAGCGCTGCGACCATCTTCCACTTCTCGACGCCTGCCCCGGCAAGATCGCCGGGGCGCTGGAGGTGATGCGCGCCTTCCGTCGCGCGGCCCCGGATGTCGCGGCCGACCAGTGGGAGCGCTTCTCCAGGACGGGACGAATTCGGAAAAACCTGACGGCCGATGAAGAGGCCGTTTCGTCCCGGCTTGTCCGGGCCAAGATGATCCTTGGTGCCGCGCGCCTCCAGATGCTGCGTTGGCAGGTGGTGGGAAGCCTTGAGAGCCTCCTCGCGAACCGGGCGAACGAATTCCGCGACGCGGTGATCCGCTCGTCGCTGCCAGAGGCCGTGCGCCATCCCCTCCTCGTCATCAACCGCCTCCAGGCCTGGTTCAGCCCGGACCCGGTGTTCTTTGGCCGCACGAAGACGGCGTCAGGGACCGAGATCGCCCCCGAGATCCGCCGTCTCGCCCGCACCATCATGCGCGCCGTGCTCGCCCGGCAGTGGCGGCCCAGCTGGGGCGGGCTCCACCCCCACATCGACCAGCGCCAGGCCGAGCTTGTTCGGCTCGCGCCCGGCGAGGCGGGCGCTGCCCATGCCGGGCTCTGGCTCGACCTTCGTAGCCTGCGCCCTCGGCTTGATCGGAGAGGCCGCCCGACCAAGCAGCAGGCCTGCCTCCGGCTGCCGCTGCGTTCCTACGCCTACCACGAGGCCCGGGCTGCGGCGGGCGGCACCACCGCCCTGACCGTTCAGCTCATCGAGCGCCCGGCGGCGCGGGCGGAGAGCGCCACCCACCGGCTAGCCGATGGCCGTCCGGGCGAGCTGGTCATCGGGGTCGTGTCGGACATGAGCGATGCCTTCGCGCTGAGCCGGCTGGCCTATCGCCCGCGCGGGGCGGAGGTTGCCCTGGACTTCGGCTTGGCGACCATGTTCGCCACCGGCACGGACGATCTCCTCGGCCGCGACTGGCGGCGGGATCTTGAGCGCCACGACTACCGCATTGCGGGGCTCGCGGCGCGCCTCCAGGCGCAAGGCATCCGCCCCAACCGGTCGCGCCGCTACCGCGAGCGGGTGGAGAGCTTCCGGGGGTTCCTGCGGGAGAACATTGGCCGGGTGCTGAACCGCCTAGTGCAGACCCATGCGCCCGCGCACCTGACGATCGAGCGCCTCGACTTCCAGACGCCGGGCCTGAGCCGGCGCCGGCGCCTGAACCGGCTCCTAGCCCGCTCGGGCCGGGCGGTGATCCGCGCCAAGCTCCAGGACCTGGAGCAGAGATACGGGATCACCTGGGACGAGGTGAACCCGGCCTACAGCTCACAGACCTGCTCCTCCTGCGGGTATGTCGCGAAGACCAACCGAAAGACCCAGGCGCGCTTCGTTTGCGAGTGCTGCGGTCATACCGTCCATGCCGACGTGAACGCGGCGCGCAATCTGGAGGGCGGACGTTCCGCCTTCGATCGGACGGCACGCCTCACCAAGGCGGACAGCCTTCAGGCGACGGTTCACCGTCATCTGGAGCGCCTCAAGGCCCGAGATCGGGTGATCTCGGGTGCAAGCGTGCATGTGTCGAACCCCTACTTTAGGGCGGCGGTGGCGAGCCTCGGGCTTTGTCGGGCCGAAGGCACCTCTGGCGGCCTGCGCAAACCCCGAAGACACTCTGCCCGGATGAGGAAACCGGCCCCGCCGGCACCAGATCTGGTGGCTGATGTGTCAGCGGGATATTCACCAGGACCAATAAACCATCGTAGGCCGTCTGACCTTCCTGATAGCTAGGGCCCGTTGACGTTCATTTCGGTCGGATGATGGTGGCTGCGAGTGAGATGAAGGCACTGAAGTTTTCGTCGGTCTTGCAGCAGCGCATGATGATCCCTCGGTATTCCTTGAGCTTACAGAAGAAGTTCTCG
>Ga0210040_10001684_pt1 | contig 32846 bp, 29 predicted proteins | sample CryGeyCG12114_NA_FD_185462 | JGI IMG/M metagenome (GOLD analysis project Ga0210040, IMG submission 185462) | Groundwater microbial communities from aquifer - Crystal Geyser CG19_WC_8/21/14_NA (SPAdes) (version 2) | ecosystem: Environmental > Aquatic > Deep subsurface > Groundwater | place: USA...
GGACAGATCGTGCAGCGGGCGCCCGATCGGCGACGGCGCCCCCGGCTCCAGCAGCAGGGTGCGCGCCGAATTGTTCACCAGGATCACGGTGCCGGCACCGTCGACCGACACGATGCCCGCCGTGATTGATTGCAGCACCGCCTCGATGAAGGCGCGCCGTTCCGCCAGCTGGCGGTTGGCGCCGATCAGCGCGTCGGTCTGGCGCGATATCTGCTGCGTCATGCGGTTGAAGGCGCGGTTCAGCAGGCCGATCTCGTCCGGCCCGGTGCGGCCCGTGACGCGCAGGGAATAGTTGCCCGCACCCACCGCCCGTGCCGCGCCGACCAGTTCGGCCAGGGGCTGCACCTGCCGATCTGCAAAGCGCAGCGCGAACCATACGGCCAGGCCCACCAACGATAGCGACACGCCGAACAGCGCTAGGTTGAACCGCACCTGCAGTACCCGCGCGCGCCGCGTGAGTACGTCATAGGCCTGCACCACGCTTTCCGCGCGTTCCCACTGGCTCAGCGCCAAGGCGTTGTAGTTGCGGGCATTGTACAGGAACAGGCCCGCCTGGCGGTCGATCATGGTGACCGCCTCGATCCGTTCCGCGCTTGCGGTCACCACCACCGGCTCGCCGCCGCGCAACCGCTCCAGCGCCTCGCCGGAGATCCGCTCGCGATCGACATCCTCCTCCGGGTCTACGATTGCCTCGATCCGCAGCGCCCCGTCGGGCTGCTGCTGCAGGATCGCGCTCTCGTTCAGCTTGCGGTAGAGGACCTGAAGCGAGTAATCCTCCGCAAAGGCGGGGCTCGCCAGCCCGTCGCGCTGCAGGCCGAAGCGCAGATCGCCAGCCATGGCCGTGGTCTCCTCCCCCACATCACGCTGGCTCTCGTCATAATACCCGCGGGCAAGTTCGTTCGCGTTTTCCAGGATGCCGCGCGATTCGCTGGAGAACCAGAACTCCACGCCAGACTGGAACAGCACGCTGGCAAACACTGCCACCAGCAGGGTCGGTATCGCCGCCACCAGAGAAAAGAAGAACACCAGGTTGACATGGAGCCTGGCGGTGGTGGTGCCGGCACGCCGGATGGCGAGGCGCCGGCCGATCAGCACCAGTAGACCGAGCGCGGGTATCAGCGTGCCGACCAGCATGGCGGCCGCCTGGCCGGAGGGGACAGGGAGTTGTTCGTTGCTCTGGCTGGCGAGCGTCAGATAGGCGCTCGCCAGCATAACGGCGAGCGCGACCGCGCACAGGACTTCCAGCCATCCGAACAGATTCGCCCGACGTGCCACGACCTGCGTGCGCCGCCACCAGCGTGGGGAGCGGCGCGGCTTGGGCGCCGCTGCCGGGGGAAGTGCCGGGGATGTCACAGTTGCAGGTTTACAACAGCCCTGTTGCAGTGTGGCAAGGACTTTCTGCGGTTCAGGGCCGCTCCGGCTCCGTGCCGATCTGCAGGTCGCTCAGCCGCTTGCGCAGCGTGTTGCGATTGATGCCAAGCAGCCGCGCCGCCCGCAACTGGTTGCCGCCGGTCTGCCGCAACGCATGTTCGAACAGCGGCTTCTCCAGCGCGGACAGCGCCGCATGGTACAGCGACCCGGCCGGCGGCGCGACTTCCACCAGCCATTGTTCCACGGCCTGGGCCAGATCGCCGGTCCCCTGCCCCGCGCGATGGGACACCAGCGGTCGATCGGTGAGCAATTGCTGCACCAGCGCTTCGTCGAGCACCTCCTCACGCGCCAGCAGCGCCGCGCGATAGATGAAATTGCGTAATTCGCGCACATTGCCGCGCCAGGGCTGCGCCGCCAGCACCGCCGCCGCCGCGTCTGACAGGCTGCGGGCGGGCAGGCCGTCATTCGCGGCACTGCGCAGGAAATGGCGGGCCAGCGGCTCCACGTCACCCGTCCGGTCGCGTAATGGCGGCAACTGGATCGGCATCACCGCCAGGCGATAATACAGGTCTTCGCGGAAGGCGCCCTCGGCAATCAGCGGTTCCAGATCGCGATTGGTGGCGGCGATGATGCGCACATCGATGCGCACCTCCTCGTTGCCGCCGACCCGCCGGATCCGCCCCGATTGCAGCGCCCGCAGCAGTCGCGTCTGCGCCTCCGGCGGCATGTCGCCGATCTCGTCCAGGAACAGCGTGCCGTTATTCGCCTGCTCGAATTTGCCGAGGTAGCGGGCGGTGGCGCCGGTGAAGGCGCCTTTTTCATGCCCGAACAGCTCGCTCTCGATCAGTTCGCGCGGAATGGCCGCGGCGTTCACCGCCACAAAAGGCCCGTCCTTGCGCGCTCCCAGCTGGTGAATGGCCTCCGCCACCAGTTCCTTGCCCGTGCCCGATTCGCCCAGCACCAGCACCGTCAGATCGTTGCGCAGGACGCGGGTGATCATGCGATACACGTCCTGCATCGCCTGGCTGCGCCCGATCAATGGCAGCCCCTCCCCTGCGGCGCCGTCGCCCTGATCGATCGCGCCACGCCCGTCCGCCGCTTGCGCCGCGGCGCGCACCAGTTCGTCCAGGTCAAACGGCTTGGGGAAATATTCGAACGCCCCGGTGTCGGTCGCGCGCACCGCGGTGTCGAGCGTGTTCTGGGCCGACAGGACAATCACCGGCATCGTCGGCCAGGCCTCCTGCACGCGCGCCAGACTGGCGATCCCGTCGCCATCGGCCAGCACCACGTCCGTCAGCAACACGTCATAGCAGTCGTCAGCCAGCAGCCGGTCGCGCGCGGCGATCCCGTCGCAGCGGATGACGGTGAACCCTTCCTCCTGCAACGCGGCGGTGATCACGGTCGCGATCGCAGCATCGTCCTCTACCAGCAAAGCCCTTCGGCCCACGCCCGATCCCTTCCCTATCGCGCCATCGGCAGGTTGATCCGAAAATGCGTCCACCCGCCGGCGGCGTCGCGCTCATGGCCGATCCGGCCATCCATGTCGCGCACCAGCTTGTTCACCAGCGCCAGCCCCAGCCCCTGCCCGTTCGGCTTGCTCGACACGAAGGGTTCGAAGATGTGGTCGCGCAGCGCCGGATCGATGCCCGGCCCATTGTCGCTCACCTGCACCTCGATCGGCAGCTTGACCGGTCGGCCCAGCCGGATCACGTTCATGACCAGCCCGCTGACGAAGCGGGTGCGGATCACCACCTGGGGCTGCGGCTCACCGGCACAGGCGTCCCGGGCGTTGGTCAGCAGGTTCAGCAACACCTGAACCAGCGCACCTTCATTGGCGAGCACAGGGGGCAGAGAGGGATCGAACTCCTCGCGCAGCGCGATCTCGCCCGGCGCGGCAGCCGCGCTGACGATTCCCCGCGCACGGCGGATTGTCTCGTGCAGGTTGAGCGGAGCGACCGGCGCCGCGCCCTCTCGCCCCAGCCGCTGCATCCGGTCGAGCAGAAGCGCAATGCGGTCGACCTCGTCAATGATCAGCGTGGTCAGCGATCGGTCCTCCTCCCCCAGCTTGCGGCTGACAAGTTGCGCAGCGCCGCGAATGGCGGCCAGCGGGTTCTTGATCTCGTGCGCCAGCACTGCCGGGCCGCGCAATCCTCGCGTTCCGTCCTCGTCCGACAGGCGCTCTCCCTGCCCGGAATCCGATACGGTCACGATGCGCCAGCCGGGATGGTTCGGCATGGGCGAGATGCTGATGTTGACCGCAACCTCGCGCCCTTCCACCCGCAGCGCGACGCCGCGGGCCAGCAGGGGGGTCTCGCCATCGACCAGCCGCTCGCTCACCAGCGGATCGGGGAAGCGCAGCACCTCCAGCATCGGACGGCCGCGCAGGCGCCGGGCGCTGCGTCCGATCAGGGTTTCGGCCGCGGGATTTATCTCGCGGATGGTAAGATCGGGCGCCACCAGCAGCAGCGCGAAGGTCAGGCCGGCCAGTTGCTCGCGCGGCCCCGGCGGCGCGAGGATTGCCTCGGTCACGCCGCCCTTTGCCGCAGGAACGGGCGATAGAACCGCTCGATCTCGCCCAGCACGGTGGCAGCGTCGTCGATGAAATTGGCCTTGTTCCGGAACTCGGCCGACCCGGGCAGGCCCTTGGTGTACCATCCCAGATGCTTGCGGGCCATCTTCACGCCGGTGTCGGCGCCATAATGGTCGAGCATCAGGCGGTAATGCTCGTTAAGAACGGCAAATTGCTCGTCGATGTCCGGATCGCTGCGCACCTCGCCGGTGCGCCACCAGTGCATCACCTGGCCCAGCAGCCATGGCTTGCCGTAAGCGCCGCGCCCGATCATCACCCCGTCTGCGCCTGACTGGGCCAGCGCCTCGGCCGCATCGGCGATGGCGCAGATATCGCCATTCACGATCACCGGCACCGTCACCGCCTGTTTGACGGTGCGGACAAACGCCCAGTCGGCCTGGCCCTTGTACATCTGGTTGCGGGTGCGGCCGTGCACGGTAATCAGCTTCGCGCCCAGATCCTCGGCAATGTGGGCCAGTTCGGGGGCGTTCAGGCTGGCATGATCCCAGCCCATGCGCATCTTGACGGTGACCGGCACGTCCACCGCTTCGACCGTGGCCTTGATCAGGCTGGCGGCCAGCGGCAGGTCGCGCATCAGCGCGCTGCCGGCATCGCCACTGACCACCTTCTTCACCGGGCAGCCCATGTTGATGTCGATGATCGCCGCACCGCGGTCGGCATTCAGCTTCGCGGCTTCCGCCATCTCGGCCGGTGAGCAGCCGGCGAGCTGGAGCGACACCGGCTCCTCCACCGGGTCCCAAGCGGCCTTCTGCAGCGACTGGCGCGTCTCGCGGATCATCGCCGGGCTGGCAATCATCTCGGTGACGTTGAGGCCGGAGCCGTAACGGCGCACCAGCTTGCGGAACGGCAGATCGGTCACCCCGGTCATGGGCGCAAGCACGACGGGGCAGTCGATCCGCACCGGACCGATGGCGATCGGCTTCAGCGCCGGCGGAGGAGGGGTCTGGCTGTGCATGGGGCTGCCTAAAAAGCAGGCAGCGCATAGTGCATTGCCGCGCGCGCCGCAAGCCGCTAGCCGCGGCACCACAACGCCATGCCCGAACCCTCCCCCACCCTCGCGGCGATCATCGTCGCCGCCGGCCAGGGCCTGCGTGCCGGGCAACCGGTGCCCAAGCAGTTCGCAACCCTGGATGGCATCCCCGTGCTGCGCCGCGCGGCAGAGGCGCTGATCACAGGTGGCGTGGAGCGATTGATCGTGGCCATCCCCGAAGGTGCGGAGGCGATTGCTGCCCGCTGCCTGGAGGGTGTCAACTTTGTCAATTTCGTCACGGGCGGAGCGACCCGGCAGGGCAGCGTACGCGCCGCGCTGGAGGCGCTGGCGGGCGATCCGCCAGCATTGGTACTGATCCATGATGCAGCGCGCCCACATTGCCCGCCGCAGGTGATTGCCCGCGTGCTTGCCGCGCTGGAGACCACCCCGGCCGCGATCCCGGTGCTACCGGTGATCGACAGCCTGGTTCATGCCGCTGGCACATTGATGGCCGATCCTGCCCCGCGCGAGGCGCTGCGCCGGGTGCAGACGCCCCAGGCGTTTCGCTTCCCGGCGATCATGGACGCCCATCGCCAATGGTCCGGTCCGCCTGATGCCGGGGATGACGCGCAGGTTGCGCGCGCCGCCGGCCTGCCGGTGGCGCTGGTCGACGGAGACGAGAAACTGCACAAGCTGACCTTCGCGGAAGACTTCCCGCCCGTCTCCGCACCCGCCTGGCCGCGCAGCGGCACCGGCTTCGACGTCCACCGGCTGGTTCCGGGCGAGGAACTGTGGCTGTGCGGCGTACAGCTTGACCATTATCTGGGGCTGGCCGGCCACAGCGACGCCGATGTCGGGCTGCACGCACTGGTCGATGCAATCCTGGGAGCCTGCGGCGCGGGCGATATCGGTCAGCATTTCCCACCCAGCGACCCGCAATGGCGCGGCGCACGTTCAGGGCAGTTCGTCGAGCATGCGGTGCTGCTGGCGCGCGAGGCGGGCTATACCATCGGCAATGTCGACGTGACGTTGATCTGCGAGGCGCCGAAGATCGGCCCGCACCGCGCTGCGATGCGGCAGCGGGTTGCGCAGCTGCTGCAGGTCGGGATAGAGGCGGTCAACGTGAAGGCGACCACCACCGAACGGCTCGGCTTCGCCGGGCGCAGCGAGGGCATCGCGGCGCAGGCGGTGGCGATGCTCATTCCCCTTCAGCCCGGAGATGGCGCGTGAATCCGAAACTTCGCCTGATGGGCCTCACCGGGGCACTCGCCATGGCGGTGCAGCCGCAGCTTGCCGCCGCGCAGGGCCCCTGCATCACGGATGCGGAGATCGGCGCCATGACGATCTACGCCGTTCCCTCAGCGGTTCAGGCGGTGCAGCTCACCTGCGCCGACCGGCTCGGCGAGAGCGGCTTTCTCGCCCGCAACAGCCGGGCTTTCGCCCAGCGCTACAGCGCGCTGCAGGGGCGCACCTGGCCCGCGGCCAAGTCGGGCCTGCTGAAGGTCCTGGGCAGCCGCGCCGGCGCGGGTCCGGTGGCGCAGAATTTGGGCCTGATCGCCAATCTGCCCGACCAGCATGTCCGCCCTCTGGTGGACGCGCTCCTGGTGCAGGAGATCTCTGCGCGTCTGCCCGTCGATCAGTGCAGCCGGATCGAGACCCTGCTGGAGACGCTCGCGCCGGTTGATCCGGAAATTGCCGGCACGCTGGTCGGGCTCACGCTCGGCCTGTTCGCTGCCGAGGAACCGCTGCTCTGCCCGGCAGGGGCGCCGCGATGAGCGATGCGCTGCTGCCCGACGACATCCTCGCCCTTGCCGCTCGCGTGGTGGAGGAGAACCGTGCCGCCGGTCGGCGCATCGCCGTGGCCGAAAGCTGCACCGGCGGGCTGGTCTCCGCCGCGCTGACCGAGATCGCCGGCAGCTCGGCCGTGTTCGACCGCGGTTTCGTGACCTATTCCAATCGAGCCAAGCAGACCGATCTGGGCGTGTCGGAAGACATCATCGACACGTTCGGTGCGGTCTCCATCGCCTGCGTCTACGCCATGGCGCAGGGCGCATTGGAGCGAAGTGGGGCGGATGTGGCGGTCGCCATCAGCGGCATTGCCGGCCCGGATGGAGGAACGGCGGGCAAGCCCGTCGGCACCGTGGTGTTCGCCCGCGCCACGCGCGGAGTGGCGAAGCCGGAAGCCGAATCGCGCCTGTTCACCGATGGCAGCCGCTCCGCCGTGCGCCGGCAGGCGACACTATGCGCGTTGGACCTGCTGCTGCCGTAATCTGCGCTCAGCCAGCCGGCTGAGCCTGCCCGTAGAGCGCGTCGGCCCGCTTCTCGAACGCTTCCACCATCTTGCGGAAGGCGCGGTCGAAATATTGGCCGGCCAGCATCTCGAACATGCGATTCTTGAACGCGAACTCGACGCAGAAGTCGATCTCGCACCCGCCCTCCGGCAAGTCGGCGAAACGCCAGCTGTTGTCGAGGTCGCGCAAAGGGCCATCGACATATTGCACCCGCAGGTGGCCGGGCCGTTCCTTGTGCACGCGGCTGGTGAACTTTTCCCGCAGTGCCTTGAAGCCGACCAGCATGTCCGCAACCATCTCGGTCCCGTCATCGGACTTGACCCGCGTTGCCACCACCCAGGGCAGGAATTCGGGATAGCGGCCGACATCCGCCACCAGGTCGAACATCTGCGCCGCCGAATAGGGCAGCCGGCGCTTCTCCTGAATCCCGGGCATCAAGCTGAGACCCTGGCCGCCGCCTTCGCCAGTCGCTCCTCGCGCGCTGCCTTCATCACCGCGAAATCGTCACCGGCGTGATAGCTGGACCGCGTCAGCGGGGTGGCCGCGACCTGCAGGAAGCCCTTGGCCCGCGCGACCGCGCCATAGGCGTTGAACGCCTTGGGGGTAACGAACTCCTCCACCCTGGCGTGACGGGGCGTGGGCTGCAGGTACTGGCCCATGGTGACGAAATCGACATCGGCGCAACGCATGTCGTCCATCACCTGATGGACCTCCAGCCGCTGTTCGCCCAGGCCCAGCATCACGCCGCTCTTGGTGAAAATCAGCGGATCATGGCGCTTCACTTCCTCCAGCAGGCGGAGCGAGGCGTAATAGCGCGCACCCGGGCGGATCGTGGGGTACAGCCGCGGCACGGTCTCGAGATTGTGATTGTACACGTCCGGTCCCGCCTCGCAGATCGCCTCCAGCGCCGGGCGCATCTTGCCGCGAAAATCCGGAGTCAGGATCTCGATCGTGGTGGACGGGGTCTCGCGGCGCAGCGCCCTGATGACCTTCACGAACTGGCCCGCGCCGCCATCGGGCAGGTCGTCACGGTCGACACTGGTGATGACGATATGCTCCAGCCCCATCGCGGCAGCGGCCGCAGCGGTATGCTCGGGCTCCAGCGGGTCGACCTTGCGCGGCATGCCGGTCTTGACGTTGCAGAAGGCGCAGGCGCGCGTGCACACGTCGCCCAGGATCATCACCGTGGCGTGCTTCTTGGTCCAGCATTCCCCGATATTGGGGCAGGCCGCTTCCTCGCACACCGTGTTCAGGTTCAGGTCGCGCATCAGCTTGCGCGTTTCCTGATAACCCTTGCTGACGGGGGCCTTCACCCGGATCCAGTCGGGCTTGCGCGGTCGGGGCTCCCGCTGCGGTTCGGGTGCGGGGACGGGTGCGGAGGACAGGTCGTTCATCACCCGCCCACTTAGGGAACCGGCTTGCCACTGGCAATGGTCGCGGGCATGGCACCGGCCATGAACGACAGCGCCGAACACGAGCCGCCCACCGACACGCTGGGCGAGTTGATCGCCGGCTATCACCGCTTCCGCGCAACCGGCTGGGCGGAGGAACGGGCACGCTGGGCCACCCTGCGCGAAGGGCAAAGCCCGCGCGTCATGGTCATCGCCTGTTCCGACAGCCGGGTCGATCCCGCACAGATCTTCGATGCCGGCCCCGGCGAAATCTTCGTGGTGCGCAACGTCGCCGCGCTGGTGCCGCCATTCGAGACCAGCCCGGGCCATCACGGCGTCTCCGCCGCGCTGGAATTCGCGGTCAACGTGCTGAAGGTGGCAGAGGTGGTGGTGCTGGGCCATGGCCTGTGCGGCGGGTGCCAGGCGGCGCTGACCCGCAAGCTGCACGGGGCGGAGCCGGGCCGCGGTGGCTTCATTGCCGACTGGATCGCCATGCTGGACGAAGCGCGCGTGCCGGTCGCGGAGGAGTACGGCACCGAGGGGCGCGATGCCGAGCGCGCGATGGAGCAGGCCGCGGTGAAGGTCAGCCTGGCCAATCTGCGCACCTTCCCCTGCGTGCAGGCGAACGAGGCGCGTGGTACGCTGAAGCTGCGGGGCGCCTATTTCGCCATCGCCGACGGCTTGCTGCACCTGCTGGACGAGGCGAGCGGCACCTTCGCGCCCATGCCTTAGGCACGATCCTTGCCGGCGAACGTTCCTGCCCCAACATCTATCAGGGGACGGCGGGCATGATCGACAAGTCGGAAAAGTTTGGCTGGCTGGTGCGCCTGGGTTTCCTGGCGCGTGCCGCCATCTACATCCTGCTGGGTGCCCTGGCGCTGGCGAGCAGCGGGCAGATCGGCGATGGTCCCCGCGCCGCGTTCGATGCGATCGGCAACATGCCGGGCGGTACGGTGTTGCTTTGGCTGGTCGCGATCGGGCTGGTCGCCTATGCCCTGTTCCGCCTCGCCTCCCCGCTGTTCGACATCGAGAACGAGGGGTCCGATCGAACGGGCTGGGCCAAGCGCATCGGCCATGGCGGCAGCGCGATTGGCCACCTGCTGCTCGCCTGGAGCGCGTTCCAGTTCGCCACCACCGGCACCGCCGCGGATGACAGCCAGCGCGTGCAGGAAGTCGCGGCGGGTGTGCTCTCGATCAATCTCGGCGGGATGGTGCTCGTGCTCGCCGGCCTCGTCTTTCTGGCCACGGCAATCTTCCAGGCGAAGGAGGGAATCACCGGCTCCTTCATGAACAGGATCAGCCGTCAGGCACCTGCTGCCACGCGGCAGATCGGCGCCGCCGGCTATCTCGCCCGGGCGGTGGTGTTCGCGATCATCGGATGGTCGCTGCTCCAATCGGCCTGGTCGGACGACAGTGAGGGTGTCAAGTCGATCGGCGGCGCCATCATCTCGCTCGCCGATAGCGGTATTGCGTTCGACCTGCTGGCGATCGGGCTGCTGCTGTTCGGCATCTTCAGCCTGGTGCTCGCCCGTTATCGCAGCATTCCCGACATGGATGTCAGCGGCCGCATTCCGGCGTTCCGCGCCTGACGACTCAGCCGTCGCACTGGGCGATGCCGCTGCCCTGGTAGACGATGCGGCCGTACTGATCGCGCAGGATCAGCGTGCCATCATAATCGCGCTTGTCGCCGGCAGTCGGCTCGCCCGAGCCTGCCAGTTCCAGCTGCAATTCATAGGCACCTCCGATATAGCGCGAGCGCGTGTTCGCCGGCAGCATCGCCGCGCCGCTGTCTGCCCCCAGCCGCACGACCTCGCCTCCGATTTTCATGAACGCGTCCTCCGCTCGCGCGATCACCCGCGCGCCCAGGCTGGTGCCGGGGGCATAGCTGCAGCTGCGGCCCATCATGCCGTGCCGCTCCATGTCAGGATAACCGATCGCCTCGGGCGTCACCTCCCGCATCGGGGGCGGTGCGCTGTTGGCCTGCTCGACGGCAGCGATATCCTGCTGCGTCGCCGCCTCACGCTCGGCAGGGGTCGGCTCCTGCGCGCACCCGGCCAGCAGCGCCAGAACGGTGATGGTCGCGATCCGCATCTTCAGTGCCTCCCGAACAGCTTCTCGACCTCTGCCGTGGACAGCTTCACCCAAGTCGGTCGCCCATGATTGCACTGCCCGGATCGCGGCGTCACTTCCATTTCGCGCAGCAGCGCGTTCATTTCGCTTACAGACAGTACCCGCCCGGCCCGGACCGATCCGTGGCAGGCCATCGTTGCGAGCACATGCTCGATCTTCTCGCCCAGCAGCAGCGCCTCGCCATTCGCTACCAGATCGTCCGCCAGGTCGCGCAGCAGCGCGGCTGCATCGGCCTTGGCCAGCACGCCCGGCACCGCGCGGACCAGCATGGCTGCAGGGCCGAAGCGTTCGTAGTGCAGGCCAAATTCGGCCATCTTGCCGGCCGCATCCTCCAGCAGGTCGCAGGCCGGTTCGTCCAGTTCGACCACTTCGGGCAGCAGCAGCGCCTGGCTGGTCGCGACCGCATCGGCGGCACCGGCGGCGCGCAGCCGTTCCAGCACCAGCCGCTCATGCGCCGCATGCTGGTCGACGATCACCAGGCCATCCTCAGCCTCGGCCACAATATAAGTTCTGGCGACCTGCCCGCGGGCGATGCCAAGCGGGTGCAGCGCCGCAGGCTCAGGAGCGGCTTCGGCCGGTTCCGCACGGCCGAGCGGCGCCTCCGCCACCATCTGCTCGAACCCCGCCCAAGCAGCCACCCGGTCGCGCACGCCGGCGGCGGATGACGGTGCTTCAGGCGCAGGCGGGCGCCAGTCGAAGGCCGCAGGTTCCACCTGCCAGCGCGCCATGGCCGCGGCATCGGGCGCTTGGGCGCTGCGCCGGTCGCCGGTGGAGAGCGAATGACGCAATGCCGACACGATGAACCCGCGCACGGCGGCTGCATCGCGGAACCGTACCTCCGTCTTGGCCGGATGCACGTTCACGTCCAGCTCCGCCGGAGGCAATTCCAGGAACAGTGCCAGCACCGCGTGGCGATCGCGGGCCAACATGTCGGCATAGGCGCCGCGTACCGCGCCGGTCAGCAGCCGGTCCTTCACCGGGCGCCCGTTGACGAACAGGTACTGGTGATCGGCCACGCCGCGATTGAAGGTCGGCAGCCCCGCCAGACCCGACAGCCGCATGCCAGCCCGCTCGAACGCGATCGCCACCGCATTGTCCGCCAGCGTCCGGTCGATCACCTGCGCCACGCGCGCCGCCTGCCCTTCCCCGCCTTGCAGGCCAAGGATCCGCCGGTCGCCATGGTCGAGCGAGAAGGCGATGTCGGGCCGCGCCATCGCCAGACGGCGCACCACATCCAGGCAGGCGGCATATTCGCTGCGGGCGCTGCGCAGGAACTTGCGGCGGGCGGGAACTTGCGCGAACAGCTGCTCCACCCGCACCTTGGTGCCGGGCGGCAGGGCCGCGGGGCCGTCCTCCGTCAGTGCGCCATGATCGACCACGCGGCGCCAGCCGTCCGGCGCACCATGCTGCCGGCTCTCCAGCACCAGCCGCGCAACACTGGCGATGGAGGGCAGCGCCTCTCCCCGGAAGCCCAGCGTCGCCACCTGTTCCAGCGCGCCTTCTTCGCCCACGATCTCCTCCGGCAGCTTGCTGGTCGCGTGCCGCTCCAGCGCCAGCGCCATTTGCGCCGGATCCATGCCGCAGCCATCGTCCGCCACCTCGATGCGCTGGAGCCCGCCTTCTGCAAGCATCACCGCGATGCGCGTCGCGCCTGCATCGATCGCGTTTTCGACCAGTTCCTTCAGCGCGCTGGCCGGCCGTTCGACGACCTCGCCCGCGGCGATACGGTTGACCAGCACTTCAGGCAGGCGACGGATCACGGGCATGGTCGCCAGCTTAGCGGCGGGCCGCAAACTTTTCGAGCCAGGCGGTGCAAAACTGTGTGCAATATGGACATATTTATTTTGGCCTTCCGCACGCTGCCGCGCTAAGGAGCCGCCACCTGCCGGCATGTGGTGCCGCCCACGCCCATGCTCTTCCCAACGCTTGCGCGGAAAGATACGGATTTTCCATGAGTTCCTATTTCAGCAGACTGTTCAAGTTCGGCTCGCAGAACATGGCAATCGACCTCGGCACCGCCAACACGCTGGTCTATGTGCAGGATCGCGGCATCGTGCTGAACGAACCGTCCGTTGTCGCCATCGAGACGCTGAACGGCGTCAAACGGGTCAAGGCGGTCGGCGACGATGCCAAGCTGATGATGGGCAAGACGCCGGATTCGATCGAGGCGATCCGCCCGCTTCGGGACGGCGTGATCGCCGACATCGAGATCGCCGAGGCGATGATCAAGCACTTCATCCAGAAGGTGCACGGCAAGAAGAGCCTGTTCCGCTATCCCGAGATCGTGATCTGCGTGCCATCGGGCTCCACCAGCGTCGAACGCCGCGCGATCCGCGATGCGGCCAGCAATGCCGGCGCCAGCGAGGTCTTCCTGATCTGGGAGCCGATGGCCGCCGCGATCGGCGCCGGAATGCCGGTGACGGAGCCGGTCGGCTCCATGGTCGTGGACATTGGCGGCGGCACCACCGAAGTTGCCGTGCTGTCGCTGCGCGGGCTTGCCTACACCACCTCCGTGCGCACCGGGGGCGACAAGATGGACGAGGCGATCGTCTCCTATGTCCGCCGCCACCACAATCTGCTGATCGGCGAGGCCACGGCTGAACGCATCAAGCAGAATTATGGCATCGCGATGGTGCCCGAAGACGGCGTGGGCGAGCAGATCACCATCAAGGGTCGCGACCTGGTGAACGGTGTGCCCAAGGAAATCACCATCAACCAGGCCAATTTGGCGGAGGCTCTGGCCGAACCGATCGGCGCCATCATGGAAGGTGTGCGCATCGCGCTGGAAAACACCGCACCCGAACTCGCCGCCGACATCGTCGACCAGGGCATCGTGCTCACAGGTGGCGGTGCGCTCATCAGCGGCCTGGACGATTTCCTGCGGGAGGAGACCGGCCTGCCCGTCTCCATCGCAGAGGACCCGCTGTCCTGCGTGGCGATGGGCACCGGCCGCGCGATGGAGGATCCGCTTTATCGCGGCGTCCTGATGACCGCCTGATCGGCTGAATAGGGGGCTGCAGCCATGGCGCTGCCGTCCGGCCGCCGGCCGGGGAGCAACAAGAAGGCCCAGCTTGGCCTGTTCGCCGGGTACCTGTTCGCAGGCCTGGGCGCATTGCTGGGCGCGGCGCTGCTGGTGATCTCCTTGCTGCGCCCCGAAACCTTTGCCGGCCTGCGTTCGATGGCGGCCGATATCGCGTCTCCGGCAGGAGAGGCGGGTGCCAGCGGCCGGGTCGCCAGCCAGAATGTGTTCGAGGCGATCGCCGGCTATTACCGCGCCGGCAGTCGCAACGCCGAATTGCAGCAGGAAATGCGCATCGCGCGGATCAAGGCAGCCGAGGCAGAGGCGCTGAAGCGGGAAAACATGCGGCTGAAGGCCGTGCTGAACCTGGCCGATGGCGAGACCCGCCCCGTCGCCACCGCACGCCTGATCGGCTCCACCGCGGCCAGCACCCGCCGCTTCGCCTGGATCTCGGTCGGACGGCTGGACGGTGTGCGCCCGGGTATGCCGGTCTCCTCCCCGCTTGGCCTGATCGGCCGTGTGCTGGAGACGGGTCAGCGCTCCAGCCGGGTGCTGCTGCTGACCGATCCCGAAAGCATGGTGCCGGTGCGCCGCGCGACGGACGACGTGGTCGCCTTCGCGGAGGGTCGGGCCGATGGCATGCTGCGGTTGCGCCTGATCAATCTTGGCATCAACCCGATCAAGAAGGGCGACGTCTTTGTCACCTCCGGCTCGGGCGGCCTGTTCCGCCCAGGCACGGCCGTTGCGCTGGCAATCGAGATCACCCGCGACGGCGCCATTGCGCAGCTGCTCAGCAACCCCGCTGCGACAGATGTCGTGCTGGTGGAGCCGATCTGGCAGCCGCAAGCGGTCGCCGCTGCCGCCGCGCCCTCCATCGCGCAAGCCGAGAGCCAGGACGCGGACGAAGCGGCCAGCGCGATCGCCGCCACCGTATCGCCTGCCCCCTCCGGCAGCTCCACTCCGGAGCCGCCCTCGGCCGCCGAGCCGGACGCGCAATGATGGAGCAGTTCGTCACCCGCCTGCGGGGCGACGGGGCAGCCCGCAGCATCAACCGCACGCAGTCGCCCATCCGCGCGCATGGCGTGCCATGGGCCACGATCATGCTCGGCTCGCTCGCCCCATGGCTGCCGGTGATCGCGCCTGCACCGATCCTCCCGCCATTCGGTTTCCTGATGCTGCTTGCCTGGCGCCTGGGCCGCCCCAATCTGCTGCCGCTCTGGGCCGGGCTGCCGCTGGGTCTGTTCGACGACCTTTATTCCGGCCAACCTCTCGGCAGTGCGATCCTGCTGTTCTCGCTCGCGCTCATCGCCATTGACCTGATCGAGATCCGCTTTCCCTGGCGCAGCTTCTGGCTCGACTGGGCGACCGCGATCCTGCTGCTTGCAATCTACCTGGCCGCAGGCGCACTGTTCGCACGCACTCCGCTGGGCCAATTGCAGTGGCAGCTTGTCGGATCGCAGCTCTTGCTCTCGATCGTGCTGTTTCCCATTTTCGCTCGCATCGTCGCCATGCTCGATCGGGTGCGCCTGAAACGCGTACGCCGGATAGACTGACCCCCTCCTCCCGAGTACCGATCAGCGCCGTGCGCCACAAGTTTACCCCTTCCTCGCTCGCGCAGAGCTTCGACCGCCGATCGTTCGTGATCGGTGCCATCCAGGGCGGCGTCGGCCTGCTGCTGGCCGCGCGCATGGGCTACATCGCCGTCGCCGAGAACGAGAAGTACGAGATGGAGGCGGAGAGCAATCGGGTGAACCTCACCCTGATCCCGCCCCGCCGCGGCTGGATTCTCGACCGCAACGGTGCGCCGCTCGCCTCCAACCGGGCCGATTTCCGGATCGACATCATTCCCGAACGGCTGGAGAATCCGGCCGCGACGGTCGACACGCTCAGCACCCTGCTGCGTTTCAGTCCGGTCGAGAAAGCCGACCTGCTCGACAGGGTAAACAATTCCGCCGGCTTTGCCGCAATCGAGGTCGCGAGCGGGATCGACTACGACACTTTCGCCGCGGTCAGCGTTCGATTGCCCGAGCTGTCGGGCGTGATTCCCCAGCGCGGCTTCTCCCGCTTCTATCCCACCGGCCCGGCGGTGGGCCACCTGATCGGCTTTGTCGGGGCCGCCAGTCGCGAGGAGTACGAGGTGGAGCCGAGCCCGCTGCTCGTCACCCCTGGCTTCAAGCTGGGCAAGGACGGGCTGGAAAAGCAGTTTGAGCAGGTGCTGCGCGGCCGTCCCGGTGCGCGCCGGGTGGAGGTCACCGCCTCTGGTCGCATCGTGCGCGACCTAGAAACGCGGGAGGACGTCCAGGGCCAACCGGTCCAGCTGACCATCGATGGTCCGCTGCAGGATTACGCCGCCCGCCGCATCGGCCTGGAAAGCGGTTCTGTGGTGGTGATCGACTGCCTGACCGGCGACCTGATGTGCATGGCATCCATGCCGTCATTCGATCCCAACAGCTTTTCCGACGGGATCGGCCGGGTCGAGTACCAGATGCTCAGCGAGAACGACCGCGTGCCGTTGCGCAACAAGGTGCTGAAGGGCCTCTACCCGCCTGGTTCCACCGTGAAGCCGATGGTGGCGATGTCGTTTCTGGAGGCTGGGCTGGATCCCCACGAGGCCGTGGGATGCGGCGGCGGCCTGCGGGTCGGCAATCGCGTGTTCCACTGCTGGAACCGGCGCGGGCATGGCCGCGTGGACATGGCCAAGGGCATCTACCAATCGTGTGACGTCTACTTCTACCATTTTGCCCAGCGGCTGGGCATGGACGTGATCGCCCCAATGGCAAAGCGGCTGGGCATGGGGCAGGAATTCCCCTTGCCCGTCTCCAGCCAGTTCTATGGCACCGTGCCCGATCCTGCGTGGAAGCTGCGTAAATATGACAGCCAGTGGCAACCGTTCGACACCGTCAACGCCACGATCGGCCAGGGATACATGCTGGCAAATCCGCTTCAGCTCGCGGTGATGGCGTCGCGCATCGCGACCGGCAATCAGATCACGCCCCGGCTTATCCTTGGCAAGGAGAAGCCGCGGTTCGACACGATGAATTTCCACGGCGATCACGTGGCGGTGATCCGCCAGGCGATGAGCGATGTCATCAATGGTCCTGGCACTGCCGGTCGGGCGGCGCTACCAATCGAAAACGTGAAGATGGCGGGCAAGACCGGCACAGCACAGGTCGTCAGCCTGTCGGTCGCCAGCGGCAAGAGCGGCCCATGGAAGTACCGTGACCACGGCCTGTTCATCTGCTTCGCGCCGTTCGACAATCCGCGCTATGCCTGCGCGGTCGTGATCGAGCATGGCGGCGGATCAGGCGCCGCCTACCCGATTGCGCGCGACGTCATGACCTTCCTGTTTGATCCGACCAAGGCCCTCGATGCTCTGCATCAGCTGGAGGCGCAATGGGGTGGCACGGCGCAGGAACGTCTCGCCGCAACCTACTCCCGCTACGCTGCCGCCGCTGGCGTGGCCGTGCCGCCGCCTGCGCCCAGCGACGTGGTTGCCGCAGCCCGGCATGTCGATGCAGAGGCACGCGCCGCTGCCGAGCCAACGGCGCCGGCCACCGCCGCCGTCAACCCGCCGCCGGAGCCCGAAAGCGGTCCGGTACCCGCTGCCACCGCAGCTCCGACCGGGGTCACGGTTACAAACCGACCTGCAGTTGGAGCAGCCGGCGCCGGCGCAATCACCCCCGGAACGACACCGCGTGTGGCGCCCGGACTTGCACGGTGAGGGTCGCTATCCTCCCCGCGCCGCTCGCCACCATCCCTTGGCGCGTGCTGCTGCCGCTTACGGGCCTCGTGTGCTTTGGTGCCGCAGTGCTCTATTCCGCGGCCGGCGGCTCGTTCGGCACCTATGCCGCATCGCACCTGATCCGCTTCGCCGTGTTCCTGGTGATGGCGTTCGTCATCTCGCGCGTGCCGCAGCACTGGGTGCTGATGGGCGCCCTGCCCGCCTATGGCGCGATCGTGCTGCTGCTGATGGCAGTGGAGGCGATGGGAGCGATCGGTGGCGGCAGCCAGCGTTGGCTGGCGCTCGGGCCGTTGACGCTGCAGCCATCCGAACTGATGAAGCCGTGCATCGTCCTGGCGCTCGCCCGTTTCTACCACACGCTGCCTGCCGCCATGACGGGGAACTGGCGCGCGCTGGTCCCCGCCGCTGCGCTGATCGGTTTTCCGGTCGCGCTGGTGCTGCTGCAGCCGGATCTGGGTACCGCGATGGCGATCGGCTTCGGCGGCGCGGTGGTGCTGTTCCTTGCAGGCATTCCCGGCCGCTGGTTTGCCGGCGGCGCCATCGCCGGCATGGCGATCGCGCCGCTGGCCTTCTTCTTCGGCCTGCACGACTATCAGCGCCGGCGCGTGTTCACCTTCCTGGATCCGGAAAGTGACCCGCTCGGCTCGGGCTATCACATCACGCAGTCGAAGATCGCCATCGGTTCGGGCGGGATAGCCGGCAAGGGCTTCGGACACGGTTCGCAGAGCCACCTCGATTACCTGCCCGAGCCGCATACCGATTTCGTCTTCGCCACCATGGCGGAGGAATGGGGGCTGCTGGGCGGTCTTGCCGTGCTGCTGGTGTTCGGCATCGTCCTGCGCTGGGGCTGGACGGTGGCCCGCAACGCACCCGACCGTTTCAGCCGGCTGCTGGCAGGCGGTATGACAGCGACGGTGTTCTTCTACGTCGCGATCAACCTCATGATGGTCATGGGCCTTGCGCCTGTCGTCGGGATTCCCCTGCCGTTCATGAGCCATGGCGGATCGTCCATGATGACGAACATGATCTGCCTGGGCGTGCTGATGATGGTCGAACAATGGAGCCGCCGGCCCGGCAGCGGCGTCACCTGAGGCGAAAAAAAGCCTCGGGGGGCTTTTCACGGCCTCCGCGATCTGTATAGGGGCGCTTCCCCGCAGCAGCAGGCTGCTTCAGCGGGGCTCCGCGGCTCCTGCCGGGATGGACGCATAGCTCAGTTGGTAGAGCAGCTGACTCTTAATCAGCGGGTCCTTGGTTCGAGCCCAAGTGCGTCCACCACCTTTCCCGTTTGTTGAACATGGGCGCTCTTGCGAGCGGCAGGCTGCTTGCGCGCCTGCCGTTGAGTCCCGCGCAAGATCCCCTCAGAAGCTGGCCCGCAGGCCGACCGTGGCGGTGCGGGGTGCGCCTGGCTGCACCCACACCGGCGAGTAGCTGTTGGCATGCCAGTGCTCGTCGAATAGATTGGTGACCGAGCCGAACAGCTCCACCCCTTCGATCAGGTCCACCTGCCCGAAGATACGGGCGAGCATGTGCGAGGGCAGCGTGAAATCGGTGCCGGTTTCACCCAGACGTTCGCCGACATACTGGAAGCCGGCGCCAAGCAGCGCATTGCGCGTGCCTAGGCTGAAGCGCTTTGTCGCCTGCACGTTCAGGTTGTGATCGGGAATGTTGATCAGCGGATCTCCGGGCTCGATCTGGAACGAGAAGGCGGGGTCCAGCACGCGGGAGCGTGCCTCCGCATCGGTGTAGGCGTAGCTCAACAGCAGCTCGACATCGCCCGGCAGGCGGCCGTTGATGTCGAGCTCGACACCGCGGCTGCGGGCCTTGCCGATCGCGACCGAAAAACCGGGGTTGAGCGTGTCGGTCGCGAGGACATTGGACTTTTCGAGCTGGTACACCGCAAGCGTGCCAGTCAGCCGGCCACCCAGCCCCGTCAGCTTCGCCCCCGCTTCAATCGACTTGCTCGTTTCCGGCTCGAACACACTGCCGGCGGCGTCGGCGCCGATATTTGCGCGATAGCCTTGGCCATAGGCGGCGTAGAGTGAGACAGGATCGCTCAACTCGTAGACAATGCCTGCCTGCGGGCTGAACCGGGCGCGCTTGCGCCGGCCCAGCACGTTCGTCAGGCGGTCGTCCACTCGCAGCAGGAAGTCGTCATAACGACCGCCGATGCGGATCTGCAGCTTGTCTGTGAGGCTTATCTGGTCCTGCACATAGGCGCCGGCGGTGCGCTGCACATCGAGCCGGTTGGTGAGTGGCGTCGTGAGAGGCTGCGGGTAGCGCCCGTAAACCGGGTTTTGCAGATCGAGCACGTAACCCGCCTGGTCGGTAGTGTCCGCCGTCACCACGGGTCCGCGGAAGCGGGTAAAGAACTGATCGGTGTCGAAGTGATCGAAATCCGCGCCGATCAGGACACGATGGCGCAACCCGCCCGTGTTGAACTCACCCGCGACTTCCGCACGAAGCACGCTGTGTTCGGACGTGTAGCGACGCGTGCGCCGCTGACGAGACAGCGAGCGGCCGTCGATATAGAGCTTCTGACGCGATCGCAGCGTTTCGGCGTCTGAGGAAGCCCCCGTCAGCAGCGTGTCACGGTGGCTGGCCCCCACGGACAAGCTCCATAGGTCGCTGAAGTCGTGCTGGAGACGCAGCTGGTGGCCCGTGGCCCGGGCCACGGTGTCCCCGTCGCTGGGTTCGCCCAGAAATCGCGAGCGCGGTACCGTGTCGAAGTTGTTATCGAGCACCACGATGCCTCGGTCGAATGGCACTTCGACCCGCGTCCACTCGAAATCATAGGTCAGTCGCGTCGCATCGCCGAGCGCCAGACCGATTGACGGCAGGAAACCCCAGCGCTTCTGCTCGACCGTGTCGCGGAACGTGTCGCCGGATTCGGCATAACCGATCAGCCGCGCTGTCAGCGTGTCGGTAAGCGACAGGTTCGCATCCGCCTCTGCGCGGACCGTGTCGAAACTGCGATATTGCAGGGACGCTGTGCCGAAGCTCTCGCCAAGCTGCGCCTGCTTGGTGACGAGGTTGATCGATCCACCGGGCTCGCCGCGACCCAGCACCGCGGCCGCCGGGCCCTTCAGCACCTCGACCCGCTCGATCCCGGCGACGTCGCGCTGACCGCTGAAGCCACGCCCGGCGTTGAAGCCGTTGACCAGATAGCCGCTCGGCAAATTCTCGTCGCCCGCGAATCCGCGTACGGCGAAACTGTCCCACAGACCGCCCAGCGTATTCTGCCGCACGACCGAGGCGTTCAGATCGAGTGCGTCAGTCAGGCGCAGGATGGTGTTCTCCTCGATCACAGTGTCATCGATGACGGCGATCGCCTGAGGTATTTCGCGCAGCGTGAAGTTCCCGCGATAAGGCTGGCGAACACCGGTGACGAGGATGTCCTCGCCCTCCGGCTCGGCAGACGGGTCTTCGTTCGCCTGAGCAAGCGCGGGCTCGCAGCAGAGCGGGACGGCAAGCGAAAAGGCGCCAGCCATGGAGGCGAGGCGCATGGAACGGTGCAATTGACATCCCCTTCGGCAACACAGATCCGGCGCAGCGCGGCGAACCACTCAACCGCATATGGCTGTAACGGTATAACATCGTCAATGACATCTTGTTACATGCGCTGCATTGCGGCATGGTAGCTGAGCCGCAAACGTCGAGGTACCGATTTCAACAATGACCGACCCGATCCTGATCAATGAGCTGACACTCGCCTATGGCGAGCACAGGGTGCTGGACGGCCTCTCGCTTGCCGTGCCGGCGGGCAGCATCACCGCGCTGCTGGGCGGCAATGGCGCGGGCAAGTCGACGACGCTGTCGGCGCTGCTTGGCTTTACCCGTGCCCAGTCTGGGAGTGTCGCGGTGTGCGGCATCGATCCGGCGGAACATCCGGACGGCGCACGCCGGAGCATCGCCTACCTGCCGGAGAATGTTGCCCTTTACGAGCATCTCTCTGCTGTGGAAAATTCGGATTATCTGCTCGCCTTGTCCGGAGAGCGGCAGGGTCGCGGCGCGATCACCGATGCGCTGGCGGCCGCCGGTTTGCAGGAGCGGGCGTGGGACGCGCGGCTCGGTGGATTTTCCAAGGGCATGCGGCAGAAGGTGGCGATCGCCGTCGCCCTGCTGCGCCAGGTTCCGGTGCTGCTGCTGGACGAGCCGACTTCGGGTCTGGATCCCCGAGCGACTGCCGACTTCAACGCGCTGCTGACGCAGGTGCGCGGGCGCGGCACCGCAGTGCTGATGGTAACGCACGACCTGCTTTCGGCGGCCGACGTCGCGGACCGGATCGCGTTCCTGGAAGCTGGGCGGGTTGCCCACGAGGTGACCGCAAGCGGGCCTGAACGCTTCGACGTGCGGGCCCTTCATGCTCGTTTCCAGCTCGTTGGCGAGCGGCTCGCGGCATGAGCATCGTCCGCCTGATTGCGCAGGACGAGCTGCGGCTGATGGCACGCAACCGCGTGGCGGTGATCGCGCTGGTGCTGCTGGTCCTCCTCACATTGGTCGCGGTGGCGAGTTCCTGGGCCCACCAGCGCAACATCGCCGAACTGCGCGACCGCCACGCCCATGCTGCCGAGACTGCGTTCGATGCGCAGCCCGAGCGACATCCCCACAGGATGGTGCATTACGGCACCTTCATCTTCCGCCCGCTGGGGCCACTCGCCGCGTTCGACCCAGGTGTCGATGCCTTCACCGGCAACAGCATGTTTCTGGAGGGGCATCGCCAGAACACAGCCAATTTCGGCGACGTGCGACAAAGCTCGCTGCTGGTCCGCTTTGGCCAGCTGACCCCGGCCTTCTTGCTTCAGGTCGTGGCGCCGCTGCTGCTGATCTTCCTCGGCTATGGCGCGCTCGCCCGCGAGACGGAACATGGCACGCTCAGGGTGCTGATGCTGCAGGGGGCAAGCCGCGCCCAGATCGTTCGTGGCAAGCTGCTGGCGCTGAGCGCGGCGGCGCTACTCGCGGGCGCTCCAGCGATGATCGGTCTGGTTGCGCTCTCTGCCCAGCCCGGGGCGCTGGCACTGCCGATGCTGGCGATCGCGGTCGGCTATGCGGCCTATCTGGCGCTTTGGGCGGTGCTGATCCTGCTGGTCTCCGCCCTGGTGCGCCGCAGCCGTGACGCGCTTCTTGCTCTGGTGGCGCTATGGGCAGTGGCGGTGGTGCTGCTGCCGCGGGTCGGCCCAGACCTCGCGAGTGCCGCGGTGCCGCTGACCAACCGGTTCCAGACCGATGTGGCGATCGCGCGCGATCTCAGGACCATGGGGGACAGTCACGATCCACACGATCCACACTTCGCTGCCTTCAAGCAGTCCGTGCTGGACCGATATGGTGTTTCGAGGGTCGAGGATCTGCCGGTCAACTACAACGGTGTTGTCGCTCTGGAAGGCGAACGCCTGACCTCGTCGCTGTTCAACCGCTACGCCGCCGACAGTTTCGCGGCGCAGGCGCGCCAGAGTGGACTGGTCGAGATCGTAGGACTGCTAAGCCCTGCCATCGCGCTGCGCTCCTTGTCGATGGCGGCAGCAGGAACGGACTTCGCCGGACATCGCCGCTTTCTCGAACAGGCGGAGGCGTACCGCTATGCACTCGTGCAGCGGCTCAACCGGCTGCAGGCCGAAGCGGTCAGCTATGCCGACGATACCGCGACCGACGCAGGCGCGGACCGCCGCAAGCGCATTGCCGCAGACAGCTGGCAAGCCATGCCCGATTTCGGCTTCGTCGCCGCTGATGGCGCAGCGCTCGCGGCGGGCGCTTTGCCGGGGCTTGCAATTGTGCTCGGATGGCTGGCGCTCGCCGCGCTCCTGCTCCTGCGCGCCACCCGCCGGTTGGGAGCGCATTGATGAACCTCTGGCGCCATGAACTCCGGCTGCTGCTGCGCCAACGCCTCACGGTGATCGCGCTGGCGTTGCTCGCCTTGCTCACCCTCTCCGCACTTGTTGCGGGTGTAGCCGAGGTCAACCGCCAGCGGGCCGCCATAGCCGCGATCCCCGCCGGCCAGGCCGAGGACATCGGCGCTGTGGCGGACTATGTCGACCGTACGAAGGATGCCGGTAGCGCCGCCTATTACAGCTTCCATCCAACGTGGGATGCTCCCGCGCCGCTCGCCTTTGCGGCGCTCGGCATGCGCGATGTCTCGCCGTACATCATGCGGGTGCGTGCCCTGGGGCTCGAAGCGCAGATCTATGACGGGGACACCTTCAATCCCGAACTGGCGCTGCCGGGGCGCTTCGACTTCGCCTTCGTGCTGGTGTTCCTGGCGCCATTGTTCGTGATCGCACTGTTCCACGATCTCGTCTCGGGCGAGCGCGAGGCCGGGCGGCAACGGACGCTGGCCGCGCTGCCGAACGGCGGGCAGGCGCTGTGGCGCCGGCGTACCGCGCTGCGGCTGGCACTGCTCTGGGCGGTGGTTGGCCTGCCGTTCATCATTGCGTCGGCGGTAGAGGGTGTCGCCCCGGCGGCGATCCTGATCGTGCTGGCGCTCACCCTTGCCTATCTCCTGTTCTGGGTGGCGCTGGCCGCGCTGATCGGGCGCCTGGGCTGGAGTTCCGTCACCAACGCCGCGACCCTCGCCGGGGCGTGGCTGGTGCTGGTGCTGATCGTCCCCACCCTCGCCAACGTCGCCATCAACGCCGCCATCCCCGTCAACCAGGGTGCGGAGATCGCGCTGGCTCAGCGAGAGGCGGTGAACCGCGCATGGGACATCCCACGTGAAGACACGATGCGAACGTTCTATGCCCGGCACCCGCAATGGTCGAATTCGGCACCGCTTGGCCCCGAATTTCACTACAAATGGTATCTCGCGTTCCACCAGAACGGGGATGAATCCGTGGCCGAACTCGCGCAGGCCTATCGCGCCGGGTTGGAGACGCGCGACGGAGCCGGGCGGGCGCTCGGCTGGGTGCTACCGTCCGTTGGCGTGCAGGCCCTGCTGACGCGGCTTGCACGGACCGACCTCGCGGCGCAGCTCTCCTACCAGGACCGCGTGCGCGCGTTCCACGAGCGGCTGCGAACCTTCTACTACGGTTATCTCTTCTATGACCGGCCTTTCGCGAGGGCCGACTTCGACCGGGCCCCCCGCTTCGAGGACACACCTGATGGCTGATGGCCGGTATATGTTCCGCAAATCAGCGCAGGCAAAGCAAGGCTGATCCAAACCGAACAGCACGCTGAGGATGCAAGTGATCAGGCGGCCAGCTTGGCCGCGTAGAGCAAGCGGTTCGATCCCATCCGCTCGAACACCTCGCCGATGCGCGAGTCCCCCACCGCGAAACAGCCCTGGCTCCGCCCCAACTTGCCGGTTGCGGTGACGATTTCCGGTTCGGCATACCAGGCGCCATGAACCACGATGGCGCGGCCAAGCGCGTTGCTGTTGCTGGTGTCCAGTCCCTCCAACCGCTGCGAGCGGCCGTGCCGGCCGGTATAATAGTTCAGCAGGGCGAAGGCCCCTTCGCTCGAAGCATTGGAGCCGGGATCGTTGGAGAACCGCTCCGTCCACCCGCTGTGATCGGGGTCCGACCCGCTGCCATGGGTCACAAGCAAGGACTGGACGGTTCCGGACTGCAGGTCCACCAGATGGAGCCGCGGCTGCGACGAGGCAGCGGCGAAATCGACCACGGCCATGCGATCCCGCAGGATCGATGGGCCTTGCCGGTCGAGCGCCGCCTTCGCGCGGGCGAGAAGGCCCCCCGGCACCACTGGATCGATGGCCGGCACCGCAGCCACAGGGTTGGCAACAGGCGGCGTGCGGGCCGGCACAACCGCCGCTCCGCCAGTTTGCGATCCGGTGCGCACCGCGCCCGCCAGCATGGAGGTGGCCGCGAACACGCCGCCCGCCAAGATCATGTGCCGTCGATTGAAGTCCATCCGCCAGTGACTGGCACATAGTAACCCGATTGTCTCCGCCCCGAGCGCGCGGAGGCGACGCGGCGTGCACATGGTGCGACAATCAGCGGAAGTGCCTGTGACGCAAGCATTCGTGCGCAGCAATCGAGTGTGATCGGCCCTCCTCCGACGACGCGATTCTCACCCGAAGGCCATCAGCGTGAGGGCACCGCCCCTGCTCCGCCGTCCGGCACTTGCGCCAGCTCGGCCGACAGGCGCAGCATCCGTGCCGACGGCAACTCGCCGGTCAGCGCATAGGCGAACGGGCCATCCTCCCAATAGGCGACCGACCGGTTCGCACGATGCGCCAAGACCGGAAGCTTTTCCGCAGGAGTTTCGGCGCGGCTGGCGAACAAGGCCACGGTCTCGTCACCGGGGGTCACCAGCACCATTGCGACCGCCATGCCGTGGTCGGATGGAAACACCTGCACGTCCTTCATGCGCCAGCTCGCGGGCAGGACCGGCAGCATCAGCCCGGTGGCGCTTTCCAGTTCCGTGCGGTCGAGCAGCGTGCTCTCCGGCTGCGATTGCATCCGCTGCCGGGCCAGGCTGGCGGCGTAGGATGCGGCCGCCTCGTCAACGAAACCGGCTGCCTGCACCGGCGGGGCGATGGTGTCTGCCGTGTCATGCAGCAGCCAGCCGGCTGTCAGCAGCGCCGCCGCTGCCACCGCCTGGCGCAGGCGGGTGATGGGTTCAAGATCGCGTCGGGGCAGGTGGACGAACTCGGCGCCCTTTACCCCGACCAGGGTCCCTGCGGTACTGCCGCCCAGCCGGTAAAAGCGCATGTCCGGCCAGCGCCGACGCCACCGCCGCGCCACCACCCGTTCGCCCGGTCGCGCGGCATCGTCCAGCAGCACCGTCGCGCCCGGGGTCAATCTGTCGAACAGGCTGTCTGCCGCCCCACGCACGAAGGGGTGCACTGCCCAGGGCGGCCCGTCGATGATCAGCAGATCGATCCGCTCCGGCACGCCCGCGGGCAGGTCGTACCAGCATCCCTGCCAGTCTGCAGGCCGGCGGCGCAGCGGCGCGTGGCGGATCTCGGCGCTGAGACCCTCCTCCGCCAGCCAGGCCTGCGTCGCGGCCACGAACTCGCCATGCTGGTCGTAGCTCACCAGCCGGCCGCCGCCATTCAGTTCCAGCGCGCGCGCAGCCACCAGGCTGGAGGCGCCACAGCCCAGCTCCACCACCACTGCTGGCCGACGCAGTTCGATGGCGTCGACGATACGGTGCAGGAAGCCTGTATCGGCCTTCCAGCTGCCCAGATGCGGCAGGGCGTCGTGCGCCAGGCCGATCCGCTGCAATAGCAGCCGCTTGCTTGCCCTTGTACCGCCCCACAGGCTGAACAGCAGGAACGGCCAGCCGATCGCGCCATAGAGCAGGCGGTGGAGCCGGTCGACCCAGCCGCTCGCCATCGCCTGTTCCGTCGCGGAAGGCGCCAGCGACCGCAGACTCGTCAGTTCGCGCGAAGTCATCGGCGGCTTCTTTGCTGCAAACGGCAGCGCTTGCCAATCCAACTTCGGCGCCGGCGACCGCCCGCAGCTGTAGTCCCTCTTATCTAGCAAGTCCGGAACCCCTCGCCTGCTCGACGGATTGATTGTCCCACTACCCGCCCGTACGTCGTGTAGAACGGTTCGGGCCATCGTGCGCGACGGAGTGCGGGCCGCAGCTCTGCGCACGGGGGTGGGGATGATAGAGGAAGTGTTGCAGCAATGAGCATCAAGGCATGAGCAACAGCACCCATCCGTTCTTCGACATCCATCGCCACGGCTTCGTCCGTGTCGCCGCTAGCACGCCGGCAGTGCGCACGGCTGATGTCGCCTTCAACTGCGAAGCCATCCTGAACGAGGCCCGCCGCGCCGACGGGGCGGGCGTGGACCTGGTGGTCTATCCCGAGCTTTGCCTGTCCTCCTACGCGCTGGACGACCTGGTCATGCAGGATGCACTGCTCGATGCGGTCAACCAGGCAATCGTGACCATCGTGGCCGAGAGCGCGGCCCTGTCGCCCGTGCTGCTGGTCGGCGCGCCGCTGAGGCACAGGGGCCGGCTTTACAACTGCGCCCTCGTCATCGCGAATGGGCAGCTGCTGGGCGTGGTGCCCAAGAGCTTCCTGCCCAATTATCGCGAGTTCTACGAGAAGCGTTGGTACGCGCATGGCCGCGACATTCGCGCGATGAGCATCGCGGTGGGCGAGTGGGAGGTGCCCTTCGGCGTGGACCTGCTGTTCGCATCCGCGACGCTGCCTGGCTTCATCCTCCACGCTGAAATCTGCGAGGACGTGTGGGCCCCCATTCCGCCATCCAGCTACGGCGCGCTGGCAGGAGCGACAATCTGCGCCAATCTGTCGGCCAGCAACATCGTGATCGGCAAGGCGGATGAACGCCACCTGCTGTGCCGCGCGCAATCGTCCCGCACCGCGGCCGCATACATCTATTCGGCGGCAGGCCATGGGGAGAGCACGACCGACCTGGCTTGGGACGGCCAGGGCATCATCTACGAACTGGGCGACCTGCTGGCCGAAAGCGGCCGCTTCGCGTTGGAGCCGGAGCTGTGCATCGCCGACGTGGACACCCAGCGGATCCTGGGTGACCGGTTGCGGCTGCAGACGTTCAACGATGCGGCTGAGGAGGCCGGACGGCCGGAGGACATGTTCCGCACGATCGTGTTCGATCATGCGCCCGCCATGCGCGCCGACCTGATCCGCCCTATCCGCCGGTTCCCCTTCGTGCCCGACCGCCCTCAGAAGCTGGACGAGGATTGCTACGAGGCGTTCAACATCCAGATCGACGGGCTGATGCGGCGGTACCGGTCGACCAATGGACAATCCATGGTGATCGGAGTGTCGGGCGGGCTCGATTCGACCCATGCCCTGATCGTGGCAGCCAAGGTGTGCGATCGCCTCGGCCTGCCGCGTACCACCATCCGCGGCTATACAATGCCCGGCTTCGGCACCTCGGCCGGAACGAAGTCGAATGCGTGGAAGCTGATGGAGGCGCTCGGTATTGTCGGCGAAGAGATCGACATCCGGCCGGCGGCGGAGCGGATGCTGGCCGATATCGGCCACCCTTATGCCCGGGGGGAAAAGGTGTACGACGTCACCTTCGAGAATGTGCAGGCGGGCCTGCGAACCGATTACCTGTTCCGCCTGGCCGGGCAGCATCGCGGCTTCGTGATCGGAACGGGCGACCTCAGCGAATTGGCGCTTGGCTGGTGCACCTACGGCGTGGGCGACCAGATGAGCCACTATGCTGTCAATGCCGGCGTGCCCAAGACGCTGATGCAATATCTGATCCGCTGGGCCACCCGCACCGACCAGTTCGACGCTGCCACCGATGCCATATTGGAGGCGATCCTGGGCACCGAGATCAGCCCCGAACTGATCCCGCAAGGAGAAGACGAGGAACTGCAGAGCACCGAAGGAACCGTCGGCCCGTACGAACTCAACGACTTTTTCCTGCATCATGTCATGCGGTTCGGGCAGCGGCCCAGCAAGGTCGCGTTCCTCGCCTGGCATGCGTGGCGCGATGCCGCAGGCGGCGTATGGCCGGCAGGCTTCCCTGAAGGGGCCCGCAACCATTATGACCTCGCGACCATCCGCCACTGGCTGGAAAAGTTCGTTGCCCGGTTCTTTGCCTCCACCCAGTTCAAGCGCAGCGCCATTCCCAACGGGCCGAAGGTCAGCTCCGGTGGCGCCCTCAGCCCGCGTGGCGATTGGAGGGCACCCTCGGACGCCAGTGCGCAGGTATGGCTGGACGAGCTGAGGGCCAACGTGCCTGAAGGTTCATGACCGCTTTTTGCGAACGCCTTGCAATTAGCGGGTTGACCAAGCCGGTTTGAGCGCGCAGTCTCCAGATGCAATTAACTTGCAATAGCGGAGATGCGCGATGGAAACGCTGTTTGACCGGGCGACCCTTGCCCACTGTCGGCATGGGGAGTGGCAGACCCGGAGCAACATGCGCGAGGTGCAGCCCGCCTGCGCCGTCCTCGCCCGGCAGCTCGGCACAGGCCGTCGGATCGTCCCGGACCGCTTGAAGGGCTGGTAGCATGTACGATTATGTCGATCGCCCGGTGGCCAGTCTCGACCGCGGGGGACAGTTGCTGGTCTGGGCCATGCGCCGCTGGGTCAAGGACCGGGCTGCCGGCAGCTGCCCCTGTCGGGAGATCGGCCCCGCCTTTCACGTCTACCGTCTGACCCCGGCTCTGCCCTTCTTCCAGCGAAGCATGACACTGCTGACAGGTTCGATGCGGCAAACCCTCGCACTGGGTGCCGCGCACGTGTCCGAACACGAGGCGGTGGTGCTGGCCCTTATCCGCACCTTGCCAGCACGCAACCTGGACGACGCCGCCGATATTGCCGGCCTGCTGGTCCGTGCCGAAGCCGCCCCTCGCCTGGCCGATGCCTTGCGCCAGCTTGCATTGCGCCTATTTGCGCGCGATCTGCTATATGGTGTGTCCGATGGCCGGCCCGGCGATAGGCGCTCCGGCCGCGATGGCATGAACGATACGGGGAATGCATGAGTAGTCTGGTTAGCAATGGCATGGTGCTGGAACCCACAGCGGCGCTTGGCGTCGCGGAGGTGACCTGGGTCCATCACTGGAACGACGACCTGTTCAGTTTCAAGCTGACGCGCGAGCCGACCTTCCGCTTCCGCTCTGGCGAGTTCGTGATGATCGGCCTGCCGGCGGAAAAGAAGCCGTTGCTGCGGGCCTACTCCCTTGCCAGCGCCGCATATGCGGAGGAGCTGGAGTTCCTGTCCATCGCCGTGCAGGACGGCCCCTTGACCTCTCGCCTGCAGCACATCGAGGTGGGCGACGAGGTCTATGTCGGCAAGAAGCCGACTGGCACGCTGGTCACCGACGCCCTGAAGCCGGGCAAGCGGCTGTTCATGCTGTCGACCGGCACGGGCCTGGCCCCCTTCCTCAGCCTCGCGCGCGATCCCGATGTGTACGAGATGTTCGAGGAGGTGGTGATCGTCCATTCCGTCCGCCGCGTCGGTGACCTCGCCTACCGCGAGTTCCTCGAGAGCAAGCTGGCGGACGATCCGCTGGTGGAGGAAGAGGCCGCCCGCCAGTTCCATTACGTGCCCACGGTGACGCGCGAGGAATTCCACACCACCGGCCGCATCGACGCGCTGATCGACGATGGCACGCTGTTTCGCGGCCTGTCGGGCCCGCCGACCTTCGATCCCGCGAATGATCGCGTGATGCTGTGTGGTTCCATGGCGATGATCAAGGATCTCGCTGCCAAGCTGGAGACCTTCGGCCTGGTCGAGGGCGCCAACAACAATCCGGGCGATTACGTGATCGAACGGGCCTTCGTAGGATAGAACCATGCTGCATTGTGCCATCGGCAACGGACAGCCAGCTTGCGGGACAAAGGCGGTGATCGCCCTGTTCCGCATCTGGAGCAAAGCCCGCGTCGATGGTACGAATGCGCTGCCTGCCATGGTTGCCTGTGCCCGCCGGCATGGCGCGAATGAGCCGTCTCAACTCGAAGCCGCGCCGCAACTGGCGGTTGCCGCCGACAGCTTCTTTGCACTGACAGAGGCGTGCCTCGGCCGGGCGCTGGTCCGGTCCGAGCGCGAAAATGCCCTGTCGGGCGACGAAGCCGCTTTGATCGCCACCCTGCGCCAGGTGCCGGTGCTTGAGGAGATCGGGCCCAACCGGGCAGTGCCTCACGGCTTGCCCGGCGCACTGCAATGGGCCGCCTTCGCCGTTCTGCGCTGGGTGGATGTCGGCGAAGGCGCCGGCGTGGATGCGCAGTATGCTGTCTGTCCTTACAGCGTACCCACCATCGGCACCCCTTCGGCCCCTATCGCGTAAGCCAGCCGCTGGTTCCGCTCGTCGCGGTTCACCTCCCGCAGCAGCCCCGCACCCAGCATCGCCGTGCATTCCCGCAGCACCAGCGCATGGGCCACTCCGAAGATGCGGGCAAAACTGCGGCTGTCCGCCGCAGCACCTTCATGGCTCGCCAGCAGGATCGCGGCCGCGAGCGGAGTGAGGTCCCGGCCTGCGCCGGCCCGCAGCAATTCGACCCGCTCCAGGAACGCGGCCGGGTCGGCGGTCATCACGCGTCGGCGGTCGGGCGGAAGGTGACCAGCACAGACTTGGATGTGGGGGTGAAGCTCTTCTCGCCATGCTTGGTCCAGGGCACCAGGACATTGAGCTCGGGGTAGTAGCCGGCGACGCAGCCGCGCGGGATGTCATAGGCGACCAGGCGGAAGCCGCGTGCCACCCGCTCCACACCGTCATCGTGCACACCCATCACGTCCATCCGGTCGCCATTGGCCACACCAATCGCCGCAATGTCAGCCGCGTGCATAAACACGATCTCGCGCGTGCCGTAGATCCCGCGATAGCGGTCGTCCATGCCGTAGATCGTGGTGTTGTATTGGTCGTGGCTGCGGAAGGTCTGCAGCACGAAGGTCTGCGCCCCCCTGCTCGTCTCGGCGGTGGTCGCCTGCTGCCACTCGGTCGCTTCCGGCAGGGGATCGGCGCTGAAGGCGGCCTTGCCCGCGGAATTGTTCCACTCACGATGCGTCGCCCCGTTGCGCAGGCGAAAGCCCCGCGGGCGATTGATGCCGGCCTCGTACTCGCCGAAGGCAGGCAGGACGCGGGCGATCAGGGCGCGGATCTCGCGATTGTCGTCGCCCAGCGCCGCCCAGTTCACCACCGCGGAGCCGACCGTCGCCTCCGCCATGCCGGCAATGATCGCGACCTCGCTCTTGAGATGTGGAGAGGCAGGCTCGTTGATGCCGGCGCTGGCGTGGACCATGCTCATGGAATCCTCCACCGTCACCGCCTGCACCTCGCCACGGGAGTTGCGGTCGATCTCCGTCCGGCCAAGGCAGGGCAGAATGTACGCGTCCTTGCCGGTCATAAGATGGCTGTGATTGAGCTTGGTGCCGACCGAAACAGTCAGGTCCAATCGGTTCATCGCCTCCGCCACCAGCGCGGTATCGGGCACCGCCTTCACGAAATTGCCACCCAGCGCGACAAAGGCCTTGGCTGAACCATCCAGCATCGCGCCGATCGCCCCCAGGGTGTTGTGCCCATGGTGGCGCGGCATGGGCACACCCAGTTCGCGCTCGAGCGCGTCCAGAAACGCGGCGGCGGGGCGCTCGATGATGCCCACGGTACGGTCGCCCTGCACATTGGAATGGCCACGCACCGGGCAAAGCCCCGCACCGGGCCGGCCGATATTGCCGCGCAGGAACATGAAATTGGCGATTTCGCGAATGATCGCGACCGAATGGTGGTGCTGTGTCACTCCCATCGCCCAGGTGGTGATGACGCGTTCGGCCTTCATGTAGATGCCGGCCGCAATCTCCAGTTCCTGCCGGCACAGGCCGGACTGCTCCTCGATCGCGTCCCACGATGTCGCCTCGACCGCGGCTCGATAAGCGTCGAAGCCGGCGCAATGTTCTGCCAGGAAGGCGTGGTCCAGCACCTGCGGCAAGCCTCTGGCCT
>Ga0210040_10001685_pt1 | contig 32844 bp, 20 predicted proteins | sample CryGeyCG12114_NA_FD_185462 | JGI IMG/M metagenome (GOLD analysis project Ga0210040, IMG submission 185462) | Groundwater microbial communities from aquifer - Crystal Geyser CG19_WC_8/21/14_NA (SPAdes) (version 2) | ecosystem: Environmental > Aquatic > Deep subsurface > Groundwater | place: USA...
AGGAGTTCCGGTCCGGTAACCCGCAAGCTTTCGATTATATTTTTGAACAGTATATTCGCCTCTTATACAGCTACGGGCACAAGTTTACAGCCAAGTCTGCCATAGTAGAAGACTGCATTCAGGATTTATTTATAGAGCTTTGGGAAAAAAAGCACCTGCTAAGTGCCACCAATTCTATTAAATATTACTTATTTAAATCGTTGCGCCGAAAACTGACGCGGTCTCTGGAAAAAGAAAAGCATATTTTAGGCCAGGTTGCTTTAGAGAATGATTACCAGTTTAATATTACTTTCTCCCACGAAACGCAGTTTATTTCTAATCAGATAACAGAAGAACAGCATAAAGGCTTAACCGAAGCTTTGGCTATGCTCTCTAAAAGGCAAAAAGAAGTTATCTACCTGCGTTATTTCAGTAATCTTTCTTACGAAGAAGTAGCCTCCATTATGGGCTTAAACTTAAACTCTACTTACAAAATAGTTTCCAAGGCTATTCACTCCCTTAAGCAACATCTTATGTTGCCCTTAGCTATATTGCTGCTATTACTTTAGTAGCTTTTCCCCCTAAAAATCTTTTCTCTTTCTTTTAACGTGCTTTCAAGGGTCATAATTTCCTGCTACTTTTTAGTGGGTTATTTTATTTAAAATTTCTTAATTAAAAGCTAAGTTTGTTGGTATTTGTATAATAATTTGTTTTTAATATTAAATATTTTATAAATTTCATAAAGTAGTTAAAAAATTTAGGGAAGAAAATAGAGCTTTTTGCTTTTACTACTATAAGTAAAAGGAAAAGAGTTAAGAAAACCTGCTGATCCACAACATGAATAAAGCAGATAATACTTATACCATCGAAAGTTTTTTAACCAATGATGTTTTTATCAATTGGGTAAGAACACCTACGCCGGCTTTAAATACTTTCTGGGAAAATTGGTTAAAACAGAATCCTGATCAGGAAGCCGTATTAAAACAGGCAATCGATTTTGTTTTATGCATGGATTTCGAACAGCCGGATATTTCAGAAACTCAAATTCACAACATTAAAAGAAATATTTATAACCAATTAAGTCAGCGTGAAATAGATAGTTCGGTAACGAATAACAAGGAGCAACAAGCAAATAGATCTATTTTTGATAGGGTTAGGTATAATTGGTATAAAGTAGCGGCCGTATTGGCCGGCTTGTTGTTCCTGGCAGGAGGTACTTACCGGGTATTCTGGCGGGAGCGGCTTATTACTTACCGTACGGCCTACGGCCAAACGTTGCAAATAGAGTTGCCGGACCATTCAGTAGTAAACCTGAATGGCAATTCTACTTTAAAGTATGCGGCTAATTGGCCAAATGCAAGTACACGAGAAGTTTGGCTGGATGGAGAAGCTTTTTTTTCGGTAGTGCATACGCCGTACAATCAAAAATTTTTAGTTCGTACCTCCCACCAGGTAAATGTAGAAGTTTTGGGCACCGAATTTAACGTGTCTAAACGCCAGGGCCGCACGCAAGTGGTTCTAAGCTCCGGAAAAGTAAAATTAAATATACAAGAAACAGAACAAACCAGCCAGGTTATGCTGAAACCAGGTGAAATGGTAGAATTAAAGGCGAATTCTGCGGGCTTTATTAAGAAAAAGGTAAATCCGCAGGTATATACTTCCTGGAGAAACAAGATTCTTATTTTTGATAATACGCCGTTGCCGGAAGTGGCCCTTAACTTGAAAGAAACTTACGGGTTAAACGTGCAATTAGCAGATAGCGCTTTAAACCAATTAAAGGTCTCCGGTTCTACTCCTATCAAGGACTTGGACGTGTTATTCGCTGGCCTTTCCAAAACTTTCGACTTACAAATAACCAAAAATAAAAAGGAGGTAGTGTTTCGGAAAAAGACGCAGGAAGAACTCACACCCAGTCAATAGTAAATATTCTAAAGAGTTTTAATGGAGATAACCGGTAAAACAGCTCCGTTATTTTATTGCTTTATTCACCTAAAAATTAAACAAACATGAGAAGAATTTTAAAATTATGCTTATTGCTGGCATTTTGCAGTATAAGATTTCTTTCTTCTGCGCAGTTGCTTTTAAGTTCGGCTAATAACTGGAAACAGCCCGGTAAACAGCAGGAAAAAGAAGTGAAAGCCCTTAAGGAAGCGTTAACCGAACTGGAAGCAAAATACCAGGTTTCTATTATGTACAACAGCGATGTAATAGCGGATAAAGTTGTAACAGATAAAAAGATTAAAAGCAAAGCCAGTAAAGCTAACGCTTTTGAATCCGAACTGGACATTCTGCTAAAAACCAATGGGCTGAAATATGATAAAGTAAGCGATAAGCTTTATGTTATTACGGCGGTATTATCCAAAGAAGCTTTTGCGCCGTCAATTAAATCAGAACGCAACGCATTCGAAAGTAATCAGGAAAATATTAAACATGAGGCGGAACCTGCCATGGCATTAACCATAACGGGTACTGTTACCAGCTCCAAAGGCGAGACTTTACCGGGAGTCACGGTTTTGGTTAAGGGTACCTCCAGCGGCACGACAACCGACCCCAACGGCAATTATACCATAAATGTTCCGGACGGCCAGGAAAACGGCACGTTGGTATTTTCCTTTATTGGTTATACCACGCAGGAAGTACCTATTAATAACCGCACCACGGTAAATGTAACATTAGGCGACGATGTAAAAGCTTTGGAAGAGGTAGTGGTTATTGGTTACCAGACCGTGCGGAAAAGTGATGTAACAGGTGCAGTGAGTGTAGTAAGTGCCGAAAATGCCAACCGGGTAACTGCTAGTTCGGTGGCAGAATCTATTCAGGGGCTTGCTCCGGGTGTAACAGTAAGAAACTCCGGCGTACCGGGCCAGGGAGCGGCCATAGAAATCAGGGGGGTAGCCAGCTTTAATGATACGAATCCCTTATATGTAATTGACGGTATGATTGCCGAAGCTAATGTAACGATAAATAACAACGACATTGCTTCCATTCAAATTCTTAAAGATGCGTCTGCGGCCGCTATCTACGGATCCAGGGCCGCTAATGGAGTTATTATTATTACCACCAAACAAGGGAAAGAAGGCCCTGCTAAGGTTAGTTTTTCAGCCAAAACCGGGGTGCAGAATATTTCTAATCGTTGGGATGTGATGAACAGCACGGAATTTGCAGCCATGCAACGCACTATGTATACTAATTCAGGAGCAACTCCTCCGTCAAGCGTAGCCGAAGGAACTTTTAATCCTAATATTAATACCAACTGGCAAGATGAAGTGCTGCAAACCGGTAGCCTGCAGGATTATAACTTAGCCGTATCGGGAGGTACCGCTTCCACTTCCTATTTAATTTCGGCCAGTTATTTTAAAAATGAAGGGTACGTAAAAAGCAATTCCTTCGACCGGGGAAGTCTCCGGATTAATACCCGCAGCCAGAAAGGGCGCGTAACATTTGGTGAGAACCTGTTATTGAGCCATTCTGTTATTAAAGCCCCAACCGATGGCAACCCCATTATAGATATGGCGGTAATGCTGCCCGTTATTCCGGTACAGGACCCAAGTTACATTACGACCACTAATCCGCAAGGGTGGGGCATAGGTACTACCAATGCCATTACCTATGCTTATAACCCGGTAGCCGTAAGAGAACTAAGCGCCAGTACCACCAACTATGGTAAACTGGTAGGAAACGCCTTTGCCGATGTAAAATTATTTGAATGGCTGAACTATAGATTTAATGCCGGTGCCGAAGTTAGTTACGATTTTGATAAAAATGTACGGGAATTAGGTGTTTGGCAATACAACGCCTCTCCTTATCCAAGTTCAGTAAACGAAGAGCGGTCCACGTTTTTAAGTTTATTGTTTGAGCACACTTTAAACTTTAATAAACAATTCGGCGACCATCTTATTAATGGTGTGGTGGGTATATCTTCTCAGCAAACGTCCCGTGAGACCACCATCGGTGGCCGGACTAACTTAACTACTTCCGGAGATAATTATTTTACGACCATAGGATCGGCTACCGGTGAAGCCACTTCAGATGGCGGAACCCCAACCGATTACCGGACTTTTGGCTACTTGGGCCGGGTAAATTATTCTTTTAAAGATAGATACCTGGTTACCTTAACCGGCCGGATTGACAAAGATTCCCGGTTTGGTGCCAACTACCGGACGGGTTACTTCCCCTCAATAGCGGCCAGCTGGCGCATTAGCCAGGAAAATTTCTTTCACGTAAATGCCATATCTGATTTAAAAATTAATGCATCTTATGGTAAACTAGGCATTATTCCTACTAGTTTAGGTTCCTGGCCTTATACTTCTTATATTAATAACAATCCCAGAGTGGTATTTGGTGCCGATCAAGGCATATATGTAGGTGCGTACCAGGCTACGTTGGCTAACCCCGACCTGCGTTGGGAAGAGAGAACCCAGCAAAATTTAGGCCTGGACGCTAGTTTCTTCCAGAACAAGTTGTCTTTTGAATTCAATATTTATAATTCCTTGTCTAAGGATGTTCTGTTAAACCTGCCGGTGCCTGGTTATTTAGGTAATTTAGGCGGAAACCCGTACGTAAACTCCGCTTCTATCCGAAATAAAGGATTAGAAGTAGCCGCTACGTACCGGAGCCAGGGATCTGATCTGCAATGGGATATTTCCGGAAATATTACCACCATTAAAAATACCGTTGAAAATGTTGGTAACCAGGGGCAGGATGTAAATTATATTTCGAGCGGCAATACCAGGTCGCAGGTAGGAAATCCGGTTGGAGCCTGGTATATATTAAAGACCGATGGACTTTTCCAAAGCCAGGCAGAAATTGATTCCTATACCAATGCGGATGGTGTGATTATTCAGCCCGATGCGCAACCGGGCGATGTGAAGTACATCGACCAAAATGACGATGGCGTAATTGATACCAGAGACCGGGTAATAGCCGGTTCTCCGTGGCCAAGCCTGCAGGCCGGTATGCAGTTTAATGCTGCATACAAACGCTTTTCCCTGAATGTGCAATTAACAGGTGTATTCGGAAACAAAATCTATAATTCTGTTCGGTACACCTTAGATGCTTATCAAAATACCAATTTCCGGAGCGATATTAATCCCTGGACACCCACCAATACTGATACCGAAGATCCGAGAATTGGCCTGTTAGCCGGCGATCAGGGAATAGCTGCCAATAACTATAGTTACACCGATCGCTGGCTGGAAAGCGGCTCTTACGTGCGGATGCGAAATCTTGAAATTGGCTACAACTTGCCGCAAAATCTTCTGGACAGAGCTCAAATTAGAAATACCCGGATTTATGTAAGCGGGCAAAACTTGTTCACCATTACCAAATATACTGGTTTAGACCCGGATGTAACCGGAGCTAATATTCAGGAAAGAGGATTAGACAACGGTCATTGGCCTGCCAGCAGAGTTATTTCAATTGGTATCCAAGGTGAGTTTTAATTAACAAGGATAGAAAACAATCATGAAAAAAGCATTTATATATACTTTTATAGCCGCTGCTTTAGCTACAGCCGGCTGTGAGCCCGATTTGGATATTGAAAATCCGAACCAACTTACGGTAGAAGCCTACTGGCAAAACGCCAGCGATGCCCTGGCCGGCGTAAATGCCGTTTACAGCACCCTGCACCGGGGTAGTATTTCCCGCTGGATGCCTTTTTATTATATTATCCGGTCCGATGAAGGTATTTCTACCAGCGGCGACGGCAATATTATCAACAACATGGATAAATTCCTGGTAACGGATTATAATTACGGCAACGCCTATGGCATTTGGAACGATAATTATATTGGTATCAACCGGGCCAATCAGGTTATCGCCTATGTGCCCAATATTACCATGGATGAAACCTTGAAACAGCAATATATAGCCGAAGCCAAGTTTTTAAGAGGATTATATTATTATCATTTGGCTACACTTTGGGGAAATGTGCCGCTCGTTGTTAATGTAAGTGTAGTAGGCAATGTGCCGGCTTCCGCTACGCAGGCTGAGGTTTTTGCTCAGATAGAAAAAGACCTGACCGAAGCAGCAGCGGCTTTACCTACTTCGTATGGATCTACTGACTTAGGACGTGCCACCAAAGGAGCGGCCTACGCTTTACTGGCAAAAGCTTACATGCAACAACATAAGTACACCGAAGCTTTAACGCCGTTGCAATGGCTGGTAACCGGCGAGGGCGCCTCCATTTATAATCTAATGCCCAACTACCGCGACAATTTCCTGATTACTACCGAGAACAACCAAGAGTCAGTATTTGAATGGCAGTTTGCCGAAAATGCCACTGAAACCACCGACGATGATATCGCAACCGCCAACCAAAACTATGGTACTTCTATTGCCCAGTTTTTTGCCCCATCGGGTATAGGTTGGTCCGACGGAGAGGCAAACCGGTGGGCAGTACACCAGTTTTACGACGAAACCACCACCGGCGAACGCGACCCAAGATTAGAAGCTTCTTTCCTGTTTGATTCGACCGATGTAAGAGGCCCGGCCTACTCCATGATTTATGGCAAAACTTTTGAGAGCCGCTATGGCACGGATAACAGCAGAGTTTGGTTCCGCAAATTTCAGAACGACCATTGGAAAAACGAAGAAGGATACCGTTCGCCCAACAACTGGCGTTATATCCGGTATGCAGATGTGTTGCTCATGTATGCAGAATGTTTAAATGAGACCGGAAGTACCGCTCAGGCGTACCAATACGTAGATAGGGTGCGGCAAAGAGCCGGTTTAGCTACCTTAACGGCAACAATGCCTAACTTAAGTGCCGATGCTTTCCTGGAGCAGCTAAAACATGAACGGTTAACCGAATTATCCGGGGAAGGTCACCGCTGGAATGATTTGATCCGGTGGGGCGATGCCGGCCCGCAGTTGGCGGACAGAGACCCGGCTTTTGCCAAATTTGTGGTCGGTAAGCATGAGTTATTGCCTATTCCGCAAACCGATATCGACCTGAATCCTAACCTGGCACAAAATCCGAACTGGTAATAAAACTAAACGGCGGAAAGCTTTCCGAAGCTTTTCCGCCGTAGCTTTACATTTTTAATTTAATATCAACAAACAATAAAGGCGGGTAAGAAAAAAAGGCTTATGAGAAATAAACGTTTAAATTACGGGTGGCTTTTTAGTTGCTTTTTTCTTTTGCTGCAGTGCAAAGGCGAGGAAGAAGATAGCACCACGTCGGTTACGCCAAGTCCACAAGAAATTACTACTTTCTCCAATCCGCTTTTAAGCAGCGGGCCGGATCCCTGGGTTTACCAGAAAGATTCTTATTATTATTACACCCACACCATCGGCAACAAAATCGGCCTGATCAGAACGCAGGATATTTCCCAAATTGGCAAAGAAGCATTTACTACCGTCTGGACGCCGCCGGCCACCGGGGCTTATTCCCAGGATATCTGGGCGCCGGAGTTGCATTACCTGGATGGTAAGTGGTACATTTATTTTGCGGCCGATGATGGCAACGATGCCAACCACCGGTTATATGTGCTGGAGAATTCTTCTACCAATCCGTTAGCCGGTACCTGGACTTTTAAAGGAGAAATATCAGATACCTCTGACCGGTGGGCTATTGACGGGTCGGTATTTGAGTACAATAACCAGCGTTACTTCATCTGGTCCGGCTGGAATGGAACCAATGATTCGGGAAACCAGAAAATCTATATTGCCAGGATGAGTGATCCGTGGACCCTGGTGGGCGAGCGGATAATGATTTCACAGCCCGATTACAGTTGGGAAATGAACGGCGGCCAGGTAAACGAAGGTCCGGAAGTTATTAAGAACAGCCAGGGAAGGGTATTCCTGACCTATTCGGCCAGTGGCTGTTGGACGGATGATTACGCTTTGGGCCTGTTAACCCTGAAAGAAGGCGGAGATCCTTTAATTGCCGCTGACTGGAACAAGAGCGCTGCACCCGTTTTTTTTACAAAAGCTACGAGTAAGGCCTACGGCCCGGGGCATAATGCTTTCTTTAAATCGCCGGATGGAACCGAGGATTGGATTATTTACCACGCCAATGCCACCAGCGGAGCCGGTTGCGGCGCCACGCGTAGTCCGCGTATGCAAAAATTTACCTGGAATGCGGATGGAACCCCTAATTTTGGCGAGCCGGTAGAAATAAATACGAATATTACCCGGCCATCCGGCGAAGTAGATTAGAACTTTATAATGCTGCTATGTGCTCCGGAAATTCAAATTGCTTCACCGAGAATAAAGTAAGGCGCCCGGACTACCCTGGGAGAGGAATACCAAATTAATACCGATGAGCATTAATACCACCAGAAACCTCTACTGCCTATGCCGGCCGGTACCAGCTTATTCGGCTGGTTTATATAATGCACAGTAGTGGTTGGGTATTTACCGCTAATGCGGCGCTAAGTAATTTTACAGCAGCCTTAAATAAATTGGTACATTGCGGCTATACTACTTTAAACTTGTAAGTAAGCGTTTAAATTTTATGCGAAAATTATTCCTTGTTCTGCTAATATTCCAGGCTATATTACTGGGCTGTACGACCGTTGTTGCCCCGGAAAAAAAGCAAGAACCAGCTGTTGTTGCAGAACATTTTTTTACCAATCCGATTGCCGAAGGCGCAGATCCATGGGTGCTTAAAAAAGATAAGTTTTATTATTCCTGTGGTTCCGGATCAGGCGGAATTTATGTTTCTAAATCAACAAAACTAACCCAACCGGGCGAAAGGATAGTAGTGTGGCGGGCACCTGCCAGCGGCTGGAATAAAAGCAATATCTGGGCTCCGGAAATTCATTTCTTCAACGGTAAGTGGTACATTTATTATGCGGCCGGCAAAGCAGCAGGTGGGCCTTTTATTCACCAGCGGTCGGGCGTGTTAGAATCGATTGCCGATGATCCGTTTGGGCCTTACCAGGATAAAGGTATGCTTTACACCGGCGATAATATTGCCGAGCCAGCTTCGGTAAAATGGGCCATTGATTTAAGTCCTTTCCGGATGAATGGCCAGCTTTATGCCGTGTGGTCGGGTTGGGAAGAGAATGCCGCTACCGACAAAACAAAACAAAATTTATATATTGCCCGCATGAGCAATCCCTGGACCATCAGCAGCAACCGGGTAAAAATATCGGCGCCTACCGAAGAATGGGAAACCGGGGGCGAACTGGATTTAAACGAAGGTCCGGAACTGCTGCGCAAAAACGAGAAAGCTTTTATTATTTACTCTTGCCGCGAATCGTGGCTAAAAGAATACCGACTGGCGCAATTAAGTTTGGCCGATACCACCTTAAACCCAATGCAGCCGGAAAACTGGGTTAAATCCGGGCCGGTATTTCAATCTACAGCGTATGTATTTGGCGTGGGGCACTGTAGTTTTACCAAATCACCGGATAACACCGAAGATTGGATATTTTATCACGCAAAAAAATCGGTTACGCCGGGTTGGCAGCGGGAAATACGCTTGCAGCCGTTTACCTGGAAGCCCGACGGATCGCCGGCGTTCGGTGTGCCCATTCCTTCCGGTAAGCCCATTCGGTTACCGTCCGGCGAAACGAGTGGTTCGCTTTAGGGCTGATAATAAAGCCATCATCTTAATTTAAAATAAACAGCAAGCATAAAAAATATTAATTCTTCGTATGAAAAGCAATATATTACGGCCTGCCTTTTTGCTGCTAGCCGGCTTAGGTGTAGCAAGTGCCACCCTGTGGGGCTGCAACAAAGGTAAACCAGCCGCAGAAACTACTACTAACACCGCACAAACAGACCGTATGAACATTAAAACAGAAAGTTTTGGCAAAACCAAAGAAGGCACCGAAGTTCAACTATACACGCTCACCAACCAGCAAGGCGTGCAGGTGAAAATTACCAACTATGGCGCTACTGTTACATCTATTATTACGCCCGACAAAAACGGCCAACCCGGTGATGTGGTACTGGGCTTTGATAGCGTAGCAGGTTACCAGAGCAATGCTTTCCTGAAAAGTGGTCCTTATTTTGGTGCTATTGTGGGCCGTTACGGCAATCGTATTGCCAAGGGTAAGTTTACTTTAGATGATAAAACCTATACCCTGGCTACTAATAACGGTGAGAACCACCTGCACGGCGGCAATAAAGGTTTCGATAAAGTAGTATGGACGGCCAAGCCCATGCCGGAACAGAATGCCCTGCAGCTAACTTACGTAAGCCCAGACGGGGAAGAAGGTTATCCCGGTACACTAACGGCTACTGTTATCTATACTTTATCCGAAGATAATGCTTTAAAAATTGATTATACCGCTACCACCGATAAAGCCACGCCTATTAACCTGACCAATCACAGCTATTTTAACTTAGCTGCCGGGCAGGCGCCGGACGCGTTAGGGCACCTCTTAATGCTGCCGGCCGACCGCTACACGGTAGTAAACGCTTCGCTGATACCAACCGGCGAGCTGCGCCCAGTTGCCGGTACCGCCATGGATTTTACTAAACCAACCGCTATTGGCTCGCGCCTGGCCCAGGTAAAAGGCGGCTACGACCACAACTACGTGCTAACCAATACTGATAGCGGGAGCAAACTGGCCGCAACTGTGTACGAGCCAACCAGTGGCCGGTATATGGAAGTATTCACGACGGAGCCCGGTATCCAGTTTTATTCCGGTAATTTCTTAGATGGTTCTTTAACCGGTAAAAACAACACCAACTACAAGCAACATTATGGCTTTTGCCTCGAAACGCAGCACTTCCCCGACTCGCCTAATCAGCCGGAGTTTCCTAATACCATTCTGCGGCAGGGAGAAACTTATAAAACCAGCACCAGCTATAAGTTCTCTGCCCAAGACCAGCAGCCTGCCCAGTAATTCTGGTTTAAATAGTGCTGTAGCGCGCAGCATAATGCAAATGGTTTCTCTAAGTTAAGTTGATGAAATAACCAAAAGGGTGTTTCTGTAAACAAATAAGATATGAAAAGAATATATGTATACCTCCACCTGATCTGTTTTTTGGGTTTGGGGTGCAGTGTTAATAAATCTGGTTCAGATAAAAATAATGCTACTACCGGCGGAGAGCAGCAAGTTTCTGCCTCCGCCCCCACAGTTAGTTACAGCAACCCGGTACTGGCCGGCGATTACGCCGATCCGTCCGTGATCCGGGTAGGAGATGATTACTGGGCCACGGCTACATCATCGGAGTGGGCTCCTTTATACCCGCTTTTGCATTCCAAGAACCTGGTAGACTGGGAAACCGTGGGGCACGTATTTCCGGATAAACTGCCGGCCTGGGCCGATGCGCATTTCTGGGCCCCCGAAATCACCTACGACAAAGGCAAGTATTATATTTATTATACCGCCAAAAAGAAAGGTGGCAACCTGTGCGTAGGGGTAGCTAGCGCCAGCCAGGCCACCGGGCCTTACACCGATCATGGCCCTTTGGTTTGCCAGGAAGTAGGCTCCATTGATGCTTTCCCGATCCGGGATGAGAAAGGAGAATTATACTTAGTCTGGAAAGAAGATGCTAATAGTGTCCGGAAGCCTACTCCTTTGTGGGGCCAGCGAATGAACGAAGAACGTACGGCTTTGTTAGGAGAGAAATTTGAGTTGTTCCGCAACGATCCCAATACTTGGGAAGGTGGCTTAGTAGAAGGTCCTGCTATTGAGAAACGGGGCGATTATTATTATTTGTTTTATGCCGGTGATGCCTGTTGCGGACGCGCCTGTACGTACGGTGTAGGTGTGGCCCGGTCTAAATCTATCCGGGGACCATGGGAAAAGAACCCGGCAAACCCCATCATGCAGAAGAATGCCGAATGGCAGTGTCCGGGTCATGGTTCGGTAGTGAAAGATAAAGACAACCGCTACTATTTCCTGTATCATGCTTATAATGTAAACAGCTTTGTGTACCCGGGCCGGCAGGGCTTGCTCGATGAAATAAAGTGGGGAGAAGACAACTGGCCACGCTTTGAGAATCGCTCGCCCAGTATAACTGCGAAAGCACCACATAACCAGAATAGGCCGGAGGAATTAAATGTCCGGGAAGAGTTTGATAAAAATGTTTTAGCTAATACTTGGCAATGGTCGGTAACGGAGGCGCCGAAATACACATTACAGAAAGATAATGGTGGTCGTCTATTACTCCAATCTTCACCGAATAAAATTGGCAGTATCCTGGGGCAGCGTACCAAAATGGCCAGTTATACGGCTACTGCCATCGTAGATCAGCGTTCCGTATCCAAAGATGCCCAGGCCGGACTCACGGCTATTGGTGATCCGGATAATGCACTGGGAGTAGCCTTACGGAATGGTGAAATTATACTGTGGTCAGTAAAAGGAAATAAAACCAATATTATTGATCGGGCACCTGCTCCGCAAGGAACTGCTATTCAGTTCCGGCTTACTACCCAAAAAGGAGATCAGATGCAGTTCGCCTGGAGCACCAACGGCCAGAACTGGAATTCCCTGAATAAAGGCCAGGCAGTAGATGGTTCTTATCTGCCGCCCTGGGACAGAGGGGTGCGGGTGGGTTTAACGGCCAAAGGTCCGGTTGGAGGCTCCGTGGCGTTTGACCGGTTTGAATTAATGCATCAGTAACAGAAATATTTATAGCAGCAGAGGAAGAATAATGTATTTCTTCCTCTGCTGCTATTTTCTTTACTCTTGGCTGATGGCGCACCAGCCGGAGTTGAAAGGAGATAAAGCAAAGATGATTGAAGTATTACTGACTACGGAAAGCGACGCGACTGCCGTATAAGAGAAGTTATCCGCACTTATTATAAGGTTTTTTTCTTTATTGCAATAATATTTTTTCTTTTACAAACTCTTTTTTCTGACGTGACACAGGAACCTGGGTTTTATCCTCCAGCAATAAATAGTCTCCTTCATCTTTTACCCAGCTTTTGATAAATCTTTTATTGACTAGATGTGATTGATGGCACCTAATGAAATGATAATTCTCTAAAATATCTTCGTATTCATAAATGGGTTTTGATATCACTAGCTTTTCACCACTTATAAAATAAAATGTGGTGTAATTATTAGATGATTCACACCGGATAATTTCATCAATTTTTACAAACCTGGTTTCCTTAGCCAATGGCAAGGCAATGCGGGGATTATTATCAGGACGCTGTTGTAGTATTTTTAATAAGTTTTCAAGTTGATGATTTTGTTTTTTCTCCTGCCTTTTGATAATTACCTTTTTAACGGCTGTTTGCAGTTCTTCGATATTAACAGGTTTAAGTAAATAATCGATGGCCGCGAACTTTATGGCCCGAATTCCATACTGATCATAAGCGGTTACGAAAATAATTTCAAAATTGTAATGGTCTAGTGATTTTAATAAATCAAAGCCCGTTTTGCCCGGCATCTGGATATCTAAGAAAACCAAGTCTGGTGCTGTTTGTCTAATTAGCTGCAATCCTTCTTCAGCACTGCAAGCGGTGGCTATTATGCTAACCTCTGGGCAATATTCATTTAATAACTCATATAGGTTATCAATATTATTTTGTTCATCATCTATAATAACAGCTGGTAGACACATAGATCTTGTTTTAATTATAGCAAGTTAATCTGTTTAGGTAACTTAATCCGCATACATGAAGAGTAAAAACAGCGTGAAATAGTTTATCTTGCTTTTACCATCTTCTCTTCCTGATAGATACTTCTGCTTAGAGCCAATTAGTAAATGAAAGCGTTATTATTGTTCCTTTGGAGGGAGTAGATTTAATTTCACAAGTAATTGGTTGTTCTTTATAAAGCTGGTTTAATACGACTATTCTTTCTTTAATAAGCTTTATGCCATAACCAGAGAAATATTCATTAACATCAAATCCTTTACCATTATCCTGAATTGTTACAAGCATATCGGTTTTACTTCTTTCAAACCGGATTGAAAGGTTTCCTTCATCTCTTTTTCCGGAAATGCCATGTTTAATTGCGTTTTCGGCAAATGGCTGGAGCAGCATAACAGGAAAATCTGGTTCGGACAGGTTTATAGTATCGTCAATATGGATTCGGTACTTGAATTGAAACCGAAGCTGTTCTAATTGTAAATAGGATTCTAATTGTTTTACTTCCTGAGCAAGCGGGTGCGTGGCTTTGTCATTTTTTTCTAAAATATCCCTCATTAGTGATCCAAATTTAGAAATATACATATTAGCACCTTCCTTATCATTTTTATTTACTAATCCCTGAATAGAGTTGAGGGCATTAAAAACAAAATGAGGATTTAACTGCGCCCGAAGTGATGAAATTTGCGTTTGCAACTGGGTTCTTTTAGTGTTTTCTGTTTTTAGTTGCTGTTTCTGCCTTTGAAATTTGAAAACGAATATACTCCCAAACAATAAGGCAGTAGAAAGGCAGGCTAATACTACCTTAAAACCTGTGGTTTGTGTAAAACTTGGTTTAACTTCAAATTCATATTCCATTACGGCATCCTGCTGGTAAGGATAGCGTACCTGCAGTTTATGTTTGCCTGGTTTTAAATCTTTTAAAATAATGAAAGGATAACCATTTTTCGCGGATGTTTTATAGATACTATCTCCATCCATTTTATATTCCAGGAAGTTCACCGCACCAAATTTTAACGTCTTAAACTGTATGAGTAGGGAGTTTTGATCAGAAGGTAAAATTAATTGGTTTGGCAGATTTGTTTGAGCATTAAAAATAGTGTTTGCCAAATTCTTGGCCTTTAACTGTTTATTTAAATTAGCAATTAATTCGGGATAAGTGGTGAGGTTTTCCCCTTGCCTTCTTTCGTAGGTTTCTATAATATATTGTTCAAAAGATAGAAATAAAGGCTCCGGCTTAGGGAAGATAAATTCCAGTGCCATTGTGGATACAAATTTTCCTGTATTAACATCTTTTATAAAATACAAATAATTGCGCCCATCAAGCTTTTCATTATTTATATTATTTACTTGTAAGAAGGTCGGATTACCATTTTCTTCAATAATAAAAGGAATCTCATGAGCCCAAATTTTATTAAATGGAGGTATTTTTTCGGTAAAGTAAACTTGTTCAAAAGCTTGATAATTCTTGCTGTTGCTGCTGTTAATTTTGGTAGCAATAATGTTAAAAAAATCAGTATTTACATAAGCTTTTATATGAAATACCCCATTTGAGCTTTTTTCAGTGTTAACTATAGTAGGTTGTGATATAAGGATGTCTGTATTACGTCCTTTTAAATGATGCTGGTTGTCTCCAATTAGAACCCCTAAGCCAATAGGACTATCATCCACCAGAGCAGGATTAGGCGGAGAAATAGTATCAATTACTACTTCGGTTTGCTGGCTTTGGGCTACGAAACTGAGTAAAAGCAAAACTGCAAGTAAGATTTGTTTTTTCATAAGTATATGTTTAAAGCAAATCTACCGGCAAGATTGGTATATTTCCGAGGTAATGTGAATTTGATGGTAACGACTGTGAATTGAAACTTATTAAGCCTTTAATAAACAAAATAGGTGATTATCTTTCCGATAATGGGCGCCAACTAATTCTTCAAAAAGGAGGAAGGATAAGGTATGTCTTCCTCTTTTTTTAGAAGTTTTCAGATAATACAAAATGTCTCTTGGGTTAATATAATCAGCTATCATAACGCAATAGTGCGCTTCTCAACCTGGCTTTGCATAGCCGCTTCAATTATCCGGATGCCCAACATCGATTCTTCCGGTTTTACCACTAAAGGTTTTTCTTCCCGGATAGCTTCGTAAATATTCTGGTAGTAAAAAGAATAATTTCCCGGTATGGTTTCTACGGTTCCCTGCATGTGCAAACCATGAATTTGGGTATTCAGGCGGCCGTAACTTTCTTTTTCTTCCGTTCCCCAATTAGGAGTATTGGGCAACAAACCCGCTTTAAGGGCCGCTTCCTGCGGATCAATACCATATTTCAAAAAAGAACCTTCGGTGCCGTGTAATATATAGCGCGGACCGGCTTCGCGCACCAGGTAACTGGATTTTAAAGTAACGCGCAACTGCGGGTAATGTAAAGTTAAGTGATAATAATCATCAACCTGGCCGCCCGGCCGCTGAATGCCGGTTTCGCCGGTTATTGCTTGGGGTGCACCAAATAATACCAGCGCCTGATCAATCATGTGAGAGCCCAGGTTATATAAAATACCCGACCCGGGACCCGCTTCTTCTTTCCAAGTGTTAGGTTCAATATAATTCCGGAACCGGTCGAAATGGGCTTCGTACTCTACTACTTGTCCTAATAATTTTTCTGTAACTACTTTCTGCACCGTTAAAAAATCGCCATCCCAGCGCCGGTTCTGAAATACGCTTAATACCCGGTTATGAGCTTTAGCTGTGGCAATAAGCGTTTCGGCTTCCTGGCTGGTAATGGTAAAAGGCTTCTCCAACACCACGTGCTTCCCGGCTTCCAGGGCACTTTTGGCCATAGTTAAATGTAAAGTATTGGGGGTATTCACAATTATTAATTCCAAGGCATCATCCTGCAACAAGGCATCGAAATTTTTTACTATTTCTGCTTCCGGGTAGCGCTGGGCCGATCGGTTATGGTGGCGCTCTACAATCTTGTGGAGCTTGAAACCAGCATTACACGTCAGCAGCGGGGCATGAAATACCGTACCCGACATGCCGTAGGAGGCTAAACCAACTTGAATGGGAGGGGAGAATGTATTTGTCAATGGAGAAAAAATTAACAGTGTTATACGTCTGTTTTATAAAATATAAAAGTATTGAAAAACACCACAAGGTAAAACTTAATCTTGAGGCTATAAGCAGTTTATGTGTTATATCTATTAGAAATAACATCTTATACTTCAGTTGGTAGAATCTAGCGCCTTTATTTTAAATGTAAATTTAAAAGTAAGGCAAAGTATTTAAAACAGTTTTTATAGAAACAAGATAGAATATAAACGTATTAAATAGAATAAACTTTTAATACGAAAAGATGAAATACAATCAATTAGGAGATAGTCAGGTAAAAGTATCCGCTATTACCTTTGGCGCCTGGGCTATTGGTGGCTGGATGTGGGGTGGTTCCGATAAAAAAGATGCGGTTGATGCTATTCATGCGGCCGTTGATCTGGGTATTACCAGTATCGATACGGCTCCCATTTATGGTTTTGGCCTGAGCGAAGAATTAGTGGGCGAAGCAATAGCAGGCAAACGGCAGCAAGTGCAGCTTCTTACTAAATACGGCATGCGCTGGGATTCACAAGAAGGTAACTTAGCTTTTATGTCGGAAGATGCCAATGGTAAAGAAGTGCCTATTCATAAATTTGCCGGTAAAAAAAGCGTTATAAAGGAATGTGAAGATAGTTTACGCCGCTTACGTACCGATTATATAGATCTGTACCAAATTCACTGGCCCGATGTAACCACACCTATTTCGGAAACCATGGAAGCCGTAGCGCAACTCATTCAGGAAGGAAAAGTACTGGCCGCCGGGGTTTGTAATTACAATGCGCAGCAATTAGCCGAAGCTGATAAAACTTTAAAACAAGCCACCGACCAAGTGCCTTATAGCATGGTAGAGCGGCAAATTGAGGAGGATGTTACCCCTTATTGTCTGGAGCACGGCAAAGGTATATTGGCTTACAGCCCGCTGCAGCGAGGCTTATTAACCGGGAAAATAACCGATGATTATAAATTTGAAGAAGGCGATCACCGGCCGAATACCAAGCACTTCCGGCCTGAAAACCGCAAGCAGGTCAATCAGTTCTTAGACAAAATCCGGCCTATCGCCGATGGCTATGGTGTAACTTTAGCCCAACTGGTTATTAACTGGACCATTCAGCAGCCCGCAGTAGCGGCGGCCTTGGTAGGAGCCCGCGACCCCAAGCAGGTAAAGGAAAACGCCAAAGCCTTGGATTTTATGCTTACCGGTGAAGAAATAAAACAGATAAACACCTTATTAGCTAATGTGAAGTTAACAGCGTAAAACTTAAATAACTCAATATAAAAGCCTGCTCCCCGATGCTATTATAAAGGGAGCAGGCTTTTTATTTAGCTGGTATTTGTTATGTCTGGGAAAAAATAAATTGATATTCTATTTTAATGATACAAAATAATAAGCATAAAGGGTTCTTTGATTTATTACGATACGTTTAAAATTTGGTATCTTATTTAGCTATCTATTAATTATCATGTTAAACTATTTTTAATAACTGTAAGCGTGTAAGCTGTCTTTTATTTTGAGCGATATCATAATTGACAGTTGGTTAAGTAATTATTTGCTTATCTAGAAAATTTATAGAAGGAATTGAATGGCATAATTATAAATGTTATTGATGGATTTGAAACTTATACGATTTTCTCAGGATATTATCTAATATAACCGCATTGTTGATGTTATAAATATAATCTTTTTCAAAAAGGTTCTGGTTTTTAAGTTATGGATATTATTTCCATTTATATTTATAGTTATTATTATCACCCAAATAATCAAAAAGCTTATGAAAAAATTTACTCATCGTTGGCAACGTAAAAGTTGCCTTGTGTTGATGTTGCTAGCTTTTGGTGGAGCCGTTCCTTTACAAGCTGCGGTAACAGCCGACAAGGCAACCATCAAGCCCCTTGCTTGGCCTATTACGGGTAAAGTTACCTCATCTGCCGGAGAACCACTCCCCGGTGTTACTGTTCTTCTAAAAGGTACTAGTAACGGTACTGCTACTGATGCGAATGGTAATTATAGTTTAAGTGTGCCGGAAAATGGCGGAACTTTAGTCTTCTCTTTTATTGGTTATACTACCCAAGAAAAGACATTTTCGGGACCTGGAACAGTAAATGTTACCATGGCCGATGACGCCCGAGCTTTAGAAGAAGTAGTAGTAACCGGGTATGCCGTGCAGCAGAAAAAAGACTTAACTGGGTCGGTAGCTGTAGTTAACGTAGAAGAAATGACGAAGCAGCCAACAGCGCAAGTTACCAGTATGTTACAAGGCAGAGCAGCCGGTGTTACAGTAGTAGGAAATGGGCAACCCGGCGAAGCTCCGCAAATCAGAATCCGGGGGTTTAATACCTTTGGTAATAACAACCCGCTTTATGTAGTAGATGGTGTTCCTACCACTAATATTAATGATCTTAACCCCAACGATATTGCTAACCTGCAAGTATTGAAAGATGCCGGATCAGCTTCTATTTACGGCTCGCGGGCGGCTAATGGGGTAGTTATTATTACTACCAGAAAAGGTAAGGACAAAATAAAAGTACAGTATGATGGTTACTACGGCACCCAACGTCCTAAAACTGGTAACGTTTGGAATCTTGCTAATCCAACGGAAATGGCAGAAATAACCCGTCAGGCATTAACCAATACCGCAATAGCTAACGGTAAGGACCCTGCTGCTATTTCCCATCCGCAGTATGGCACAGCGTCTAACTGGGGCCTTCCGGATTACTTAGTAGCCGGTAATAGTTTTGGAATAAAAGGTGAAACCCCAGCCACAGATCCTTCCCTGTATAGAACCAATCCTAACTATACTGGCGGAAACACTGAGTTGGGCACTTTCTATCGGATTGTAGAAGCAAACAAAGAAGGAACCGACTGGTTTCACGAGATATTCAGGCCTGCCCCTATTACAAGCCATAACGTAGCCGTAAGTGGCGGTGGCGACCAGGGTAGTTATTATTTCTCGGCTAATTACTTCAATCAGCAAGGGGCTTTAATTAATACTTATCTGAAAAGATATACGGTACGCTCTAACAGCCAATTTAATGTAAACAAAAATATTCGCGTTGGAGAAAACATAGGGTATTCTGCAACAGATAATCCACGCATTACCGCTGTAGGCGGTGACGACCCAATCGGGTATGCTTTTCGCCAGCAGCCTATTATTCCAATTCGTGATATAATGGGAAATTACGCAGGTTCTTTTGCTACCGGATTAGGTAATTCCAGAAATCCGGTGGCAGCAATGGAACGAAGGATTAATAACAAATCCTTAGGCACCAGGTTATTTGGTAATGCGTTTGCTGAAGCTGATATATTCAGGGATTTTACGTTACGTACCAGCTTCGGGGGAGAATATTATGCTAATACCGATAACTCTTTTACTTTCCCTGAGTACGAAAATTCGGAAAACAATACTTTTAATCAGTACACTCAAAACGCTAGTAGTGGTTATAACTGGACCTGGACTAATACACTGGCTTATCACAAGAACTTCAATGAGGTGCATGATTTGCGAGTATTGGTTGGTACCGAAGCGTTTGATAGCAGAGGCATTAACTTAGGCGGTACCACGCAAAGTTATTTTTCTTTTGACCCCAACTATACCACCCTGGGTACAGGATTTGGCGGGCAAACCAATTCCAGTAGCCGTAGTGCGGAATCTTTATTCTCGCTGATTGGTCGGGTTGATTATAACTTAAAAGATAAGTACTTGTTAGGCGCAGTAATTCGCCGGGATGGGTCTTCTAAATTTGGAGCCAGCAATCGGTATGGTGTATTTCCGGCAGTGAGTGCCGGTTGGCGTATATCCCAGGAAGAGTTTATGAAAGGTATTTCATGGCTTGCCGATCTGAAAATCAGGGGCGGATACGGTATAATGGGTAACCAGATAAACATAACAGCCGGTAATATTTTTACTACTTACGGAGGTGAACGAAGGAATACCTATTATGATATAGCAGGTACTAACCAGAACATAGAATTAGGCTTCCGCAAAACCCGTATTGGTAATCCTGATGCTAAATGGGAGAGCAATATCAACTCCAATATCGGTTTAGATGCCACCTTATTCGGTGGTGTTTTTGATGTGACGGTTGACTACTACCGCAAGCAGATCGTTGATTTACTATTTAATCCGGAACTTCCGGGCACTTACAGCACCGCGGAGCGCCCGTATGTAAATATTGCTGAAATGAAGAATAGCGGGATAGATGCGGCTATAACTGGTCATTTTAGTGCTACGCAGGATTTGAAATTTGATATTACCGGAACGCTTACTACTTATAATAACAAAATCTTGAAGGTATCTAACGGTGCCCAGAATTTTGATGCCGAAGGCCGTCGTTTTAATGGTAGCAATATTATCCGGAATATGGTTGGCGAGTCAATGAGTTCTTTCTTCGGTTACCAGATTGAAGGCTTTTGGAATAACCAGGCAGAAATTGACGCGGCTAACGCGCAAGCAAGAACAGCTGCCGATGATGCAAATGTAGTTTATCAAAGCGATGTTGCAGTAGGCCGATTCCGTTATACCGACATAAATGGTGATGGCTTGATTACCGCCAATGACAGAACTGTCTTGGGCAGCCCAAATCCAGACTTTAGTTATGGCCTTAACGTAGCGGCTACCTACCGTAATTTTGATTTTAATATATTCTTGTACGGTACGCAAGGAAATGAAATCTGGAACCAGGTAAAATGGTGGACCGACTTCTACGGTAATTTTGCCGGCGTAAAAAGCAAAACTGCTTTGTATGATTCCTGGATGCCAGAGCGTACAAACGCCACGGCTCCTATTTTGGAGACTGGCGGTTCCTTCAGCACCAGTTCTGTTCCTAATTCTTATTATGTTGAGAATGGTTCGTACCTACGCGCCAGAAATGCTCAATTAGGCTATACTTTACCAGCTAATTTATTAAGTAAATATGGCGTGGGCCGGTTAAGAGTATATCTGCAGGGAGCTAATTTATTTACTATTACTAAATATTCCGGTCTGGACCCTGAACTTAATGCCGCTACCACTACTGCCTTTGGTATTGATGAAGGGAATTATCCTAACATGCGCCAATACCTGATCGGAGTAAATGTTACTTTTTAACTTTTGAAATTTTATTAATTGCTATTTATAAGAAAATGAAAAAGCCTAGATATATAATTATGGCAGCAGCATTAGCTATTGCCATGCAAATTTTACCTGCCTGCAAAGATGAGTTCCTGGAGAAGCCTGTTTTGGGTGCTTTAAGCGAGGAGTTAGTTGCTACTCGGGCCGGCGTAAATGCCCTTTTAATTGGGGCTTATGCCGCCTTAGATGCGCAACAAGGCGATCAACAAAATCTTAGTGGTGGTAATGCCTGGGAAGCATCTCCTACTAACTGGATTTATGGTAGTGTAGCCGGCGGCGATGCCCACAAAGGTAGTGATGGTACCGATCAACCGGCTATTAACGTTATTGCAAAATTTCTCACCGATCCTAGCAATGGCTTTTTAAATTCAAAGTGGCGGGCTGTTTATGAAGGGATATCCCGTACTAACTTGATTTTGTCCATAATGCCGAAAGCAGCAGATATTCCGGATGCTGAAAGGAAAACCATCGAAGCAGAGGCTCGTTTCCTGCGGGCTCATTATTACTTTGAGTTGAAAAAGATGTTTAATATGGTGCCTTGGATCGATGAAACCACTACTGACTATAACCAGCCAAATAATGTGGATATCTGGCCAAATATAGAAGCTGACTTTCAATTTGCTACCGATAACTTACCGGCTACTCAAGCGCAGGTAGGCCGGGTAAATAAGTGGGCTGCAATGGCTTATTTAGGTAAAACTTATCTATACCAGAAAAAATATCAGGAAGCTAAAACTCAATTCGATCAGGTTATTGCTTCCGGAGTAACTTCTAACAATCTGAAGTATGGACTGGTAGATAAGTTTAAAGATAACTTCGATGCCGCTACCGAGAATAACAAAGAATCAGTATTTGCTATTCAGATGGTTGCTAACGATGTTACTAATTCCATCGCCAATGCTAATCAGGGCGAAATGCTAACCTATCCGTATAACAGCCCCTTTCGGTGCTGCGGTTTTTACCAGCCTGCCATAGATTTGGTAAATTCTTACCGTACTGATGCTAACGGCCTTCCTGTTGTAAACAATTACAATGCTAATCCGGTAAAAAATGACATGGGCATACTATCTAAAGACCCGTTTACACCGGATGCAGGCACTTTAGATCCTCGTTTAGATTGGACTGCCGGCCGCAGAGGTATTCCTTATTTGGATTGGGGTAACCACCCGGGACAAAACTGGATTCGGGAACAAAGTACAGCCGGGCCTTACTCGCCTAAAAAGCATGTTTACTGGAAAGCCACCGCAGATAAATTCTCGGATCAGCATAGTTGGGCACCTGGTTCAGCAATTAATTATGTAGTTATCCGGTTTGCCGATGTATTGTTGATGGCGGCTGAAGCCGAAACCCAACTAGGTAATTTAGGTCAGGCTCAGGGTTATGTAAATATGGTTCGTGCCAGAGCAGCTAATCCGGCTAATATTGTATATACCTACGTTGATAACAATGACCCTGCTAAAGGATTTACCACTACCCCGGCTGCAAATTATAATGTAGCTCCATATCCTAGTGGTGCTTTCACTGCTTTAGGAAAAGAAGGAGCCCTAAATGCCATATACTTTGAGCGTAAATTAGAATTAGCCATGGAAGGTCATCGTTTCTTTGATTTGGTTCGTTGGGGAATAGCCGATCAGGTTCTAAATGCTTTCTTCGCTTATGAAGGAGCAATTGTACCAGATGTTAGAGGAGGGCAGTTCGTGAAAAATAAAAATGAATATTATCCTATCCCATTACGGCAAATTGAATTACAATCTACAAATGGTGAGTCATCGCTAACACAGAATCCTAATTACCGGTAATTAACTTTAAAAACCGATAAAAATTAAGGCACCTCCGGAGGTGCCTTAATTTTTATTGTACATTTATAGAAATAGTAACTAACTTTTTTACAGCGTTATATTTCTGAATTTACATTATTGAAGTTCGTTTATAGTTTAGCAGATTAGTAGTTTGCAAGCCCACATGCGTTTTTTCCCATTCTTAGTAATTCTCGTTTCTTTTAGTAACTGCCACGAACCTAACCGCCAGGAAAAGAAATATAAAAATGAAAGCCTGAGCATACAAGAAGCGGTTTTGCCCGATACTTCCCAAATTTTAAGTGGTAAAGCACTTGCCCAAACTTATTGTCAGGCTTGTCATGCCTATCCCGATCCTGGCTTACTGGATAAAACTACCTGGAAAAGAAAAGTATTGCCCCAAATGGCTTTGCGCCTTGGATTGAACCCGGCTGGTATTAATCCATATTTAGGTAAATCTACCGATGAAGTATATGAACTGATGAAAGCCGGTATATTTCCACAAAAAACTTATTTATCACAAAAAGATTGGCAAAGAATAGAAGACTTTTACGTGCAACAGGCACCCGAAAAGCTGGCTTTGCCTGCTATAACAGAACTTAAGCCTAATACCGATAATTTTTCTGTAATAATACCAGCCCTGCATAAGGGCAAACAGGCTTTAACTACTTTGGTAAAAAATGAACCTGATGCAAAGGAACTTTGGGTAGGCGACTTAAGAAATTGGATTTTTCGTCTCGATCAACAATTAAGCGTAATAGATTCTATACAGGTGGATTCTCCTCCGGTAGATTTAACCAAAAGTAAAACCAATTACAAACTGGTAACTATAGGTTCTATTATTCCTACCGATAAAGGGGTAGGCAGCATCTATCAGGTTTCTGCAACGGCCCAGCCGAATTTACCTCAAATATTATTTAACAAATTACACCGGCCGGTAAATATAGTTGAGGCTGATTTAAATCAGGATAAACTAACTGATTTAGTTGTTTGTAATTATGGTTATAATTTGGGGGCTTTGGTATGGTATCGCAATTTAGGTAATGGTAAATACGAGCCAATAATACTGAAAAACCTGCCGGGTGCCCGGAAAACAGAAGTAATAGATTTAAACCACGACGGGCGATTGGATATTATAGCATTGTTTGCCCAGGGTACTGAAACTTTAAAGGTATTTTATAACCAAGGAGAAGGCGTATTTGAAGAGCAGAATATAGTGCAGTTCCCGCCGGTATACGGTACAAATTATTTTGAATTAGTGGATTTTAATAAAGATGGCCAGCTGGATATTATGATAGTGAATGGTGATAATGCCGATTACTCTTTTACGCTTAAGCCTTATCATGGCATTCGGATATTATTAAATAATGGCCAAAATAAGTTCCAGGAGCAATATTTTTACCAGATGCCAGGTGCCTGGAAAGCCATTGCCCGCGATTTTGACCTGGATGGTGATATAGATATTGCGGCTATTTCGTATTTCCCGGATTTTGAAAGCGCGCCCCAAAGAGGATTTATCTATCTGGAACAAACCGGCAAGTTTAAATTTATGGCCTCCACTTTTGCCCAATCCCAAATGGGGCATTGGTTTACAATGGAGGCCGCTGACTATGATCAGGATGGAGATGAAGATATTATTTTGGGTTCGTTTACCAATACGCTGACACCTGTTCCGCCGGCTTTACAACAAAAATGGATGATAAGTAGCCCCAGTATCCTGGTATTACAAAATAAAAGAGTACTTAAGCCAGTCCTCTCATTACGCTAAAATGTTTGGAGCCAGATATTTATTTAGTAACCGCTAATTTCACTAAATCTTCTATACCGGATACAACCATTAGTTCGGTTTTGCCGCGAGGCTTTTTAGCGGCTTGTAAAGCGGCCAAGCTGGTATTGTACCAGTTAGGTGCGGGCGCTGCCGCTGCCGTACTTATTGCATTACCTGGCTGCTTCCCGTCTACCGCAACGGAAATACCTTTTCTAGTATTTATATAGGCTACAGCTTCCAAGCCAATCTGGCTGATAGTAGCTAAATCTGCCGATAGGGTTTCTATTTCACGGAGCGCGGGGGCTTGTTGTATCGTCTTTTGCAGTAACACGTGGTTGTTTTTCCAGAGGTTGAGCCAGTAAGTAATTTCGGTAGCGGCTTGTTCGGTGGGTTTAGCCCTGTAAGCTTTTACCAGGTTACGGAATTCCCGGGCTACTTTAGTATCGGGGCGGGCCGCATCGGCTACCAGCGTATAGGGCGAATAGGTATAGTAAGTAGTGCCTTGCCGGTGCCGGGTATACTCTTTTACGGGTTCAATTACATCTACCAATGTTTTCAGGACGGTTATATCGCGGCCGTTGGTTAAGCGCCGCAGCATCATTGGGTAATTGGCTTCGTGGGTCAGGCCAACATATTCCAGTTGCAGGCTAACATAATCGAGGCGGCGGTACATATCGGCTACGTCTTTTACCGCCTCCGGCGACCACAAACGTTCCGCAATAGCTGCCGTGCGGGGCCAGATGCGGGAATCAATGTTTTCGGGCGTGGCAAATTCCGACCACATAGCGGCTTCGCCCCCCATAATTAATTTTTCTGCTTCGGGGCTTAACTGCTGTTGCTTTTCTGCCGGCAACGGGTCGTTTAAGTAATGGCTTTCGGTATCATACATCAGATCGATGTAGTAACCATTCGATAAAATAGCCGGATAGCCTTTCTGAACCGCATCGTATAAGTACTTTTTACCGCGCCACGACTGTATAGCAATGCTTTTGGTAATGCCGGGCTGTAAAATTTCGTCCCAGCCCATCATGCGTTTGTTGTACTTGGTTAATATTTTCAGAATGCGTTCGTTAAAATAGCTTTGTAAATTGTGAGCATTAGCAATATTCTTTGCTTTCATAAAAGCCTGAATCTGGGCATTACTCTTCCATTGCTTGCCATTGTTTTCGTCGCCGCCAATATGGAAGTAAGGGTCGGGGAATAAAGCAGTTATTTCTTTCAGAAAAGCATCCAGAAAAGTATAAGTGCTTTCTTTAGTGGGGTCCATTACCGGGTCCAGAATACCCCAGCGGCGGTCAATTGTATAAGGGCCAGGCGCACTGGCTAGTTCGGGGTAGCCTACAAACCAGGCGGTAGCGTGCCCGGGCATATCAAATTCCGGTACTACCCGAATGCCCCGATCGTCGGCGTATTTTATTATTTCCTTTATTTGTTCCTGGGTAAAGTAGTTGCCGTTAGAGCCCAGTTGGTGCAGTTGCGGAAAGGTTTTGCTTTCGAGGCGAAACCCTTGGTTATCGGACAAATGCAGGTGTAATACATTCATTTTAACCGCGGCTAATCCGTCCAGGTTACGTTTAATTACTTCTACGGGCATAAAGTGGCGGGCCACATCTATCAACAAGCCGCGCCACGGAAACCGGGGCTGATCTTTAATCTGCACAGCGGGCAGGAAATAACCAGTTTCATCACTGTCTATCAACTGCAATAAGGTTTCGTAGCCACGCAAAGCACCAATATCGGTTTCTGCGGTTAAGGTAATGTTGGTAGGCGTAACCTGTAAACTATATGTTTCATCTTCGTTTAAAACTACTTTACCGGCGCGCTTTACGGTTATGACGCAATTGGCATTAGCGTCCTGGTCGGCCGCAGTTATCTGGTTCTGCGCTAAGAACAAACCGGTTTTGGCATCTAAACGGCGCAGCAAACGGGTGGTACCGGCATAAAAACGGCTGTGTCCTGGTCCTATAACCCGGATTTTAAAAGTATTGGCTAGTCGAAATTTGCCTTCTTGCAGTATTAGTTCACTAGGCGCCGGCATCAGATTTAATGTTGGCGGATTTATAATTGGCGAAGCCGCGTGGCTGCAACTAAACATCAGGCTAACAATCAACAATAAAAAAGGTCTTCTCATTAATATCAATATATAAGAGCTCAGGGTAGATTAATCGTTTATTTTGTTCAGCGCTACTGGCTACTACCTGTTAGGTAGTTCCAACGGCTTTCATAGCTTCCATCATTAGAAAAAATCATCATGCTAACATACACGTAAAAGTAAGTAAAAGGGCTACAAATAAATGATAGCGGTTTTAGATTTAGCTAATGTAATTGTATCGGTATAGCTATATTGAAGTTAATACAAAAGGGCGCCAACAGCATAAATATAAATCTGCCTGGTAAAAAGGAAGGATGCTGCCGAAACAGTTTGCCAGAGAAATAGCTTCTAAATAAGAAACATATTAGCAGAAGGCTGGTTTATTTAAAAAAAATCTGAATATTACTCGCTTTATCGGTAGTGTATTAATTTTATTATATATTTGTTTTCGGGACCGTAAGCGCCTTTATTTATTAAATTTTTTAGAAAGTACCTCCTGATAATTTTTCGGCCTGTTACTGTAACAGCAGCGCAAAAGATATAATATGTCCTATATTGGAAGTGAAAGTGTAAAGATCCGTACCGTTATTATCGACGATGATCTTTTCTCTACGAAAGTGTTGGAAAAGTTTGTTCACAATACCGATTTTCTGGAATTAGGCGCGGTTTGTAATAGCAGCATGGAGGCTTCTAAATTACTCCGGGCGCAACCTTTCGATTTGCTGATTCTGGATGTAGAAATGCCCGAAATGTCGGGGCTGGATCTGCTGTCGACGCTTAACCGCGAAGCCATGGTTATTATAGTAAGTGCCAGCCGCGAATACGCCGTAGAAGCATTTGAGCAAAACGTAATTGATTATCTGGTGAAGCCGGTGGCGTATCCACGGTTTTTAATTGCGGCCCAGAAAGCCCTGGAGAAAGCAAAACTACACAGCCAGGGCATTACCAATGAGTTTACGTTTGTTAAAGTAGAACAGAAACTGGTTAAAATTCCTTTTGCCGATATCCAGTATATAGAGGCTTTAGGTGATTATGTACACCTAATCGCGAATAATAAAAAAACAATTGTGTACGCCACCATGAAATCTATCGAAAATAAGTTTCCGGCGCATAAATTTATCCGGGTACACCGTTCCTTTATCGTAAACCTGGATAAGATTGGGTCTATAGAAGATAACAATATTCTGATCGGTGATAAATACGTGCCTATTGGCGCCACTTACCTGAAAGGCGTGCTGCAGGTGCTCAACCGGTTATAAGTTCAATGACAGATTGAGTGAATGAGTGAATACTTAGTAGTGGGTTATTTACTCTCGCGTTAAGTTTAAGTTGATTTTGTCTGCTTACCTAACTGAAAATAGGGTTAGTGAAAGAACCGGTTTTTAGAAATTTAATTGTGCAGCAGCGCCAGGATATGTAAACTAATAAACCGGCCTTTTTTTAGTTCGCAATCGTGTAAGGTGCCTTCGTGGCGGAAACCTAATTTTTGCAGAAGCTTAAACGAGGCGATATTTTCGGTTTCAACATAAGCTTCCACCCGGTGCAAATTAAGTTCCTGAAAGCCGTATTGTAAAATAGCGGTTAAAGCTTTCTGCATCATGCCTTGCCGCCAGTAAGATGGCATCAGCCAATAGCCCAGTTCTGCTTTCCGGTGTACTTCCTGCAGGTTGTATAAGCCACAGGTGCCCAGTAATGTGCCAATCTCATGGGTGGTAATGCCCCACCAGATACCGGTTTTATCGCGCAATTGCTGGTTAAACCAGTCTAGCTGCATTTTGGTATCAGCATAGGAGTGGTATTCTACACCGTAATATTTAATTACCTGTTCATCGGATAAGCCCTGGAATACAGCAAACTGATCGGAGTTTTTAATTTTCCGCAAAATAATATGATCAATCCTGAGAGCCGGAAAGGAAGAAAACATAAGAGGTAGTTAGCCTGGAAACCAGGCCGGGTAAATTTTATTTTTCGTATAAATCCTGAATATCGGCCTGGGCCAGATCTACCAGAAACGTGGCAATTTGCTTCGTGGTATCTTCCAGGTAAAGGCGGCCTTTTTCGGCGGTGGCCTGGGCGGGGTTACCCACACCGGTATCGTTGGTAGCCTTGCTCCATTCGCGTTGTGCCCAAACCCAGCCTTCCTGTAGGCCTTTTAGTTTAAATTTGTTGGATTTCCCGTCTCCGGCCTCCGTTAAAGGCAAAACCAAATGTGGGGCAATGTGCATCATAGCGCTGGTTTCCATTTCGCCGGCATGGTCGCCGGGCTCGTCGAAATATTGATGCCAATCTATGGCCCGGAACCAATTCATGGTACACAGAAACATTTGCGGGTACTGGGCCTGCACTTCCCGGAGCATTTGTTTAAAATCGTTACCGCCGTGCCCGTTCATTACCACCAGTTTGTTTATGCCCTGGATAGAAATACAATGCACAATGTCTTTTAAAACTGCCAGCTGGGTACTGGGATTCATGTTTATATCCAAAGTTATATCCAGTTGCCCGGTATTTACCCCAAACGGAATAGTAGGCAACGCTACAACTTTAACTCCTTTTTCCCAGGCCAGTTTCGCCGATTCGGCCGCTACGTAATCGCATTGGGCTACGTCGGTGTTGTAAGGCAAATGGTAATTATGCGCTTCGGTAGCGCCCCAGGGCAATATGGCTACTTCAAATTTGGTTTCTTTAACGGCTTTCCAATTGGTTTCGGCCAGGATATAAGGTCGGGGTGTCATAATATTCATTTGTTAGTTAGGTGAAGTTATAAATTTCTGTCGAAATCTATTATGTCTAATTGAATTTCAATGTTACCAGTCGTATACAAGCATGCAAAAGGTAACTTATTTGCGGCAAGGCCAACGAAAAGATTTATTCAGATAAAACTATTATATACGATATTTAGCAGCAACCAACAATACATTGTAGAAGGTAAAGTTGGATAATCTTTTCTATTTAAACAGGCTTCGTATACTGATATTGCAAATTGCTAGACTTGTATTAGAGTTAATATTGTAAATACTGAAATATTATAACTTTATAAGATTGTTTATAAAGTATTGAACAATTTTTATATCTTTAGAAAAGCTATTGTTTTAGAATAAGTTGATATACTTTAGAAAAAGTAAGTCTTATATATAATGGCACAAAAGGCAAGCAAGTTTAAAGGATAATTGCTAAAACATTTTAGCTTACTAGATTGAGCTTACTGGATTGATTGTATATTATTTTATTTGCCTGAAATAAATGTATGCTTTAAACTTTTGTTCACCCACTTATTTAATTCAATTAAATACTGCTTACTAAAGAAAGGGAAGTATATTATTTTACTTCTTTTTGTGTTACTTTTTATTACAAAAGTGCTTGCCCAAAGGATAATTATAACAGGTAAAGAATCTGGTGATGCCGGTAAGACTTAACCGGAATAACTGTGCTTTTAAAGGGTATTAATAATAGTGCAGCTACCCATGGTTTGAAAAAAATATTACTTTCCCGATTTCTGAAGCTGAAAAACAAAGGAATCCAAGCTTAGGAAGTCAGCACTTTTGGTTGTTAAATTAATTTAAGCAGCAATACCAGGTGCTTTTTATGTATTTGTAAATCATTAGTTTAATCCAGCAGCTTGTAATATCAACATACATTCGTTGATATACATTTAAAGTGTAAGTAGGCCTATTTGATTGCTGATAAAAGTCTGCTTTCAAGATAAAATGTTGCCCAAACCCTTTATTAACCTTATTAAGCATTTACTCTGGGTTTCATTTTACTTAAGTTTTAAATAGATTATAGTGATAAAAAAAATAAAACTTAGATTTTTATTACTTATTTTAATAGTTTAGGGCTTCAATTTATTCGAACATCGAGTAATTTTGCGGTTGTAGATCAGCTATAAATAAAATATATTTAATTAGGTAAAACGTTTTAATAGAAAAATGATAATTTATTCTTAATTTTAAATCTTATCTTAAAGTAATAATCTAAAAAACAATACAAATTTATCATTTATGAGAATACAGAAGCTTATGCATAAAAGTAAAGTGCATTGGTTGGGTATAGCATTCGCATTTTGCTGTCCACTTTTGTCCTCTGCCCAAAATACATCTAATGGGGGGGGAGCCATATCCTTAAACGACTTATCGGCTTTCCGGCCGGCTGGAAAAAGCTGGCAGATTGCGGCAGATGTAAACGCGGACTTAGATAAAACTAATGTCTTAAAAACCACAAATGGCAACGGTATACTGGTAAATATGCCGGATAAAAAGAATCACGGGGCTGATTTATATACGAGTGCCGAACACGGAGATGCCGAACTGGAGTTGGATTATATGTTGGCCAAAGGTGCTAATTCGGGTATTTACTTGCAAGGCAATTATGAAATACAACTGCTCGATAGTTGGGGCGTTAAGGTTCCGCAAGCCGGAGACAACGGCGGTATCTACGAGCGCTGGGACGAAAGCAAGCCGGAAGGACAAAAAGGTTATGAAGGTTATGCGCCCCGCCAGAATGCCAGCAAAGCCCCAGGCTTGTGGCAGCACCTGAAAGTGGCTTTTCAGGCGCCTAAGTTCGATGCCAGCGGCAAAAAAATAGCCAATGCCCGTATGCTGCGCGTAGAGCTGAACGGCGTTACCATTCACGAAAATGTAGAATTATTAGGGCCCACTCGGGGTGCTATGGGAGCAGAAAAAGCGACCGGCCCTTTACGTATTCAAGGCGATCATGGAGCCGTTGCTTTCCGCAATATCACGCTAACAAATGGCGTTAAGGTTGCGCAGGAAGGCAATAATAATCGTAATCCGGCAGATCCGATTTTAGTTGATGCCCCGGTAAATACAATATTGCGCAGCTTTATGGATTTGCCCGGCGAGCCGCGGACGCGGGTGGTGCATGCGGTTTCGGTAGGAAGTCCGCAGCAGGTGCATTATACCTACGATATGGATAAAGGTGCGGTTATTCAGGTGTGGCGCGGTAATTTCCTGGATGCTACCCCCATGTGGCACGAACGCGGAGATGGCTCTTCCCGGCCGGCCGGCGCCGTGCAGCGTTTCGGGCAACCCGCTTTTGCCTTGGCTAAATTAGGCTCTTCGCAAGCTGCCTGGATAGCCGATAGTGCCGGTACCAGTTACCGGCCAAAAGGTTATACCCTCGATGCAAACGACCAACCAACATTTCAGTACCGCATTTATGGCGCTACCATTTCGGATGCTATCCGGGTATTGGACAACGGACAAGGCCTGCACCGGGAACTGACGGTACAAAACCCAACCGGCGGTGAATTGTATGCCCGCCTGGCCGAAGGCGCTAGCATTGAAGAAAAATCGAAAGGAATGTTTTTGGTGGATGGTAAATCTTATTACCTGCGCCTAGACGATGCGAAAGGGGTAAAACCAATGGTTCGCGATGCTAATGGACGGAAAGAACTGGTGGTACCGGTTCGGAACAAAGTAGGTTATTCTATTCTTTTTTAGTTTTTACATTGTCTTATTCATGAAAAATTCTATCAACTATATCTGTAATAA
>Ga0210040_10001686_pt1 | contig 32829 bp, 27 predicted proteins | sample CryGeyCG12114_NA_FD_185462 | JGI IMG/M metagenome (GOLD analysis project Ga0210040, IMG submission 185462) | Groundwater microbial communities from aquifer - Crystal Geyser CG19_WC_8/21/14_NA (SPAdes) (version 2) | ecosystem: Environmental > Aquatic > Deep subsurface > Groundwater | place: USA...
GGGTCGGACAGGTCGACGGCCGCGTACGCGACGTCGGCCGCCGGCGGCGCGAGGTCGAGCACGAGCGGGGTGCCGCCGGCGGCCAGGACGGCGGCGACGGTGGCGGCGCCGAGCCCGGAGGAACCGCCGGTCACGAGCACGGTGCCGAGCGTCGTGCGCCCGCTGGTGGTGCCGTCGGCGGCGGTGTCGGTGGGCGTCAGGGTCGACGTCATGGGGTCTCCTTCGAGTTCGGGCGTGGGTTCGTGCGTGCTGGGGCTGGTGAGGTCGAGGCGGTCGCGCGCGAGGCGGCGACGAGGCGGGTGGTGGAGTAGCCGTCGACGACCGGGAGCAGCACGACCCGCCCGCCGGCCGCCTCGACGACGCGGGCCTCGGGGATGTCCTGGCCGGCGTAGTCGCTGCCCTTGACCCAGACGTCGGGCCGCAGCTCGGCGAGGATCTCGGCGGGGGTGGCCTCGTCGAACACGACGACCCCGTCGACGCAGGACAGCGCCGACAGCACCCGGGCCCGGTCCTCCGCGGTGACCAGCGGCCGGTCGGGCCCCTTGGTCCGGCGGACCGAGGCGTCGGAGTTCAGGCAGACCACGAGGGCGTCGCCCAGCGAACGGGCGGCGGTGAGCAGGCTGACGTGCCCGCGGTGCAGCAGGTCGAAGCACCCGCCCGTGGCCACCACGGTCCCGCCCGCGGCGCGGACCTGGGCCACGAGGGTGAACGCGTCCGCCGGCTCGGGCCGGTCGGAGGACGTGGCGTAGCCGACCTCGGTCGAGACGGCGGTCGCGGCGCCCGCCCGGACGAAGGCCGTGGCGCTGGCGACCGCTCTGCGCACCGCGGCCGCCGGGGCTGCCCCCTCGAGCAGGGCGACGGCTGCCGCGACGGCGAACGCGTCTCCGGCCCCGCACGTGTCGAGCCGCCCGGCGTGCGGCGCCCGGCCGGCCGCGGCGACCTCCTCGGGGCCGTCGAGCGGGACGTGGGTCTCGAGGTCGCCCTCGACGAGCAGCGCACCCCGGGCGCCGAGGGTGACGGCGACGGCCCCGGCCTGCCAGCGCTGGCCGAGGACGCGACCCTGGTCGGCCGTGCCGTCGACGCTGCCCAGGGCGCGGGCCTCGCTCGCGTTCGGCGTCACCAGGGCGCAACCGGCGACGGGCGCCGTCCCGCGGGGGTGCGGGTCCCAGACGACGGGGACCTCGCGGGCCCGGGCGGTCAGGCGTTCGCGGATCCCGTCCAGCGCCGTCACGCCCCGGCCGTAGTCGGCGACGAGCACGGCCCCGGCCCGGTCGAGGGCGTCGTACGCAGCCTGCGGGACCGGTGCGTCGAGCGCGCGCCCCCGTCCGACGTCGAGGCGGGTCACGGGCACGCCGTTGGCCAGCACCCGGGTCTTGCGGCTGGTGCCACCGGCGAGGGGGAGGGCGACGACCTCGACCAGCCCGCCGAGCAGGCTGCGGAGCCGGTCGGCGGACTCGTCCGCGCCGATCGCGGTGACCAGCACGACCTCGTGGCCCGACCGGGCCGCGAGCAGCGCGGCCAGCCCGGCACCGCCGGGGCGCTGCCACTCCCGGCTCACGTCGACCACCGGGACGGGGGCGTCTGGCGCCAGCCGGTCGGAGCTGCCCTCGAGGTCGACGTCCAGCAGGGAGTCGCCGACGACGACGAGCGGTGCTGTTCGGGGGTTCAGGGGGGTCGTCCCCCCGGCGGATGACGGTGCTGTTCGGGGCTTCGAGGGGGTCGCTCCGGGGGACCCGGGACCGCTCACGGAGCGGCGACCGTCATGGCGGGCTGCACGCCGAGCGCGTGGTCCAGCGCGATGCACAGCGCGTGCACCAGGCTGAGGTGGATCTCCTGGACCGTCGCGGTGGTCGGCGCCTCGACGGCGATGGCGTCGTCGGCGAGCGAGGCGAGCGGGTTCGGACCCGGGCCGGTCAGCGCCCAGACCGTGACCCCGGCCTCGTGGGCGGCCTTGGCGGCCGCGACCATGTTCGGGCTGGTGCCGCTGGTCGAGAAGGCGACGAGCACGTCGCCGGGTCGACCGAAGGCGGTGACCTGGCGGGCGTACACCTCCTCGAAGCCGTAGTCGTTCGCGATCGCGGTGTGCGCGGCGGAGTCCGCGCACAGGGCGACGGCGGGCAGCGGGCGGCGGTCGTGGCGGAACCGTCCGACCAGCTCGCCGGTCAGGTGCTGGGCCTCGGCCGCGCTGCCACCGTTCCCGCAGGCGATCAGGTGCGCCCCGGCGTCGTAGCGGCGGGCGAGCTCGGCCCCCCACGAGCTGACGGTCGCGGCGTACCCGCCGGCCCGACCGGCAGCCTCCGCGAGCGCGGCGAGGTGCTCGGCCACCAGACCGACGCTGGCCGCGGGGTCGATGGCCTCGGCGAGCGCCGTCACGGGCGGTACGGCGAGGACGGGACTAGGAGCGGACACGGTCGGCCTCCCTGGGACGGGCCGGCACCGGGTCTTCGGTGCCGACGGGTGGGGTCTGGCTGAGCTTCGCCACGGCGGCGACGACGGCGTCGGGATCGATGCCGTCCAGGCAGGGGTGCCCGGGCACCGGGCAGTCTCGGGCGCGGGTGAGGCGGCAGGACGCGTCCTGGTCGCCCAGCAGCACGACCGGGACACCGTACGGAGCCCAGCGCGCCGGTGGCACCACGGGGGCGAAGAGCGAGACGACCGGCGTGCCGACCGCCGCGGCCAGGTGGGCCGGACCGGTGTTCGGCGCCACGACGACCTCCGCGCCGTCGAGCACGGCGGCCAGACCGGCGAGGTCGACGGCTCCGGTCAGGTCGAGCGCGAGACCGTTCGCGACGAACCCGGTGAGCGTCGACTCGCCCTGGGACCCGGTCACCACCACGCGGTGCCCGGCCTCGACGAGCGCGGCCACCAGCGCTCGGCTCTGCTCGGCGCCCGGGCGGCGGGCCGGGGCGTCGGCGCCGGGGTGGTAGACGACGTACGGGCCCTCGCCGACGAGGGCGCCCACGTCGGGCAGCGGGCGGCGCACCTCGAGCCGCGCCGGCCCCGCCAGCTCGAACCCGGCCGCGCGGGCCAGGGACAGCGCCCGTTCGCTCTCGGGCACGTCGGCCGGGTCTGTCGTGAGGGGGGACGACCCCCCAGGCCCCGCGCTGAGCTCCCCTCGCTGGCGCTCGTGGAGCTCCGTCATGTGGGGGGACGACCCCCCACGCCCCCCGTTGAGCTCCCCTCGCTGGCGCTCGTGGAGCTCCTCGGGCAACCGGTGCCGCAGGTCGAGCAGGGAGCCGGGGTAGTCGTCGCTGATGGCGCCCACCCAGCCGACCCCGGCGAGGCGGAGCAGCAGCGCGAGCGGCAGCGGCGACTGGTGGAACGAGGTCAGCACGAGGGCGGCGTCCACCTCGGCCCGCCGCACCGCGGCGACCAGGGCATCGACCGCCGCGGGGTCCAGCGGTCCGGGGTCCGGCACCACCCAGGGGGCGTCGAACTCGAGCACGTCGTCCACCCCGGGCAGCAGCCGCGCGGCCGCGGCGCGACCGCGTCCCACGAGCATCGTGACCTTGTCCGCCGAGGCGGCGACGGCGCGGACGGCCGGCCCGCCCAGCAGGATGTCGCCCACGCTGTCCAAGCGGGCGACCAGGACGTGGCCGCCCTGGGGAGCGGTCACGCCGGCACCCCGAGGTTTGCCGGTTCGAGCGCCAGGGCGACGGCTGCGTGCAGGTCGGGTGCGACCATCGCGTGCTCGCGGGCGTGCGCGACCTCCTCGGCGCGGGTCACGGGCGTCGGCACCAGCACCGCGCGGGCGCCGGCGGCCAGCGCCGCGCCGACGTCGGCGCCGATGTCGCCGACCACGACGCACTCGGACGGCTCGACCCCGAGGGCCGCGGCGGCCGCGAGGACCAGGCCGGGAGCGGGCTTGCGGCAGGCGCAGGCGTCCGCCGACGCGTGCGGGCAGACCTGCCAGGTGCCGAACGGCCCGAGGAGCTCGTCCACCCGGCCGTTCACGGCGTCGAGCTGGGCCGGGGTGATCAGCCCGCGGGCGATGCCCGACTGGTTGCTGACCACGCCCACCCGGATCCCCGTGCGGCGCAGCTCGTCGAGGACCTCGCGCGCGCCGTCGACCGGTGCGACCAGCGCGGGGTCGGTGTTGTACGGCACGTCGTGCACGAGGGTCCCGTCGCGGTCGAAGAGCACCGCCCGGACGGTCGTGGTGCCGGACCCGCCGGCGCGCTCGCTGTCCTGCGCCCTCACGCCGTGCCCAGCGCCGGCAGCCGCACGGTGCCGTGGTCGGACGGGACGCGGGCCGCGAGCGCGCGGTCGTAGACCTCGGCGGTGGCCGTGGCGACGGCGTCCCACGAGTAGCGGGAGCGGGCCCGCTGCACACCCGCCCGTCCGAACGCCAGGCGCTGCGCCGGGTCGGCGAGCAGCTCGGCGACGGCGGCCGCCAGCGCCGCGGGGTCCTGCGGTGGCACGAGGCGACCGGTCTCGCCCTCGGCGACCGAGTCGAGCATCCCGCCCACCGCGGAGGCGACGACGGGCACGCCGCACGCCATGGCCTCGAGCGGCACCAGGCCGAACGGCTCGTACCAGGGTGAGCAGACGACGAGGTCGGCCGAGCAGAGCAGCGCCGGCATGAGGAAGTGACCGATCTTGCCCACGAAGTGCACGCGGTCGGCGACGCCGAGGTCGGCGGCGAGGGTCTCCAGGCGGACCTGCTCGGCCTCCACCGTCCCGGCGTCGGCGTGGCCGCCGGCCACGACCAGCTCGACACCGGGCAGGGCCACGAGCGCCTCGACGATCGTCGCGTAGCCCTTGCGGGGGACCAGGCGGCCGACGCTGACGATCCGGTACGGCTCCCGCCGTGGCGGGTCGTCGAGCGGTGCCGCGGCGGGCGTGAAGTGCCGGACGTCCACGCCGCAGGGCACGACGTCGACGCGGTCGAGGTCGACCCCCATCGCCGCCAGCTCGGCGACCTCGTCGCGGCAGGTCGCGACCACCCCGGAGGCGCGGCGCGCGACCGCCAGCTCGACCTCGACGCGTTCGGGCGGGCTGGTGTCGGCGCTGCCCTGGTGGCGTCGCTTGACCGAGCCGAGCGCGTGGAACGTGACGAACGTGGGGATCGAGAGGCCGCGCGTCGCGCGCGTGGCGGCCCAGCCCGACATCCAGAAGTGAGCGTGCACGACGTCGGGCGTCTGGACCCTCAGGTGCCGGCGCAGGGCGTCGGCGAAGACCGGCATCAGCGGCCAGAGCTCGTCCTTGGCCACGCCGCGCGCAGGACCCGCGTCGAGGTGGACCACGTCGTACCCGTCGTCGGTGCGGACGACCTCCGGGAGCTCGGCGTCGTCGCGGCGCGTGTAGACCACGACGACGTGCCCCAGCCGGGTCAGCCCGCTGGCGAGCTCGGCGACGTGGACGTTCTGGCCACCTGCGTCCACCGCGCCGAGGACTGCGAGGGGACTTGCGTGCTCGGAAACCAGAGCAACCCGCACACCATCTCCTTCGCCCGTGACCGACCCTGCTACCTGATACCACCGACCGGAGCGAGTCAAACCGCGGGCCACGACCGAGGTCGTGACCGGGCCGTCCCCGCTGCCGCACGGACTGCTCAGCCTGCCGCCTCATCCACCCGGATGCCGTTTGGTCGGTGCTGACGAGGGAAGGCAGAGGGAGAGGGCGGGACGAGCCGCCCACTCAAAGGAGTTTTGCATGTTCTTCCACAAGCAGGAGCTGCAGTACAACGCGTCGCCGGCCAAGCCGGACGAGTTCCTCGCGCGCAAGATGCAGGAGCTCCTCGGCGGTCAGTACGGCGAGATCAGCGTGGCGATGCAGTACGGGTTCCAGGCCTGGAACACCAAGCTGCCGGGCAAGTACCGCGACCTGCTCTACGGCATCGGCGCGGAGGAGTTCGGCCACGTCGAGATGCTCGCGATCATGATCGCCCAGCTGCTCGAGAAGGCGCCTGCCGGCACCACCGAGGCCGCGGTCAAGAACGACCCGGTCGTCGCCGCGGTCGTCGGCGGCATGGATGTCCAGCACGCGATCGTCGCGGGCGCCGGGGCCCGGGCCGTCGACAGCAACGGCAACCCGTGGCAGGGCAGCTACATCACCGCCAGCGGCAACCTGCTCGCCGACTTCACCGCCAACGCGAACGCCGAGATGCAGGGCCGGGTCCAGGCGGCCCGCGTCTTCCACATGACCGAGGACAAGGGCGTGCGCGACATGCTCTCCTTCCTCATCGCGCGCGACCACATGCACCAGAACCAGTGGATCGCCGCCGCCGCCGAGCTCCGCGCCGAGGGCTACGAGGACCTGCCCGTGCCGAGCAACTTCCCGCTCGCGGACGAGAACGGCGACGTCGCGTACACCTACATGAACTTCTCCGACGGCAAGGAGGCCGCCTCGGGCAGCTGGGCCAGCGGCCCGACGCCCGACGGCAAGGGCGAGTTCAGCTACTCCGACGGCCCGACCACGGCAGCGCACATGCCGCCGGTCGGCAACCACGCCGACCCGCGGCTCTACGGCACGACGCCTGAGCCGAACCTGGTCGACAAGGCCATGGGCAAGGTCAAGGACATCGTCCAGCCCGGCTGACCTGCCGGATCGAGCACTGCAGCGCCGCCGGACCCGAGAGGGTCCGGCGGCGCTGCTGTCTCCTGCCCCCGCTGGTCAGCTGCGCAGCAGGCGCTCCGCGGCCTCGAGCACGTCCTGAGCCGACACCGCCAGCAGGGCGGGATCGGGCTCGGCGGCGAAGACGTCCCCGCGCCGGACCCGCTCGTCGGTGAGGACGACGTGCGGGCCACCGGGCGGAGGCCCCCAGCGCGCGACCGGGGCCGGGCCGAAGAGCACGACCGACGGCGTCCCGTACGCGGTGGCGAGGTGGGCCGCGCCGGTGTCCACCGTGACGACCAGCGCGGCGCCGGCGACCAGGGCCGCCAGCTCCGCCAGGTCCGTCCGGCCGGCGAGGTTCGCCGGTTCGGGCAGGCCTGCCGCCGCCGCCACGCTCGACGCCCGGTCCCGCTCGGCGCCCGAGCCGGTCAGCACCACCTCCCGGCCGGCGGCGGCCAGCACACCGGCCACGGTGGCGAACCGCTCGGCGGGCCAGGACCGCGAGCCGTACGCCGCACCCACGTGCACGACGACCGCGCCGGGTGCGGGGCTCACGACCGCGGGACGGGCGATGCCGACCTCGTCCGGGTCGCCCGGGATGCCGTGGTGGGACAGGACTCCGACCCACCGGGCCCGTTCGGCGACCTCGTCGACCCAGCCGGGCCCGTCCCAGCCCGGTGCGGCGTGGCCGAGCCGGTGGCGCGGCCCCAGGGCGTCGAGCAGCGCGTGGCTCTGCGGCCCGCGGCCGTGCAGGTTCACGGCGAGGTCGACGGGTCCGCCCGGTCCCGGCAGCGGCTGGTCCAGCCCGGCGTACGGCAGCAGCGTGTCGACCGCACCGGTCAGCCCCACGACCGGGCGAAGCCAGTCCGGCGCGGCCAGCACGAGGCGGTGCTCCGGTCGCGCCCGGCGCAGCGCGCGCAGGGCAGGCACGGACACGAGCAGGTCGCCCAGCCCGAGGGCCCGCAGCACCAGGGCGACCGGGCGGTCGTCGGCCCGGTCCTGCCGGGTGGGCGTGCTCACGCCGGCACCCGAGGCGTCTCGAGCAGCTCGAGCACGTCGCTGAGCACCGCGTCGACGGGGACGTCGCCGACCCAGGACTCCTCGTGGTCGCAGCGCAGCTCGTCTCCCGAGGCCAGCGGGGCGCCGCAGCGCGGGCACCGCATCGTCCAGCCGGGGTGCACGCGGTGCCGTCGGCGGGCGACCGGGGCCGCGTTGGTCATGTTCGGGGCCCAGAACACGCCCACCGTCGCCGTGCCGACGGCCATGGCCACGTGCCGGGGCCCGGAGTCGTTCGCCAGCACCACGTCGCTGTCCTCGAGCAGGTCGACCAGCGCGGGCAGCCCGATCTGGTCGACCACGCTCGTCACCAGCGGGTGGTGCGCGTGCCCGACGATCTCGGCGGCCGCGGCCCGGTCGCTGGCGTCGCCCACCACCACCACCTCGACGCCGCGCCGAGCGACCGCGTCGGCGACCTCCGCGAAGCGGGCCGCCGGCCAGCGGCGCCGGGGGTCGGTGGCCCCCGGGTGCACGACGAGCCGGGCCGCGGCGCCGGGGCGCGGTCGCCGGTTCCCCCTCCCGCGGAGCCGGGCCTCGAGCTGCACGGCGGGGGCGCCGGCGAGGGCGGCGACCTCGAGCCAGCGCTGGGTCTCGTGCTGGAAGTAGCGGTACGGGAGGTTCCGCTCGAGACGGGGTGCGCCGGGCGCCGCCGTGCCGACGGTGTGCCGCGCCCCGAGCCGCAGCAGGAACGGGTTGGAGTTGCCGCCCCCGCCGTGGGCCTGGACGGCGAGGTCGAGCCGGCGTGCGCGTACCCGCGCGACGAACGCCTCCGTCACCGCAGGGTCGACCCCCGACCCCTCGCGGACGCCCGGGTGCACGGGCAGCACCTCGACGGCGCTGAAGGGCGCGGGGCGGTCGGCGAGGAGCGCGGCGTGCGACGGCATGCCCAGCAGCACGATCTCGGCGCCCGGGTAGGCCGCGGCCAGCGACTCGACCGCCGGCAGCACGAACATGAGGTCGCCGATGCCGCCGCCGCGCAGCACCGCGATCTGGCGCACGTCGGCGAACGGGGTGCCGAGCTCGCCGACCAGGGTGCCGGAAGGGGCGTGGGGGGGCTGCACAGGCGTCAGGATAGGGACGGGCGACGACCGTCGCCCGGGACAGCCCCTGCGGAGAGGCCGGTCGTTGACGCAGCTCGTCGGGGCGCTGCTCGCCCTGCCGCCGGCGCTCGTGCTGGTCGCCGCACTGGTGCTGCCGGCCGTGGAGGCCTCCGCGCTGGTCGGGCTGGTGGTCCCGGGCGAGACGGCCGTGTTCGTCGCCGGGGTCGTGGCGCACGGTGGGCGGCTCCCGCTCGCCGCGGTCATCGCCGCGGCGGCGGTCGGTGCGGTCCTCGGCGACCAGGTCGGCTACCGGATCGGCCGGCGCTGGGGCCCGGGGCTGGTCGGCCGGCTCCCGTCCCGGCTCCGCACCCGGAGCGAGCAGGTCACCTCCTTCGTCGCCCGCCGCGGACGCTGGGCCGTGGTGCTGGGCCGCTGGACCGCGCTGCTGCGGGCCCTCGTGCCCGGCGTGGCCGGCGCCAGCGGGATGGCGCAGCGCGACTTCACCCTGTCCAACGTGGTCGGCGGCGTGACCTGGGCCGCCGTGATCGCCGCGCTCGGCTACGGCGCCGGCGCGGCGTACGCGTCGGTCCTCACCCGCATCAACCACGCCAGCGAGATCGCCGTGGCGGTCGTCGTCGTGCTCGTCGTCGCCGGGCTCCTGCTGCGGCGGGTGCTGCGCGGCCGGGGCGCGGAGCTGTGACCTCCAGGGGCGCCCGTGGTGGGCCCCACACGCGTGAAGTCGGTCAGGACGCCTGATCACCCCTAGGCTCCCGACCATGGACTTCTGGCAGGCCCTCCTCCTCGGCGTCGTCGAGGGGATCACCGAGTTTCTGCCGGTGTCGAGCACCGGGCACCTCACGATCGTCGAGAAGCTGCTGGGTCTCAGCGTCGACGACCGGGGCGTGACCGCGTTCACCGCGGTCATCCAGGTCGGCGCGATCCTCGGCTCGATCGTCTACTTCCGCGCCGACATCATCCGGCTCGCGGCCGCCTGGTTCCGTGGGCTGGCGAACGCCGGGGCCCGGACCGAGCGCGACTACAAGATGGCCTGGCTGGTGATCGCCGGCTCGATCCCCATCGGCGTGGTCGGGTTCCTGGCCCGAGACCTCATCACCGGACCCCTGCGCAGCCTGTGGTTCGTGGTGGCCGGTCTGGTCGTGTGGAGCTTCGTCATGATCGCCGCCGAGCGGGTGGGTCGGCAGGACCGCGGCGAGGAGAGCCTGACGCTGAAGGACAGCCTGGTCGTCGGCCTGTTCCAGTGCATCGCCCTCGTGCCCGGCGTCTCCCGGTCCGGCGCGACGATCAGCGCCGGGCTGTTCCGCGGGCTGGACCGGGTCTCGGCCACCCGCCTCGCCTTCTTCCTGGCGATTCCCGCGCTGACCGCGGCGGGCGTCTTCGAGGCGGTCGGGAGCGCGGACGACATCGCCTCCTCCGTCGGCTGGGGCCCCACCATCGTGGCCACGATCGTCAGCCTCGTCGTCGCGCTGGCCGCGATCGCCTGGCTGCTGCGGATCGTGGCCAGGTTCCCGATCACGGTGTTCGTCGCCTACCGCCTGGTCCTCGCCGCCGTGGTCGCGGTCCTGCTGCTGACCGGCGTCGTCGACGCCCGCTGACCGTCGCGTACGACGGTTCAGGCCTGCGGCATGGACCCACCGGCCGGGGGTCCCCCGGGAGCCGCCCGCGCGTTCGGCCACGATGAGCGCTCGTACGAGGTGCTCGGACGAGGAGAAGGAGACGAGATGCAGGCGGCTGGTTGGGAAGACGGGGGACCGGAACGGCTGCTCGGGCCCGATCTGCCGCTGGTGCTGCGAGACCGCGCGCCTCGGATCACGGTGCTCGGTGACCCGATCCTCGACGGCTGGTGGCGTGGACGGACGGAGCGCATGTCGCGCGAGGCGCCCGCACCCGTGGTCGAGGTCTTCGAGCGCCGGCACGTGCCGGGCGGCGCCGCGAACACCGCGGTGAACCTGGCCGCCCTCGGCGCCCAGGTCAGCCTGGTCGGCGTCGTCGGGGACGACGAGGCCGGTCACATGCTGCACAGCCTGCTGGTCGCGGCCGGCGTGGACGTCACCGGGCTCGTGCTCGCTCCCGAGGTACGCACCACCACCAAGGTCCGGATCGTCGGCGGTGAGCAGATCCTGCTGCGGATCGACGAGGGGACCGACACGTCTCCGCCCGAGGAGATCCAGGACCGCGCGGTCCTGGGCTCCACGGCCCTTCTGCGGCGCAGCGACGCCGTCGTGGTCTGCGACTACGGCTCGGGTCCCTCGCCCGCGCTCGTCCGGGTGCTGCAGCAGGACCGGCCGCCGCTGCTGGTCGTCGACGCGCACGACCCTGCCCCGTGGGCGCAGGTCGCCCCTGACCTCGTCACCCCGAACGCGGGTGAGACGTTCCGGTTGCTGGGCCGGACCCCACCGACGACCGCCAGGGTCGAGGCGGTGCACGAGGCGGCGGCCGAGATCCTCGCCCGCACCGGCGCGACGCAGGTGGTCGTCACGCTGGACGCCGAGGGCGCGGTCCTCATCGACGGGACCGGCGTCCTGCACCGCACGACCGCGCGCCCCGTGCTCGACAAGCAGGCGACCGGCGCGGGGGACACGTTCGTCGCCGCCCTGACCCTGGCCCGGGCGGCCGGCACCGAGCTGCCCGTGGCCCTCGAGCTGGCCCAGGCGGCCGCCGACGTCGTGGTCCACCGGACCGGCACGTCGGTCTGCACGGCCGACGACCTCGCCGACCACCTGGGACGGACGCGGGAGCGGGTGCTGACGGCTGCGGAGCTGGCCCTGCGGGTCCACGCGGAACGGGCCGCGGGTCGCCGCGTCGTCCTGACCAACGGGTGCTTCGACGTCCTGCACCGCGGCCACACGACCTCGCTGGCCCAGGCCGCGCGGCTCGGCGACCTGCTGGTGGTCGCGGTGAACAGCGACGAGTCGGTCCGCCGTCTCAAGGGCCCGCAGCGCCCGATCAACACCGCGGCCGACCGGGCCGGGGTGCTCGCCGCGCTGAGCTGCGTGGACTACGTCACCGTCTTCGAGACCGACACCCCGATCCCGCTGCTCGAGCTGCTGCAGCCGGACGTCTACGCCAAGGGCGGCGACTACACCCCCGAGATGATGGCCGAGACCGCGGTGGTGCGTTCGTACGGCGGCCAGGTCCGGATCCTCGACTTCGTGCCCGCGCACTCGACGACCGACGTCGTCTCCCGGATCCGGAGCATGGCGCCCGAGGCCTGAGGCGCTGCGCCGAGGTTGGGCCGCGGCACACGGCGCCGGAGACGACACCGCCCGCTCCTGACGGGGTCAGGAGCGGGCGGTCTGGTCGTGCGAGGGGTCAGTGCAGGTCGTCGCTCGAGGTCGTGCTGGCATCGGCGGTGTTGTCCCAACGCAGCAGCGCGGCGACCGGCTCGCCGCCGAGGGTGCCGCGACGCTCGATGCGGACGTCCGCGTCGGTGAGTGCCGCGAGGGCGACGAGCACCTGGTCGGCCGGCAGCGCATCCGTCGGCTCGACGGCGCCCACGCTCAGCCCGGGGTGATCGGCCAGCGTCACCGTGGTCTCGGACGCCGCTGCCGGGTCGAGCAGCAGCGTGTCGACCTGGCCCCGCACCAGCGCGTCGAGCACCTCGTCCACCCCGGCGGCCCCGCGGCTGCTCGCGCCCTGGGCGCGCTCGCCGAGGCGCTGCTTCAGCTGGGCGAGGACGTCGAGGTTGGCGGTCACCGCCTGCCCGCGCAGGGTCTCGGTGATCTCCGCGGAGAACGCCTCGTCGCCGCCGTCGGCGTTGCGGCGGCCGCCCTGCAGCTCGACGATCTCGGCCTCGAGGTGAGCCAGCTTCGCGCGCACCTCGCTCACCGCGTCGGGCTCGCCCGAGACCAGCACCAGTGACGGGCCGGCCGTGACCTGGCGCTCGATCTCCGCCGCGACGTCGTCGGCGCTGCGCTTCCACTCCTCCTCGGTGGAGCGGTCACGGTTGTCGCCGCCCGTCTTGTGGAGGAAGTTGGCGTCGCCGCCCGCCTCCTGCTCGTTGCGCAGGGGGCCGGCCGCGCCGTCGCTGTAGGTGGAGACGTTGCCGCCGGCGTGGTCGACGCTCGCGAGCACGAACGGCGTCACCAGCGTGGCGTCGGCGAGCCAGGGCCCGAGGTCGGGCAGCGCGCCCCACGAGGTGGTCGGCTGGGGCCGCCGGCCGTGCACGAGGGCGGAGAACGCGACGCCCTGCGCGCTGGCCACCACGACGCGGGCCACCTCGCCGCCGGTGTGGGTGCTCGCTCCGAGCGCCTCCTGGAGGGCCTCGGCGACGTCGGCGGGGCAGCCGGCGCCCACGAGCTCGTCACGCGCGGCGCGAGCGGTGAGCGCCACCTCGTCGTCACCGGCCGCGGCCACGCGGCTCACGTCGGCGTACGCGGTGGCGAAGGGGCCGGGGTCGTTCGTCAGCACCTGGGACAGGGCGGGAAGCTTCATGGCTTCGACGCTACCGGGCGGCTGGGAGACGAAGGAGGGGCCCCGGGGGGATCCGCGAGGCCCTCGGAAGGGTAAGAGAGACCGGGTCGACGAGAGGGAGGTCGTGTGGCGGACAGGATCGACGAGGCGGCGAGCGTGGTGTTCGGGCTCGACCGGCTGCGCGCAGGCCAGCGGCCGGCGGTGCAGGCGCTGCTGGAGGGCCACGACGTGCTGCTCGTGCAGCCGACGGGGGCGGGGAAGTCCCTGGCCTACCAGCTGGCGGCCGTGCTGATGGACGGCCCGACGCTGGTCGTCTCACCGCTGCTCGCTCTGCAGCAGGACCAGACCGACCACCTCGCTGCGTACGGGGGACGCACCCGCGCCCGGCGGATCTCGTCCGCCGAGACGCCGAAGCAGCGCGAGGAGGCACTGGAGGAGGTGGCTCGGGGGAAGGTCGAGTTCTTGTTCCTGGCCCCCGAGCAGCTGGCGAACGAGGCCGTGCTCGCGGCGGTCACAGCCCTGCGGCCCAGCCTGGTCGCGGTCGACGAGGCGCACTGCGTGTCGTCCTGGGGCCACGACTTCCGCCCCGACTACCTGCGGCTCGGGGACCTGCTGGCCGGGCTGGACGCGCGCATCATCGCGATGACCGCCACGGCCTCCCCGCCGGTCCGCGCCGACATCCTCGACCGGCTGCACCTGCACGACCCCGCCGTGGTCGTCGGTGGCGCGGCCCGCGAGAACATCGACCTGTCCGTGCAGCGCTGCCTCGACGAGCGCGACCAGGAGCAGAAGGTGGTCGACGCGGCAGCCGCGGCCCAGGGCTCGGGCATCGTCTACGTCGCGACCCGCAAGGCCGCCGAGCGGTACGCGGTCCTGCTCGCCGACGCCGGTCGCACGGCCGCGGCGTACCACGCGGGGCTGGCGAAGAAGGTGCGCGAGCAGGCGCAGGCCGACTTCATGTCCTCCGCCGTCGACGTGGTGGTCGCGACCTCGGCGTTCGGCATGGGGATCGACAAGGCGGACGTGCGCTGGGTGGCCCACGCCAACATCCCCGAGTCGCCGGACGAGTACTACCAGCAGGTGGGGCGGGCCGGACGGGACGGGCAGCCGTCCCAGGGCGTGCTGTTCTACCGGCCCGAGGACCTCGCGCTGCTGAAGTTCCAGACCGTCGGGGTGCCCTCGCCGGAGGAGGTCGTCCGGGTGCTCGGAGCCCTGGCGACCCTGCCCGACGGCGACCCGGGGGAGCAGGCCGAGGTGGCCGACGTGAGCGCCCGCAAGCTGACGCGGATCGCCAACCTCGTCGTCGAGACCGCCGCCGAGGGCGAGACCGTCGAGGTGGAGGACGTCCGCGCGCGGGCCGAGGGCTACCAGGCCCTGCAACGGTCCCGGGTGGACATGGTCCGCGGGTACGCCGAGACCCGCCGCTGCCGGCGCCAGTTCCTGCTCGCCTACCTGGGCGAGGCCGGCTCGCCGCGCTGCGAGCGCTGCGACAACTGCCGCTCCGGGGATGCCGCGGAGGAGGAGCTGCAGACGGCCGGCGCCACCCCAGCGCCCTTCGAGGCCGAGGAGCCCGTCCGGCACGTGAGCTTCGGCGACGGCGTCGTGATGAGCATCGAGGGCGACGAGATCACCGTGCTGTTCGAGGAGGTCGGCTACAAGACCCTGTCCGTGCCGACCCTCGTCGAGCACGACCTGCTCGTGGTCCGGGGGGCCTGAGGCGGCGCCGGCGCCGTTCGTCGGCACGGCGCCGCCTGCGCTCTTGGGTCAGCCGGCGTAGGTCAGCCGGCGTGGGTCAGGCGACGGGAATCAGGCGGGCGTGCGGAGCACCGGCCGACCGATGTGCACCACCTTGCGGGTCGTCATCTCGTCGAGCAGCTCGGGTCCGTACCCGAACCCCTGCCCGCTCGCGCCCCGCGGCTCGGCGGCACCGCCCGGCGCACCGCCGAACACCGCGTTCACCTTCACGGTGCCCACGGGCAGGCGCCGGATCGCCTCGGTCGTGTGCTCCAGCGAGCCCGTCAGCACCGTGGCCGCCAGCCCGTAGGGCGAGGCCACCGCACGGTTCAGCCCCTCGGCGAAGCTGGTCACCACCTGGACGGGGGCCACCGGCCCGAACGTCTCCTCGCGCATGAGGTCGGTGGTGGAGGGCACGTCGACGACGACGGTCGCCGGGTAGTGCGCGCCCAGGCCCTCCCCGATCGCGCCGCCGGTGAGCACCCGGGCGCCCGCCGCCTGCGCCGTGCTGACCTGGCGGTGCACCTCGGCCCGCATCCGGGTGTCGACGAGCGGTGCCATGCCCGCGGCGTTGCGCTGCTCGGCCTCGGCGACGAGGGCCGCGACGAACGCCTCGGCGATCTCGGCGTGGACGTAGATGCGCTCGACGGAGGTGCAGATCTGACCGCTGTTGGCGTACGCGCCGAGGGCCGCCTGGCCTGCCGCCCAGACGGGGTCGACGTCGGCGTCCACCACGAGGGCGTCGTTGCCGCCGTTCTCCAGGATCAGGTGCGCGCCGGTGTGCAGCGCCTCGGCGGCGATGGCCCGCCCGGTCGCGGTCGAGCCGACGTGGGCGATCGCGTGGACGGCGGCGGATCGCACCAGCGCCGCGCCGGTCCTGCCGTCCCCGGTGAGCGTGGTGAGGACCCCTTCGGGCAGGGGCGCCGACCAGATCTCGCCGAGGAGCGCGCCGACGTGCGGGCAGCGTTCGCTGGGCTTGTGGATGACCGTGTTGCCCGTCACCAGCGCCGCCCCGACCAGGCCCGCGGCGACCGCCACCGGGTCGTTCCAGGGCGTGATCGCGGCGACGACGCCCCGGGGCTCGGGCCGGGTGTAGTCCACGGCGACGTCGGCCCCGCGCAGGCTGTGCGTCCGGTGCAGGGGTCCCAGCTCGGCGTACTGGCGCAGCGTCCCGACCGCTGCGTCCACCCCGCCCCGCGCGTCGCCCGCCGGCTTGCCGGTCTCCCGGGTGTTCAGCGCGGCGACCTCGTCGGCGCGGGCGGCGAGCCCGTCGGCCATCGCGTGCAGGAGCGCCCCGCGGGCGGCCGGTGCCGTCGCGGCCCAGCCGTCGGACGCCCGGACCGCCCCCTCGATGGCCGCGGCGACGTCCGCCTCGTCCGCGCTGCGCACGGAGCCCACGGGGGTGCCGTCCTGCGGGTCGACGATGGTGATCGTCCGGGACCCGTCGGGGTCGTCGCTCGCGCGGACAGGGGTGCCGGGCTGGTCGAGCAGGGTCACGGGGCTGGGCCTTCCGTCGGGATGGTCGTCGGGTGGGCGTGGGTGCGCACCGGTGCGCCCTTCATACCCGAGGGCGCCCACAGAAGCCGAACCGCGCGGCTGCAGGAACCCGTCCGCGTCACTTGGTTCGGCATGGGTAAGAATGGAGGCAAGCCGGGGTTCCGAACCCGGCGCGGAGGGCGACGACGCCCAGTGCCGGGGTGCCGACCCGGCCTCGTGCGCGTCGCCCTCTGCCTACGCCTGCAGCTGCGCCGTCGAGGTCCGCCCGGCCACTTGGCGGGCGCAGGATCTTCCCGGGTCCCAGGCTCCCCAGCCCCCGTCCCAAGCTCAGTCCCCAGGCCCTCAGACGGCGATGGTCAGTGCCGGGTCGTCCTCGACCGTGAGCTCGGTGTGGTCGACCTGTGCGCGCCAGCAGCTGGTCCGGAAGGGCAGCAGGAGCGGCTCCGGTGCGCGGGCCGACGAGTCGTAGAGCGCACCCACCTCCGCGAGCACCTCGTCACGCTGGGCCGCGCCCAGCGCGGCCACGGCCGGACGGCGTGACGCCATGGCGACCAGGGCGTCGCGGGTGGTGGGCACCCACGTTCGGAAGTCCCGGCGCTCGAGGGAGTGGAAGTAGGGGCTCTCGGCCAGGACCGCGACCGAGGCGTCGCCGTACGCGCCCTGCATCGCTCCCGGGTCGACGCGCTGCAGGATCGCCATCAGCCGGCGCACCCACGGGACGGTGTCGTCGCGCGTCTGGAAGACGACCCCCAGGTGACCGTCCGGACGAAGCACCCGCGCGATCTCGGTGACGGCCAGACCCGGTGCGAAGCGGTGCAGGGTCTGCGACGCCGTCACGACGTCGAAGTGGCAGGAGAGGTAGGGCATCGACTCGACCTGCCCGGCCACGTGCAGGCGGGTGCCGAGCCGACCGGGCAGCGTGGCGACGCGCTGCGGGTCCTGGTCGAGGCAGAAGACCTCGTGACCTGCGTCGACGAGCGTGGCCGCGAACGCGCCGCGGCCCGAGCCGAGGTCGAGGATCCGGGCGGGTTGCTCCCCGACCAGCCAGTCGACCGCCGCCGGCTGGAGGGCGGCACCTCTCCGAGCGCCCGCGCGGGGACCGGAGACGAAGGACATGGCCCAGACGGTAGTCGGGGGCGAGGGTGGGACCACGTCGGCGCGCCTGAGTCGGCGGGCAGCGAGCCCAGAGCAGAGAGGTGGTCCGGCGCCGGGTGACCAAGCGTGCGTCATGAACGTTGGCCCCGGACGAGCCGGGGACGCAACTCCCTGTGCAATGGGTGGTCGCCGCGTGGGTACCCGGCGTCGGACCATAGATGCTGCAGACCTCGCGACCTGCAGTCTCCTGAGGTCGAGTGTGCTCTTCTTCTCGACCGTTGTGAAGTGGCTCACAGGATTACTTTCCGTCGGGGACGTCTCGAGACCACTCTGGTGACGGAGTCGCCCAGCGGGCGCCTGTCCACAGGCCCCTCGCGATCCCTTCGGATCCGTCCACAGCTCCCGTCCGACCCGGCACGACGCGGTCGTCCGCTCCCAAGGTGCGGACGTGCCCCGCCCGACGCCTCCATCGCCCCCCTCGTCGTCGGTCCCGCGCGGTCCCGGCGCCGTCGTCCTCGTCCTCACCGCCGACCCGGTGCTCGCCCGGCACCTGCTCTCCGTCGTCGCGGCAGTCGGGCTCGCGCCCGACCAGCCCGCGAGCGAGGACGAGCTCCGCCGGTCCTGGCGCTCGGCCGTCGCGGTCCTCGTGGGTCGCGACCGCGCCGTCGACGTCACCGGGCTGGCGCTCCCGACGCGCTCTGAGGTCTACGTCGTCGGCCGTGACGACGACCGGGTGGAGACGTACGCCTGGTCCACCCGGCTCCGCGCGGCTGCCGCGACCCTGCCGACGGGTACGGCCGACCTCGCCACCGCCCTGTCCGTCCTGGTCGCCGAGGCGGGCCTCGGCGCCGTCGTCGCGCTCGTCGGTGGAGCAGGCGGCGTCGGGACGTCGACGCTGGCCGCGGCGCTCGCGCTCGCGGGGGCGCGCGACGGCCTGCGGACGCTGCTGCTCGACGCCGACGCCGGCGGGGGCGGGATCGACATCCTGCTGGGCGCGGAGCACGTCCCCGGCTGGCGCTGGAGCCGGCTCGAGGCGGCCCGGGGTCACGTCGGTGACATCGCCGGCCAGCTTCCGCACTGCGACGGCGTGGACGTGCTCGCCGTCGACCGCACGGTCCGGCCGGGTCTCGTGCTGCGTCCCGAGCAGGTCGCGGCGGTCCTCGGCTCGGCGGCGCGGAGCAACGACCTGACCGTCGTCGACCTGCCCCGGCATCTCGACCCGGCCCACGACGAGGTCCTCACCCGAGCCACCCGCGTCCTGCTGCTGGCCCGGGCCGACGTCCGGGGCGTCGCTGCCGCGGACCACGCTGCCCGTGGGCTCGTCTCGCGGTGCAGGGCTCTGGAGGCGGTCGTCCGCACAGGTCCGGGCCGCGTCCTCGACCCGGGACTCGTCGCCGACACGCTCGACCTGCCGCTGGCGGGGGTGCTGGAGGAGGACCACACGGTGCGCAGCGCCGCCGAACGGGGTGACCCACCTGGTCGCTCGGGCCGTTCGCCCCTCGGCCGGCTCTGCGGACGACTGCTGCACCAGACCGCCGAGGTGGCGGCGTGAGCGCGGTCGAGGAGCTCGAGCCGCTCCGGACCCGGCTCGCCCGGCTCGGCCGGGCGCACACGCCGGCCGACGTCGCGGAGGCGATGCGCGCCGAGGGCCGCGTCGTCAGCGACAGCGCGCTCATCGACACCCTGGAGCTGCTGCACCGGCACAGCGTGGGCGCGGGTCCGCTCGAGGCGCTGCTCGCGGAGCCCGGGGTCACCGACGTCCTCGTGAACGGTGCGGACCAGGTCTTCGTCGACCGCGGACGGGGGCTCGAACGCACCTCGGTCCGCTTCTCCTCGGAGTCGGAGGTGCGCCGGCTGGCCCAGCGGCTCGCGGCGTCCGTCGGTCGCCGGCTCGACGACGCCGTGCCCTTCGTCGACGCCCGGCTCGCGGACGGCAGCCGCGTGCACGCGGTCCTCGGCACCGTCGCCGACCCGGGGACGTGCATCAGCCTCCGGGTCCCCGCCAGCCGGACCTTCTCGCTCGCCGACTGCGTGGCCTCGGGCTCCTTGACCCCCGGCGCGGCCGAGCTGCTCACCCGGGTCGTGGAGACCAGGCTCGCCTTCCTCGTCAGCGGGGGGACCGGCAGCGGCAAGACGACGCTCCTGGCCGCCCTGCTCGCTCTCGTCCCGCCCACCGACCGCATCGTCATCGTGGAGGACTCGCGCGAGCTCGCCCCCGCCCATCCCCACGTGGTCCGGATGGAGGGGCGCCCGGCCAACTCCGAGCTGGCCGGCGCGGTCACGCTCACCGACCTCGTCCGCCAGTCCCTGCGGATGCGGCCGGACCGGCTGGTGGTCGGCGAGGTGCGTGGACCGGAGATCGCGGACCTCCTGACCGCCATGAACACCGGCCACGAGGGCGGCTGCGGGACGGTGCACGCCAACTCCTCCGCCGACGTCCCCGCGCGGCTCGAGGCCCTGGCCGCGCTGGCCGGGCTGTCCCGTCTGGCGGTGCACGCCCAGATCGCGTCAGCCCTGCATGCCTCGATCCACATCACGCGCGACGGGCACGGCCGGCGCCGGGTCAGCGAGATCTCGGTCTTCACCCGCGACCCCGTGACCGGGCTGACGCACGCCGAGCAGGCGGTGGCCTTCGGGCCGGACGGGACGACCCGGCTCGGGCCCGGAGGGGCACGGCTCGAGCGGATGCTCGCCCGATGAGCCCAGCGCTGGCTGCGGCGCTGGCGGTGGTGCTGGCCGGGGTCACGGCGACGTTGGCGGTCCAGCGCTCTCCGGCCGCGCGTTCGCGGGCACGGCTGCGGTCGGCGCCGGTGACGGAGGTCGCGCTGGAGCGGCGCGGGCGGGCAGGCCTGCTGCTCGCCGCCGCGACCTCCGCGGGGGTGCTGACCCTCGGCGTGCTGGTGGACGGGACGCGCGGCGGCGTCCTCGCCGCTGCGGTGACCGTCGCCGGCGGCACCGTCGTGCGCATCGCCCTGCTGCACGCCAGCGACCGTCACGCGCAGCGAGCCCGGTCCCAGGTCGCCCGGGCGTGCGGGATCCTCGCGTCCTACGTCCGGGTGGGCCAGGTGCCGGCCGAGGCGCTCGTGCTGGTAGCCGCGGACTGCCCCGTGCTGGCCGAGGCGGCGGCGGTCCAGCAGATCGGCGGGAACGTGCCCGACGCCCTGCGCTCCCGGTCGGTGCAGCCCGGCCACGGCGGTCTGCTCGACCTCGCCCGCGCCTGGCAGGTGTCGTCCTCCACGGGCGCACCCATGGCCCCGGCCCTCGAAGAGGTCGCGTCGGGTCTGGCCGCGGACGAGTCGCTGCGCTCGGTCGTGTCGGCCGAGCTCGCGGCCCCGCGCTCGACAGGCAAGCTGATGGCCGTCCTGCCGCTGGTCGGCGTGGCGCTCGGCTACCTGCTCGGCGGCCGGCCGCTCGAGTGGCTGGTGGCGGGGCCGGCCGGCTGGGCCTGCCTGCTGCTCGGTCTGCTGCTCGCGTCCGGCGGGGTGCTGTGGATCGAGCGGTTGGCCCGGTCCGCGGCGGCCGGGGGCTGACGTGCTGCTCCTCGACCTCGCCCGGCTCTCGCCCTGGGCGTACGCGGCGGCTGCGCTCGCCGGTCTCGGCGCGCTCGCCCTGCTGCCGCCCCCGCGCGCCCTCGGTGCTCTTGTCGCCGACCCGGGTGCGCGACCACCCCGGTTCCAGAGCTGGATCCGCGGACGCGACGACGCCATCCCGCTCGGTCGGCGCGTGGGGCCGGGCGCCGTGCTGGGCGTCGCGGCCGCCCTGCTGGCGGGTCGCGCAGGGCTGCCGCCGGGGTGGGCGTGGCCGGTAGCGCCGGCGATGGCGCTCGCGGTCGTCGTCCTGCTCGGTCGGGTCGAGCCGGCCGCTTCCCGGCGCCGCCGGCAGGTGCTGGTGCTGCAGACGCCCCAGGCGCTCGAGCTGATGGCCTCCTGCCTTGCCGCCGGGCTGCCGGTCCGGGGTGCGTGCGGCGTCGTGGTCGACGCGTTCGACGGTCCGGTCGCCGAGGACCTCGGTCGCGTTCGTGCCTCGACCGACCTCGGGGTGGCCGACGCGGACGCCTGGCTCCAGCTGGCCGACCACGAGCAGCTGGGACCGGCGGCGGCCGACCTCGCGCGGTCGGTCGAGTCGGGGACCCTGCTCGTGACCACCCTGCGCCACCACGCGGTCCAGGCGCGGGCGCGGCGCGAGGCCGCGCTCCAGGTCGTCGCCCGCAGCGTGGGGGTGCGCAGCGTGCTGCCGTTGATGACCTGCTTCATCCCGGCGTTCCTGCTGCTCGGCGTGGTCCCGACGGTCGCGTCCGCGCTCGCTCGTGCGCTCTCGCTCTGACCGGCGCACGTCCGCTTGTCCACAGCCCGACCCGGCCGACGCGCCCGTCGTGCACAGGTCGGTCGGCGTCCGGCTCGTCCGGCCCGACGTCACAAGAGTCCCGGTGCGTCCAGGAGGACGCGCATCCCGGAGGGGGTGGGAGACCTGAGGAGGTCGGAGATGGAGCAGGTGCAGGACGCGGTGGTCCGGACGGGGCTGGCGGTCCCGGTCGTCGGGCGGGACGGCCAGGCAGGCGACCGTACGGCGGTGGAGGGCAGTGCCGTCGTCGAGTGGATGCCCTCCGTGCCGGTCGCCGGCCGGCACGCCGAGCGCGGCATGGTCAGCGCGGAGTGGGCGGTGGGCATCGTCGCGGCGGTGGCGATCGCGGGCGTGCTGCTCGCGGTGGTCACGTCCGGCGTGGTGAAGGACCAGCTCTCCAGGATCGTGCTCACGGTGCTGAAGACGTTCCTGAAGTTCACCTGAGCCCGATGCGTCGCACGGTGCCCAGCGGTGGGACGTCCAGGCGGACGGTGCGGCGCGAGGGGGAGCGGGGGATGGTGACGGCCGAGCTGGCCGTCGCCACCCTCGCGGCCCTGGCGCTGCTCGGGATGATGGTGTGGGGGATCTTCCTCGTGGTCGTCGAGCTGCGCTGCGTGGACACGGCCGCCGCGGTGGCGCGGCAGGCGGCGCGGGGGGACGCCAAGGGCGTACGGATGGCTCGAGCCGCTGCGCCGGCAGGTGCCACCGTGACCACGAGCACCCGTGCCGGGGTCGTGACGGTGACGGTGCGGGTCCGGGCGCGCCCGCTCGTCCAGGGGCTGCCGAGCGTTCCGCTGGCCGCGCAGGCCCGCGTGGCCAAGGAGCCCGGGGGTGACTGGTGACGCCCGCGACGTGGGCCGGCCGGGCGCCATCGACCGGCGGGCGCGACGAGCGGGGCAGCGGGACGCTGCTGATGGTCGGGGTGATGGCGGTGGTCGGCGTGGTGTCGATGATGGCGATGGTCGCGGCGGTCTACCTGGTGGTCGGCCACCGGGCGCACGGTGCAGCGGACCTGGCGGCGCTGAGCGGGGCAGCGGCGTACGCGGAAGGGCGCGCGCCCTGCCCGGCCGCCGCCCGGCTGGCCCGCGCGAACGACGCCCGCCTCGTCCGCTGCGACCAGGTGGGCGACGACGTCGACTACGTCGTGAGCGTCACCGTCGAGGTCCAGGTCGGGCTCAGGGTGCCCGGCCTGCCGCGGGCGCTGAGCGGCCGTGCGCACGCGGGGCCCGTGTCGTGAGGAGCGCGCGCGGGGCTGCTCCGGGCGGGAGGACGGGCGGTGGCCAGTGGGACGGGAGCAAGGTCCCGGGGCGCGGTGCGCCCCGGCGCGGCGGGCTCGGCGAAGGACCGAACCAGTGGCACCTGTGGTTAGACTGCGCCGGTCTGAGCACGAGGACGTGTGCGCCTGGCTGGCCGGAGATGCGCCGCCGTGACCTGCGTACGCGTCCCCCGAAGCACGCAGGAGGACCCCCGATGAACGTCACGACGTTGTCCGCAGGCAACCTCACCCTTGTCGCCATCGTGGGTGTGGTCGCGCTGGTGGCCCTGTTCATGGCCTGGAGGTTCCGGGCCGAGGTGCTCGCCGCCGCCGACGGGACGCCAGCGATGCAGGACATCGCCCGTGCGGTGCAGGAGGGCGCCAGCGCCTTCCTGAGCCGGCAGTTCCGGACGCTCGGGGTGTTCGCCGTCGTCGCCTTCTTCCTGCTGCTGGCGCTGCCCGCCCACACCGACGCCGACGGGGCGCACTGGGGTCTGCGCATCGCGCGCTCGTTCGCCTTCCTCGCCGGGGCGGTCTTCTCGGGACTGATCGGCTACCTCGGCATGTGGCTGGCCACGCGGGCCAACCTGCGGGTGGCCGCCGCGGCTCGCGCCGGCATCAAGGGCCGCACCCCGGCGATCAAGATCGCCTTCCGCACCGGCGCCCACGTCGGCATGGCGACCGTGGGCCTCGGCCTGCTGGGTGCCGCCTTCGTCGTCTTCGTCTTCAAGGGTGACGCCCCCACGATCCTCGAGGGCTTCGGCTTCGGTGCCGCCATGCTCGCCATGTTCATGCGCGTCGGTGGCGGCATCTTCACCAAGGCCGCCGACGTCGGCGCCGACCTGGTCGGCAAGGTCGAGCAGAACATCCCCGAGGACGACCCGCGCAACGCCGCGACCATCGCCGACAACGTGGGCGACAACGTGGGCGACTGCGCCGGGATGGCGGCGGACCTGTTCGAGTCGTACGCCGTGACCCTGGTCGCCTCGCTGATCCTCGGCAAGGCCGCGTTCGGCGAGGCCGGTCTGGTCTTCCCCCTCATCGTCCCCGCCATCGGTGTGGTCACCGCGCTGATCGGCATCTTCCTGACACGCCCGCGCGCAGGGGAGAACGCGCTGCGCACGATCAACCGCTCCTTCTACCTGTCGGCGGGGATCTCGGCCGTGCTCTGCGCCATCGCGAGCTTCGCCTACCTGCCGAGCTCCTTCGCCGCTCTCGGCGCCGGCACGACCGCGCCGATCGACGACCCGCGCGTGGTCGCCATCGGCGCCGTGATCATCGGGATCGTCCTCGCGGCCGCCATCCTCAAGCTCACGGGCTACTACACGGGCACCGAGGACAAGCCGGTCCGGACCGTCGGCGAGACCTCGCTCACGGGCGCGGCGACGGTCATCCTCTCCGGCATCTCGCTCGGGCTCGAGTCGGCGGTCTACACCGCCCTCGTCATCGCCGCCGCCGTCTACGGCGCGTTCCTGCTCGGCGGGTCCGGGATCGTCGGCCTCTTCGCCATCGCGCTCGCGGGCTGCGGGCTGCTGACCACGGTCGGCGTGATCGTCGCCATGGACACCTTCGGCCCCGTCTCCGACAACGCGCAGGGCATCGCGGAGATGTCGGGCGACGTGCACGGCGAGGGCGTCCAGGTCCTCACCGAGCTCGACGCCGTGGGCAACACGACCAAGGCGATCACCAAGGGCATCGCGATCGCGACCGCCGTGCTGGCCGCCACCGCCCTGTTCGGTTCCTACACCGACTCGATCCGCAGCGTGCTGGTGGAGCGCTACCAGACCTTCGTCGACGAGTCGGTCGTCTTCTCCCCGCAGACCCTGGTCGGCCTGATCATCGGCGCGGCCGTGGTGTTCCTCTTCTCCGGCCTCGCCATCAACGCGGTGAGCCGCGCTGCCGGCGCCGTCGTGTACGAGGTGCGTCGCCAGTTCCGCGAGATCCCCGGGATCATGGACGGCACCGGCAAGCCCGAGTACGGCAAGGTCGTCGACATCGTCACGCGCGACTCGCAGCGCGAGCTGGCGACGCCAGGCCTGCTGGCCATCTGCGCCCCGATCGCGGTGGGCTTCGGCCTGGGGGCTCCCGCGCTGGCCGGCTACCTCGCGGGTGCGATCGCCTGCGGCACGCTGATGGCCGTCTTCCTGGCCAACTCGGGCGGTGCCTGGGACAACGCGAAGAAGCTCGTCGAGGACGGACACCACGGCGGCAAGGGCTCCGCGGCGCACGAGGCCACGATCATCGGCGACACGGTCGGCGACCCGTTCAAGGACACCGCCGGTCCGGCGATCAACCCGCTGATCAAGGTCATGAACCTCGTCGCCCTGCTGATCGCGCCGGCTGTCGTCGCCATGTCGCCGCTCAGCAGCTCCCCGAACGGGCTCCGCTTCGTCATCGCGCTGGCCGCCGTCGTGATCATCGTCGTCATGCTCGTGATCAGCGCGCGGCGCGGCTCGGTCCTGCACGACGGTGGCTCGTCCAGCACCCCGTCCATGGGGTCCGGCACGCAGGGCGGCGGCCACACCGCCGTCCAGCCCCAGCCCGGGGTCGCGACCCCGGTCGAGCGCAACCCCAGCTGACCCGGTGGCCCGACCTGCCCGCGAGGCCGGAGCGCTCGACTGGTTCACGCGTCCGTCGGCGACGTCGACGGGCAGCCTGAACCTCGCCTACAACGCGCTCGACCGGCACGTCGTCCGGGGGCTCGCGGACGAGCCGGCCCTGCTGCACCCGTTCGCCGAGGCGGGCGCCCGCTCCTCGTACTCCTACGCCGGCCTCCTCGAGCAGGTCGGTCAGCTCGGGGGCGCACTCCGCGAGCTCGGGGTGACGCCCGGGCGCACGGTGGTGCTCGCCCTGCCGCTCGGACCCGAGCTCGTCTTCGGCCTGCTCGCCTGCGCGCGGGTCGGCGCGGTGGTCGTGCCGTTGATCGATGACACCCGGGCTGCGGTCCGTCGGCTCGCGGACGACGCCGCGGTCGACCGGCCCGCGGTCGTCGTCGTGGACGGCCCGCGCCGGGTGGCCGTGGACGCCGCACTCCTGGCGGCCGGCCGGAGCCCGGACTACGAGGTCGTGCGGGCGCCCGAGCCGGGGACGGTCGACGCCTCGGCCGGGACCTTCGACCTCGCCGTCCTCATGCGGCCGGGTTCGTTCCAGCCGGCAGCCTGTGCGGACCTGACGCCCGAGAGCCCCTTCCTGGTGAGGCTGGCCCCGGACGACGAGGTCGGGGCCACCACCGTCTACGACCAGGCCTGGGCCCGCGAGCTCGCCGCCGCGGCCGTGACGGCCGGCTGGCTGCCCGGGACGTACGTCGACCCGAGCGACGACCCGACCGGCGCGGCCCCGTACGGCGGGCTGCTCGGGCCGCTCCTGCTCGGCGCCACCGTCGAGCTGCGCTGATGGCCCTGCCCGTGGGGGAGCCGACCCGCCTGCTCGACCCCGAGATCTGCGCCGCGCTCACCGCCGCGTTCACGGAGCACCGCTACGAGGTGGACGCGGTGGTCGCCACGATCGGCGAACCAGCCCACGCCGCCCTCGGCCGGAACGCGACCGTCCCGGCCCGGCTCGCCCTCGCCGGCCGCGACGACGCGCTCGCCACGCTCACCCGGCTGTGGTTGCTCCAGGACCGGGTGCCGCGCCGCGACCTGGAACGCGCGCTGCCCGGTCTCGTCCCGGCGCTGACCGAGGCCGGCGTCGTGCAGGTCGACCAGGCGGGCGACGGCGACACCGCGGTCGCCCTGCTCGACCTGCGCCCGTACGCCTCCGACGACGGCGCGTCGGGCTGGATCGCCTCCGACCTCACGCCGGGCCTCGACACGCGGGTCACCCCGATGCGACCGGACTTCGTGCTCGGCGTCTCCTCGGCGTCCTCCACGCTGGCCCAGCTCACGGTCCGCCGTCCGGTCGGGCGCGCCCTCGACCTCGGCACCGGCTGCGGCGTCCAGAGCCTGCACCTCGCCCGGCACGCCCGCGAGGTCGTCGCGACCGACCTCAACCCCCGCGCGCTCGTCCTCGCCCGGCTGACCGCGGACCTGAACGGTGTCGAGGTGGACCTGCGCCACGGCGACCTCTACGCGCCCGTCGCCGGGGAGCTCTTCGACCTCGTCGTGACCAACCCGCCTTACGTGCTCTCCCCGCCGACCGGGGAGCGACTGACGTACCGCGAGGGCACCCGCACCTCCGACGGCCTGGTCGAGGCGGTGGTGCGCCAGGGCGCCGACCACCTGGCCGACGGCGGGGTGCTGCAGGTCCTGGCGAACTGGGCCCACGTCCGCGGCGAGGACTGGGCCGACCGGGTCGGCGGCTGGCTCGACCCGGGCCTCGACGTCCACGTCGTCGAGCGGGAGGTGCTCGACCCGTACGCCTACGTCGAGCTCTGGCTCGCCGACGCCGGCCTCACCGGTGCGCCCGACTACCTCGAGCGGTACGCCGCCTGGTGCGCCTACTTCGACGACCTGGGCATCGAGGCCGTCGGGATGGGCTGGCTGCTCGCGCGCAGGCCTGCCGGCCCGGGCGCCGTGCACCGCACGCTCGAGCCGTGGCCCTACGCGGTCGAGCAGCCGGTGGCCCCGGCGTTCGCGCACGAGCTGGACGTGGTCGACGACTGGCGCGAGCGCACGGCTGACGAGGTCCTCGACACCGCCTGGCGCCTCGCCCCCGACGTCGTGGAGGAGACGACCGGCGCACCGGGCGCGAACGACCCGTCCTCGATCGTCCTGCGCCAGCAGCGCGGCCTGCGCCGTGCCGTGGCGCTCGACACGGCCAGCGCCGGGGTGCTCGGGGCGTGCGACGGCGAGCTGTCCTTGCGCACGCTCGTCGAGACGGTGGCCGGCCTGCTCGATCTCGAGCCCGGGCCGCTGGCCGTCGAGCTCGTCGCACGGGTCCGCGACCTCGCCGTGGACGGCCTGGTCGCCGCGCCGTCCTGACCGGGCGCGCCCGGCACCGGCGGTGCGTCGGTCGGCTCCGGGGTGCAGGAATGGTCCGGGGCGCTGCTTCGTTGCGGGCTCGAGGGGTAGGGCGGGCCGTAGAGTGTGCCCGGCTCGCGCCCCCAGCGGGTTGGCAGCAGATGGAGGAACACGTGGCGAAGGCTGCAGCAGGTCGAGGCGCGGGCCCGGGAGGCGGTCGACGCCTCGTGATCGTCGAGTCCCCGACCAAGGTCGCGAGCATCGCGAGCTATCTCGGTGACGGCTACATCGTCGAGTCGAGCCGTGGGCACGTCCGTGACCTCCCGACCGGCGCCGCCGAGGTCCCCGCCAAGTACAAGGGTGAGAAGTGGGCCCGCACCGGCGTCGACGTCGACCACGACTTCGAGCCCCTCTACGTCGTCGCGCAGGACAAGAAGGCGACGATGCGCTCCCTCAAGGACGCGCTGGCGCAGGTCGACGAGCTCCTGCTCGCCACCGACGACGACCGCGAGGGCGAGGCGATCGCCTGGCACCTGCTGCAGGAGCTCAAGCCCAAGGTCCCGGCGCGGCGGATGGTGTTCCGCGAGATCACGCCCAAGGCGATCGCCGACGCGGTGGCCAACCTCCGCGACCTCGACACGGACCTGGTCGACGCCCAGGAGACCCGGCGGATCCTCGACCGGCTCTACGGCTACGAGGTCTCCCCGGTGCTGTGGAAGAAGGTCATGCCCCGGCTGTCGGCCGGGCGCGTGCAGTCCGTCGCCACCCGGCTGGTCGTCGAGCGGGAGCGCGAACGGATCGCCTTCCGCACCGCCTCGTACTGGGACCTCGACGCCGTGCTCGACGCCGGCGAGGGCGCCGAGCCGCCGCTGTTCCCGGCCCGGCTGACCCGCGTGGGGGAGCGCCGGGTCGCGCAGGGGCGTGACTTCACCAGCACCGGTCAGCTCCTGACCCGGGCCAACGAGGTCCTGGTGCACCTCGACGAGACGCAGACCCGCACCCTGGCCACGTCGCTGGAGACCGCACCGTTCCGGGTCGTCGGTGTCGACTCCAAGCCCTACACCCGCAAGCCGTACGCGCCGTTCCGCACCACCACGCTGCAGCAGGAGGCGGGCCGCAAGCTCGGCTTCACCGCGCAGCGGACGATGTCGGTCGCGCAGGACCTCTACGAGGGCGGCTACATCACCTACATGCGTACGGACTCCTCGGTGCTGTCGGACACGGCGATCAACGCCGCGCGCGCCCAGGTCACCCAGCTGTTCGGGGCCAGCTACCTGCCGTCCTCGCCGCGGATCTACGCCAACAAGGGCAAGAACGCCCAGGAGGCGCACGAGGCCGTCCGACCTGCGGGCGACACGTTCCGGACGCCGGCCCAGACGGGCCTCCGGGGCGACCAGTTCCGGCTGTACGAGCTGATCTGGATGCGGACCATCGCCTCGCAGATGAAGGACGCCGAGGGCTTCTCGACCACGGTGCGCATCGAGGCGACCCCGGCGACCGGCCTGGACGGCGGGGCCGCCGAGCCGTGCACGTTCGTGGCGTCGGGGCGCACCCTCACCTTCCACGGCTTCCTCAAGGCCTACGTCGAGTCGACCGACGAGCCCGACGGCAGCGGCGACGACGCCCAGGCACGCCTGCCGCAGCTGCGCGAGGACCAGACGCTGCGCCCCGAGTCGCTCACCCCGGCCGGCCACGAGACCCGGCCGCCGGCCCGCTACACGGAGCCCTCGCTGGTGGCCAAGCTCGAGGAGCTCGACATCGGCCGGCCGTCGACGTACGCGTCGATCATCCGCACCATCACCAGCCGTGACTACGTGTTCAAGAAGGGCTCGGCGCTCGTGCCGACCTGGCTCGCGTTCGCCGTGACCCGGCTCCTCGAGGAGCACTTCCCCGCGCTCGTGGACTACAAGTTCACCGCGCAGATGGAGGACACGCTCGACGAGATCGCCAACGGCAACGCCGAGCGGGTCGCCGTGCTGACCGACTTCTACTTCGGGGCCGGCGGCAAGCGCAGCCTGGACCAGAACGCCGAGCCGGAGCCCGACGCGCCCGTCCTGTCCGACGAGGAGGTGGCCGGGCACGAGGGCCTGCAGCGGCTCGTCTCCGAGCTCGGCGACATCGACGCCCGCCGGCTGTCGACCTTCCCGATCGGCGACCTGGGCTCGACCGTCGTCGTGCGCGTGGGCCGCTACGGCACCTACGTCGAGGACGCCGACGGGCGCCGCGCCAACGTGGACGACGAGCTGCCGCCCGACGAGCTCACGTACGAGCTGGCGACCGAGCTGCTCAGCAAGCCGATGGGCGAGGAGCGCGAGCTCGGTGCCGACCCGGAGACGCACCGCACGATCGTGGCCAAGCAGGGCCGCTTCGGGCCGTACGTGACCGAGGTGCTGGAGGAGGACGCGCCCAAGAACGCGAAGCCGCGCACGGGGTCGCTGTTCGCCTCGATGAGCGTCGACAGCGTGACCCTCGAGCAGGCGCTGCGGCTGATGAGCCTCCCACGGGTGGTCGGCAAGGGTGCGGACGGCGAGGAGATCACCGCGCAGAACGGGCGCTACGGGCCGTACCTGAAGAAGGGCACGGACTCGCGCTCGCTGGAGGCCGAGGACCAGATCTTCGACATCACCCTCGAGCAGGCCGAGGCGATCTACGCCCAGCCCAAGCAGCGCGGCCGGGCCGCGGCCAAGCCGCCGCTCGCCGAGCTGGGACCGGACCCGGTCTCCGGGCGGCCGATGGTCGTCAAGGAGGGTCGCTTCGGGGCCTACGTCACCGACGGCGAGCTGAACGCGACCCTGCGCCGCGACGACGACCCGACGACGATCACCGCCGAGCGCGGTGCCGAGCTGCTGGCCGACAAGCGGGCCAAGGGCCCGGCGCCGAAGAAGACGACGCGGCGTGCGCCGGCGAAGACCGCGGCCAAGTCGACGTCGGCGAAGGCGACGGCGGCCAAGAAGGCGCCCGCCGCCAAGGCCCCGGCCAAGAAGGCCGCGGCCAAGAAGACCAGCGCCAAGCCGCGGGCCACGGCGGCTGCACCGACGAGCTGATGGGCAAGAAGGCCGGGAAGGCCGGGAAGGCCGGGAAGGCCAAGGGGTCGGGCCGCCCGCCGGCCAAGGACACCCTCAAGCGCGTCGAGAAGCCACTCCTGCCCGAGCCTCCCGAGCCACCGGCGGTGCCCGGCCGACCGCCGGGGCAGCGGCTGTACGACATGCCGTTCAGCTCGGTCGAGCCCCGGCTCGTGAACGGTGACGTCGGCCTGCACAACCTGGTCGCGCGGGGCGGGCACAACGCCCCCTACACGATCGACGTCACCCTGCTGGACGCCCCTGACCACCGGCTGATCCGCTCCGGCGTCCTGCTGGCGCACCGCGTGATCGACGGTCGCGGCGAGTGGTTCCTCACCGCGCCCGAGTGGCAGCCGCTGCTCCCCAAGGACCGCATCGAGCTGATGGGGCACGCCGACCTGCCCGACGACCTGGCTGCGCTCATCCGGCCGCTGCGGCGGCGCGCGACGCTCGGTCCGGTGGCCGCACTGACCTGTGACCGGCGCGAGTTCGCCCTGCGCGACGACGCCGGGACGACGCTGGCGCTGCTCCGCGACGACAAGGTCACCGTGCGGCGGGGCGGGCTGACCACGGCCCGCTACCGCGAGGTCATGCTCACCCCGGTGGGGCCGGGGCTCAGCCACGACCAGCGGGCCTTCGTGGACCGGGCGTTCCGCCACGTCGGGGCCAACCGGGTGCCGCGCTTCCCGCGCCTGGTGACCAGGCTCGGTGCGCCGGCCACGGGTTCCTCGGACATCCCGGCCGAGCAGGCGCCCGAGGGGGCGATGCCGTTCCGCCGGTTCGTCGGTGCCGTCGTCGGCAACCGGCTCCGGGAGATCGTGCGCTGCGACCTGGCCCTGCGGGGCGGCGACGGTGACGCGCTCGCCCGGCTCGCCGCCGAGGCCGCGGCGCTGCGGGGCGAGGTGTCCGGCCTGTCCCCGGGGCTCGACCCGGCCTGGGCGGAGGACCTCACCGACGACCTGGACTGGCTGGTCGGTGTCACGGGAGACTCCTCGGGCCACGGCGAGCCGGGGGCCGGCGCCGCCCCGCTGCGGGGCGAGCGCTACCTGTCCGTCCTGGAGCGGCTGGTCGCCGCCGCCCGGTCACCACGGCTGGTCGTCGACGGGGACGAGCCGACCGTCGAGGTGCTCCGCCACCTGATCGAGGTCGAGACCAGAGGGCTGCGCGAGGTCGCCGACCCGCTCCGGGCCGACGCCACCGACGCAGCCTGGGACCAGGTGCGGCAGGGGGTCGACAGGCTGCGCGGCCTCGCCCGGGTCGCTGCACCGGTGCTCCCCGACGCGTCCGCAGCGGCCCTCGCACTGGTGCGCAAGCCGGCCCGGCTGCTGGCCGCCGTACGGCTCGGTGCCCCGCCGAGCGCCCCGGAGGTGTCCGCGATGAGCCCGGAGGAGGCGTTCGTCGCGGGCCGCGACCACGAACGCGCCCGGCAGCGGCACCGGGGCGCCCGGCAGGAGTTCGTCGAGCGGTGGGCGAAGACGGTGCGAAAGCTCGCGCCGTGAGCCTCCGCCCCGGCGCCTTTCTGGTCTTCGAGGGCGGGGACGGTGTCGGCAAGTCCACCCAGGTGGAGCTGCTCGTCACCCGGCTCGCGGCGGCCGGGCACGAGGTCGTGACGACGTTCGAGCCGGGAGCGACCCGTCTGGGTGCCCTGCTGCGCGGTGTCCTGCTGCACGGCGACACGGGTGACGTCGCCGCCCGGACCGAGGCGCTGCTGTACGCGGCCGACAAGGCCGAGCACCTGCACCGGGTCGTCCGACCGGCCCTCGCCCGTGGCGCGGTGGTGGTCTGCGACCGCTACGTCGACTCGATGGTCGCCTACCAGGGCGCCGGTCGCGTCCTCGACCCGGCCGAGGTGGAGCGCATCGCCC
>Ga0210040_10001687_pt1 | contig 32788 bp, 26 predicted proteins | sample CryGeyCG12114_NA_FD_185462 | JGI IMG/M metagenome (GOLD analysis project Ga0210040, IMG submission 185462) | Groundwater microbial communities from aquifer - Crystal Geyser CG19_WC_8/21/14_NA (SPAdes) (version 2) | ecosystem: Environmental > Aquatic > Deep subsurface > Groundwater | place: USA...
CACTTGCCCAACCAGAACCAGCCCCCCACCCACCACAACGGCAGACAAGAAACCACCCCAGCCAGACCCACAAAACTAGGCATTCGACTTTGGTACGCTGTTGAGTTCTCAAGAAGCAGACCCGCCAGGTGGTCGGTCCGGAGGACCGACCCGCCAGGAGGCAACCGCTCGAACCTAGACCCTCGTGCTCCGAGCCGTCAACCACCGAGGTGATCCGACTCGGACCCGGTGTCCCGGTCCCTTGCGGCGGGATGAACGTTACCCTACGCGCGGGGGTCGGTCGGACCACGAGCCGCCCGTCGGCAGGAGGTCCCAGCGCGAGCCGCCGTCGCGCGGACGACGCCCGGGTCCGTCTCCGGCGGTCGGGGGGTCACGACCGCCGGTCGACCTCACCGGCCTCCTCCCTTCCCGTCGTCCCACCTCGCCGCGGGCCCTCGAGGAGCTCGCCTGGTGCGGCGGTCAGCCGGGGGTCAGGGCCGTGCGCGCGCGCGAGGTCACGCTGAGCTCGAACGGCCCGCCGGTCACGGACGTGCTCGCCAGGAGCCCGACGAGCGGCACCCTCGCCGTGGCCACCAGCTGCACCTGCGCGGTCCGCCCGTCCGGAGCCCCCGTCGCCGGACCCACGCGCACGTCGCCGAGCCCCTGCACCGACCCGGCCCGCCGCACGTGGTCCTGGGCAGCCGAGCGCACGCCGACGTCGGTGAGCGGGACACCCGTCGCCAGGGACGTCTCGGCGCCGTAGTAGGACCGGGCGTCGACGGCGTCTGCGGCGTCCGCCGCCGCCGCGTCCGCGAGCGCCCACAGCCGCTTGCGCTCCAGGTGGACGGCGGAGGCGGCCGTGACCACGAGGACCACCACGAGGGCGAGCACGGCGTAGCCGAGCACGAGCAGGGCGACCTGCCCGGCGTCGTCGCGGCTCACCTCGCGCACGAGCCGCCGGCGCGGTGGTCCGCTCATGCCGCGCCGGCGAAGCGGTCGCCCGTGGCGGTTCCCGTCGCGACCACCGGCAGGCGCGCCGGCACCGCCCCGGCGAGGAAGCCCGGGACGCCGGGGAGGACGACCTCGACGGTGACCGTGCACCGCACCAGGGACTCGGGCGCGCTGCACGGGTCCGTGGAGCACCAGGTGTCCAACCTGCCCTCCGAGACGTCGAAGCCCTGGTCGGCAAGGGCCAGCGCGACGACGGCCTCGGCGTCCGCCCTCGCGTCGCCCTCGGGCCCGGGTGCGGCGACCACGCGCGCCGCCTCGCGCGCTGCGCCCTCGGCGGCGAACGCCGCCGCCTGCAGCCTGGCCACGCACAGGACGAGGTACACGACCGGCACGAGCAGCAGGACGCCGAGGGCCACGAACTCGACCACCGCGCTGCCCCGGTCGGCGCCGCCCACCCGCACCGCCACCCACCGCTCGCGCGCCGCGCGGACGAGTCGGCGCCCCGTCACGCCGGGTCCCCCGTCCCCCCGACGACGAGGCCGCGTCCGCGCACCTCCAGGACGTCGCCCACCCCGAGGAGCCCGGCGACGGGCAGGGGCGCCCTCACCCGGACCTCGACCACCTGGCGTCCCCCGACCTCGCTCGTCCGCGCCTCGACGTCCCGCGCGTAGGCGGGCGAGAGGGCCTCGGACACGAGCTGGCGCGTGCGCTCCGCACCGTCCGCGGGCGTCCGGTCGGCGAGGGCGCCGAGACGAGCGCCCTCGGCCGCGCAGTCGACGACGGTCGCCCGCACGTGGAGCACGACGGCGAGCTGCAGCACCGCGACGAGCACCAGCGTCAGGAGCGCCGCGACGAGCGCGAAGTCGACGACCGCAGATCCGTGGTCGCACGGGCCGGCACCGCGGCACCCCGCGCTCAGCCGCCGCTGAGGACCCGGTCCATGGCCGTCGAGAAGACCTGCGCCAGCCGGGGCCCGGCCACGGCCCACAGCGCCACGACGAGTCCCGCCGTCATGAGCGTCACCATCACCCAGCCCGGGACGTCGCCGCGGTCGGACCTCCTCAGCCCGGCGAGCCGGTCGGCGACCCCCCGCCCCAGCCGTGCGGCCGCACCGGCCGCCCTCGTCGCCGTCCTCGTCAGGGTGCTGCTCATCAGGTTCTCCGTCTCGGTCGTCGTGCAGGTCGTGGGGCGGGTGCGCGCAGCGGGGACCGGGGCGGTCGCCGCCTCGCAGGAGGAGGGGAGACCGCGGTCGGGCGAGCGGGCGGGGCCGGCTCACAGGTCGAGCCTCAGCACGGCGAGGCCCGGGAAGACGGCGAAGACGACCGTGATCGGGAGCACGAGGAAGACGACCGGGACCATCATCGCGATCTCCTTCCGCCCGCCGCTCTCGAGCAGCGCTCGTCGGCCCTCGTCGCGCACGTCCTGGGCCTGCGCGCGGAGCACGTCCGCCAGGGGCGTCCCGCGCTCGACGGCCACGGCGACGCCGTCCACGAAGCGGGCGAGGCTCGGCAGGCTGGTGCGGTCTGCGAGGCCCTGGAGGGCCTGCACCAGCGACGCCCCCGCCCGCGCCTCGGCGAGGGTGCGGCGCAGCTCGCCCGACAGCTCCCCGGCGCACGTCCGGGAGACCCGTTCGAGCGCGCCCACCGCGCCCTCACCGGCGCTCACGGAGAGAGCCAGGAGCTCGGCCACGGTGGGGAACTCGGCGGTCATCCGCTGCTCGCGCCGCTCCACCGAGCGGGTGAGCCACCAGTCGCGCAGGAGGACGCCGCCCGCACCGCCCAGGAGGACGAGCAGGGCCAGGGGGACCACCGCGACCCCTCGCGCGCTCGCCACGAGCACAGCCGCCAGCGCCCCGACGAGCAGCCCCGCCAGCCCCCACACCACCTGCTGGGCGCGGAAGTCCTCGACGGACGTGGTGCTGGCCAGCTGGTCGAGGCGCCTGCGGACGCCCGACCGACCGCCCAGCACCCGCTCGACGCCGCGGACGGCGTCGGCCATGACGGGCGCCAGCATCCGCTCGACCACGACCAGAGGTCCTCGTGCGGGGTCCTCGCGCAGCAGCCGCGAGGGCGGCACCGCGTCGCGGACGTAGGGGGCGACGCGCTCCTCGAGGGACACCCGCCGCAGCACGGGCAGGCGGACGAGCGCGAGCCAGAGCCCGAGGCCCCCGGCCAGGCCGAGCCCGGCGCCGACCCATGACCAGACCGGCGGGGCGACCCCGCGAGGACGAGGGGGCGAGGGTGCACCCGGACGACGGGGCGCCCCCGCCGGCGGCCGGGCCCGGGACCGCCAGCAGCAGGGCGCCCGTCACCGGAGCACCCGTTCCTCGTCGGGCAGGCGCCCCAGACGCACCATCAGGCGGTAGGCGACGACGGACGCCGCACCGCCGGACGCGAGCACGACCGCACCGGTGGCGCTGTCGTAGGCGTCGACCGCCTCGGGCCGGGACGCGAGCAGGCCGAGGACGAGCCAGGGGGCGGCGACGGCCAGGCGGGCGCCGTTGACCGTCCAGCTCTGCCGGGCCTCGAGCTCGGCGCGCGTGCGGGCGTCCTCGCGCAAGAAGGTCGACAGGGTGCGCAGCAGGCGGCCGAGGTCGCTGCCGCCGACCTCGCGCGTCAGTCGCAGGGCCTCGACGATGCGGTCCGCGACCGGGTCCGCCAACGACTCCTTCAGGCGGTCGAGGCAGTCGCCGAAGCGGCCTGTGGCCCGGTAGTCCTCCGCGAAGGCGGCGAAGGAGGGGCGGAGCTCCAGCGGCCCCCGCACCGACAGCTGCCCCAGCGCCTCGGGCAGCGACAGGCCCGCCCGGATGCCCGACGTCAGGTGGTCGACCGCCTCCGGCCACTGCTCGCGCGTGCTCGTCCGCCGCGCCCGCGCCCGCACCCTGACGACGGCGCGGGGCGTCGCGGCCGCGATGACGGCGAAGGCGCCCGACACGACCGGAGACCCCGAGAGCGCCAGGACGGCCACGCCCACGACCGCACCGGTGACGAGCGCCACCAGGACGAGCGCCCCCGGCCCCACGCCGGGCATGTCGGCCTGGACGAGCTCGTCGCGCAGGGCCGCCGCCCGGCGCGAGGGCCGCCGCGGTGCTGGGTCCCGCGGCTCCGGGACCCAGCACGCCCACCAGAGGCAGAAGAGGCCGGCCCCCGCGGCGAGCCCCACCAGCGCCCCCACCTCAGGCGCCGCCCAGCAGCGCGCGCAGGTCGTGCCCCGCGCGCTCGAACCGGTCCTCGTGCGGGGGGAAGCCGTCGGCGCGCACCAGCGCGCCGCCCGCGGTCGTGAAGACGTCCGTCACCTCGACGACGTCGTCCTCCACCCGCCCCGGCACCGCCACGACCTCCCGCACGCTGCGACGGCCGTCGCGGTCGAGCGCCACGTGCACGACCAGGTCGACGCTGCTCGCCACCGTCGGCACGACGAAGCGGCTGCTCACGTTCGCCCCCGCCAGCAGCGGCAGCGTGCACATCTTCGAGACCGCCTCGCGGGCGCTGTTGGCGTGGATGCTCGCCATCCCCGGCAGGCCGGAGTTGAGGGCGATGAGCAGGTCCAGGCTCTCCTCCTGGCGCACCTCTCCCACGACGATGCGGTCGGGGCGCATGCGCAGCGCCTCCTTGACCAGGCGCCGCAGCGGGATCTCCCCCGTGCCCTCGAGGCTCGGCTGCCGGCACTGGAGGCCCACGCAGTCGCGCAGGGGGACCTTGAGCTCGAAGACCTCCTCGCAGGTGACGACGCGCGATCGCGGGGGGATGGCAGCGGCCAGGCAGTTCAGCATCGTCGTCTTGCCGGCCTGGGTGCCCCCCGACACCAGGACGTTGAGGCCCGCGGAGACCGAGGCCTCGAGGAACGCCGCGGCGCGCGAGGTGAGGGAGCCCAGGACGACCAGGTCGTCGAGGCGGTCGGCGCGGGCGACGAACTTGCGGATGTTGACGGCCCAGTGCTCCCGGGTGACGTCCGGGATCACGACGTGGAGGCGGCTCCCGTCGGGCAGGCTCGCGTCCACGAAGGGCGAGCTGAGGTCGACGCGCCGGCCGGACGTCTTGAGCATCCGCTCGACCAGGTCCGCGACCTGCAGTGTTGACTGCTCTAAACGCTGCTAGCGACCCCGGCTTGGTGCCCTACCCGTGGGTCGCGGCCGCTGAACGCTGAGGTCAGGGAGGTCATCGATGGCTGGTCTGTGGCAGGCGCCGCGCGATGTCCACGAGCTGGCCGTGCTGCAGGTCGGCGCGGTGGTCATGCGGCCCGACGGATGGTGGGCGACGTGTGGTGCCGATGGGGTCCATGTCGAGGCGGTTAATGGGTTCGTCGAGGAACTAGCTGCCTGCGGTCGCTCGAAGGCGACTTCACGCTCGTACTGCCATGACTTACTCCGCTGGTTCCGTTTCCTTGACGCAATAGCCGTAGAATGGCCGGTCGCGCGCCGCGAGGACGTCCGGGACTTCGTTCGTTGGCTCCAGACAAAGGAGAACCCGCAGCGTCAGCGCTCCAGGGTAGGAGGTGGTCGACCAGTAGCCGGATCCATCAACGCAGCTACGGGGAAGCGCTATCTGTCAACTGGTTATGCGCCCCGCACCATCAACCACGCACTGGCTGTCCTTTCGTCATTTTATGACTTCGCCATGCATGCCGATCTAGGGCCCCTACAGAATCCTGTGCCGCAGGCGGCCAGTGGGCGCTTGAGGCACCACAATCAGTTGGGAATCGTTCGCCCCCGAGCGCGCGCGGCCTACCGCCAGAAGGAGCCCGTTTATCAACCAAGGGCGATCACTGAGGATCTGATGCAGCGAGTGTTTGAGACCCTCAGACATGACCGCGATCGGGCACTAATTGCCGTCACACTTTCGACCGGCGTCCGTGCCAGCGAACTTCTGTCTATGACTCTAAGCGGTGTTGACGTGGGCCGCAACGTATTGGCTATTGAGGCCAAAGGGCTGAGCGGACAACGCACGTGGGTGCCCACGGCCCCGGAGTCGCTGGTGTGGATCACCCGCTATCTCGCAAGCCGTGAGCCCAGTGCGCCGGAAGATGCATTGTGGATGACGCTGCGGCGGCCGACCCGACCCTTGACGTACTTTGGCCTACGCCAAGTACTAGAGAGAGTTAACAGCAAGCTCGGACTAAACCTCACATGGCATGATTTCAGACACACTTTCAGTAGCCGCCTACTCGGTGACGACCAGTTGTCCCTGATCGACGTGCAGCAGTTGATGAGGCATCGAGACCTGAACACTCTCGCGCCCTATGCGACTAGCCGGCTGGAGGAGTTGGTTAGTCGCTTGCATGCTCATCTTAATCGCCCCCCAGAGCCTCCGCCGATTACATCAATCGGTTACGATCGTGAGGATATGAAGGTGCTCTTTCCGGGACTCGATTTATGACTAGGCGGCCCTGGGTGCGACCAGAATTAACACCGCTACCAGCGGTGGTTGATGCCCTCCGCCGTGGGCGACTGGAGAAGGCTCCCCGCAGCACCCTCGAGCCGCTCGTCATCGCGTTAGCGGTTAGCTGGTGGCCCCCGAGTATGTCCGCTGACACAAATCCATTTCCGCCGGTCAAGCGAAGCGCTGGGCTGGTGCTTGATTGGTTGACTTCGCAACCTGGTGAGACTTGGCAGGAGCGGTGGCTGAATAGTGCGGCTGATGTATCGGGCTACGCCTGGTTGGACATGGCCGGCATCGATGGACCCGCACGGCGCGCGGATGCTTCTTACGTCATGTCGGCGCTGCTGGTCCTGAGGGCGATCAAACCGTCACTCAACTGGTTGATGGACACTCGTCGCATTCGGCTTTGGAACGACTATGCGTGCTACCACGATAGCGAACTCTTCCAAGAACTCAAACAAATATTGGTCAGGACAACGGACGCTCGTAACGCCACCCATGTCACCGCTGACCTTGTGCGGATGTGCTTGTCCACCGGCAAAGGTCTAAGGCAGCTCAATCGCGACGACTTCCTGCACGCGCGCGAGACGACGCGTTTGAGTGGTCGGAAGTTCCACACCACCCAGTCTTCCTGGCACTACGCACGACAACTGGGGCTCATGCCGCAGGAACCTATGGTGTTGCCAGTCAGTAATGGACCGCTTTCGCCGACCGCGCTGGTTGACAGATATGGCGTAGACGATCCCGAGATCCGTGGCGTGTTTGTTGACTACCTTACCGAGCGCGCCACAGACTGCGACTACTCGACACTGCAGCATCTCACCCTGCATTTGGTGAAGCACTTTTGGTGTGACCTGCAGGTCGCACATCCAGGTCTGAAGACACTGGCTTTGTCGCAGGACCAGTCTAAGGCTTGGAGGGCGAGGGTGGCGGTTCTTCCCAACGGCCAACCGCGGCGACACTGGCTTGACGTTCTCGGGTCGGTTCGCGCGTTCTACCTTGATATTTCCGCCTGGGCACAGGATGACCCAGGGCGCTGGGCTAGGTGGGTCGCGCCTTGCCCCGTCCCCCCGAGGACATCTCGCCAGGCCTACCGCAACAGGCACAGTCAAAAAGCTGATATGCAGGCGCGAACTCGGCGGTTACTTCCGGTATTACCGCAGCTCGCCACCGCCGTCGGCGACCATTTAGGTTTCGTGGAACGATCGCTCGCTGCCGCCCTGACCGTCGAGCCTGGCGAGGCCTTTTCTGTCGACGGGCAACGCTGGCGCCGCCACCAACATAAGAGTACCTACGACAGCGTTCGCAGTACTGTCATCGCCACGGGCCCCAATGGCGATAGGGTAAGCCTCACGCGAATGGAAGACCAAGCCTTCTGGACTTGGGCGGCCGTAGAGGTTCTCCGACATAGCGGCATTCGCATAGAGGAGATGCTCGAGCTCACTCACCTCTCCATTAGACCTTTCCGAAAGCCAAGCGGCGAAGTGATCCCCTTGCTGCAGATTGCTCCCAGTAAGACCGATCGGGAGCGCGTCCTGCCCGCAAGCCCAGCCCTCGCGCGAGCGCTCGGGCGGATACTTGTTCGCCACGCTGCCGTTACCGGCGACAAGAAAGTTCCGCTAGTTGCACGCTTGGATGAGCATGAGCGCACATATAGCGCGCCGATGCCCTTCCTGTTTCAGAGAAGGTGGGTCAGCGGCCGGGACCAGGCGATGTCGTCAACGGCCTTCCGTAAATACTTGGCCGTCGCCGCCAATCAGGCCAAGTTGCATGACGTAGATGGCGCGACGCTCACCTTTACTCCGCATGATTTTCGCCGACTGTATTTGACTGACGTCACGAATAGTGGACTACCGATTCATATAGCCGCTCAGCTTGCTGGGCATGAGAACCTAAACACCACGCGCGGGTATGTCGCCACTTATCCCACCGAGGTGTTCGATCAGTACGAGAAGTTTCTTGCTCGCAGGCGCCAAGAGCGCCCCAGCGACGAATATCGACGCCCCACGACTGAAGAACTGAAGGAGTTCGGTGAGCACTTCGGAAAACGGCGCGTCGAATTAGGTAACTGCGCAAGGCCGTACGGAACAGCCTGCGTCCATGAGCATGCGTGCATCCGCTGCGACCTCTTGCGCGTGCAGCCTGACGCTGGCGACCGACTGCAGCGCATCGAGGACGACTTGGAAGTCCGGATAGGCGCAGCTGAGACAAATCAATGGCTCGGGGACGTCGAGCAGCTCCGGCTCACCATGAGCCACCTGCAGGAGAAGAAGGTGCAACTGGGTGAACTCATGGCGACGCTTCCTGGTGGCACGTTGACGCTCGACCATGTGCCTGTCCTGACAGCCGCGGACGTGGTCAGACAGCGAACCTAAGTGTCGACGGGCGCACAAGCGCGGAAGCGACACGAACTCATGTTGGATGGTGGCAGTCGGGGTGCCCAGGACATCTGGCTACGGGACCGTGGGGATGGCCCAGTCTAAAACCGCGAGCGTTTCGTCTTGGCGCACCACGACTTCTAGGGGTACCTTTTTCGAGCAAGCCGACGCGTATAAAGCTTCCGCGTCGTTGTCTTTTTGCACGCGGGCGGCACGGGTTTTACCTTCGGCGTACTCCGCTACGTCGGCTTTACGTTGCCGAATGAAGCGAACCGCTATACGCGAGTCCACCAGCCATTTCTCGTCGGCGAGGTAATCGGGCTCACCGATATGTATATGAAAAGCGCCGAATGAAGCGAGAATTTCGTAGGTGGCAGCATAACGCAGGACGCGACTAGGAACTGCGCGCAGCCATAGACTTGTGACGCTCGACGTGGCAACGTGCGCACATTGATGACGCATCTGCACCAACTCGTTGAGGTCCTCCTTCAACGTGAACGATGGGTTGCTCGTCTGTTTAGGGAGGACGTTGATTCGTTCCGCGAGTCGCTTAGCGTTATCTCCGGGAGGGTTGACATGGAAGAGCCTGAGGGCGGTCATGTAATCCTCTGCGGACATGTTGCTTCCTGCCCACAACCAAGTCCATGGCGACAGGTTGAGGCCATGACCCACGGTAGCAAGACTGGACCCGAGTTCAAGGGAGACCTTCCGAAGCTCCGGTAGGTCGTAATCGCCGAAACCCATTCGAGTGCGCGCCACCTGTAACGGATGCGTCAGAGCACGCTTTTGCAACTTGTCTGGAAGATCGAGAAACTGCGACGTCCCTCTGTTGGCGTATTGAATGAGCTCTACGGTTCTGTCCGCCACGAACGTCTCTAGCAAGTTGAAAGCAGACACTGTAAGGCCGCGGCGCAGGAAGTTGCCTACGTCATTGGAGGCAAAGACCGCAGGGACATCTAGGGCCGTCCGAAGGGCTGCGATCCCTGCGAGGAGATTGCTGTGGGCGGTCATTTGCGCCTCAGGCCGCTTCTTTGCGTAGCAACTCAAGCAGGTGGCTAACGCGGTACTTCACGCGTGCGGGCGTATTAGTGGCTCGACGAACGGACTCTTCGAATTCGGCGTCTTCAAAAAGGGCGGCCGTCTGGGCGCGGACGGCCACACGCTCCTGGATTAACGTTCGGCGCGAGTCGGCCGGTAGTGCTGACATCGCTACCATCTGCGCATCGAACATTCCAGCAAGAGCCTGGTCGCGCCCGGGTCGTTTGAAACTATCTTTTTGCCAGATCGCTTCGACCGCCTCCATGCAAGCCTCGAAACTTCGGCGCAACTTTGTCAGTTGCATCTCGTCGGCGAACCTGTTCAATACCATGTAAGCGTCTAGCTCACTGCGTAGATCACCTCGGAACGTTCGCCAGTGTTCACTCAACATGAAGAAGCGCAGCACGAACTCTGCGTCGGTCATCTGCCGGTAAGCGGGTGAAGAAGGCGGCACGACTTTGAACTGCTGACGTAAGAAGCGGTGCTCCGAGAGCTCGTAGATGAGGTCGTTTAACGGGCCCCTGTAAGCGACGTTTCGAATCTCTTGAGCGTTGAGGATTTCCCCGCCCGTGTTGAGGCGGAGGAAGACTTCGTGTTTGAGGTTCTCACTCGACTGACGCAACAGCGTGGTGGTGCGAAGGTGTTTCATCGACAAGGAGTTTCGAATGCTTCCCGGCAGCCCGGAGTATCGAAACCCGTTGAGCCGTGGAATCCTCGTCAACCCACGAAGTACCAAGTCGTCCGAAAAGAACGTCGACACGGCTGTTAGTCGTTGCTTCCCGTCGATTACGGCATAGCTTCCGAGCCGCGCTGCATCCTCTGCTAGATACACCGGCGGAACCGGTATGTTCGTGAGGAAAGATTCGATGAGCAGCGACTGCTTCTCCGGGTTCCATCGGTCTCGGCGTTGGAACTTCGGGGATACGTCGATGGCACCGCTCTCGACGAGGCTCGATAGGGAGATTAGGCCTTGGTCGGCGATTTCGAGGACCGCACCCTGTTGCGCCTCAAGGTAGTCTTTCATGATGAGTTGGGTTTCGGTCGGTTCTGCCGCATCGCTCATGTTGTGACCCCTCTTAGTAATGCCGGAAATACCGGCGAATCTGATTGGGAGCGTACTGGATATTCCGGCAGCATCAGTCTTAATAGTCGTTCCACTGTTGACATGCTGATGGGTTCACGGCGCTGCGGAGTCAAGACTTTGGCGCCTGTCATCGATTGGGCGGCTCGCCAGCGCGCTATGCCTTCGCGGTCATCATCTGTCCAGCTCGTCCGGTCGCGCGTCAGCACTCGAGTGCTCGAGTTGTTTGCCCTGGCTTAGGCTGAGAAGCTCGCCCAAAGTAATGTAGGTCTGCAAGAAGACGAAGCGTGCTTCGCCGGCATCCACATCGGCATGAGTGCCAGCCGAGCATCTGCTGTAAATGTCGCTTAGACTGCGACGGAGGCGATCGCGTCGCGACTTCGAAGCACCCGTCTGCTGAGCAAAGAACTGCAATCGATTGAGCACGGCCAGGGCGCCGGCCTTAAGCGGTTGTCCGTCCACCGTCAGTGTGGCTCCCTCTTGTGGCGGGCAGACGTGGTTGGCGCAGGAGTCGATCAGGCGTCGGCACGTGGTAAGTGCTTGGCTAATGGATTCAGGGTCGGCGTCGCGCAGCCTGTCAGAAACGCGTTCGATCTTCGCTAGGGCGGTACCGCTGGCTTCTGCCAAAGTGCCATCAACAAGGCGTTGGGTTTCGGCAAATAGCCCCGCCTGTAGACTGCTGAAGAGCAATTCATGGTATATGGTGGTAACGAGTTGGTACACGCTGGCCGTCACCTGCTGGCAGATGCCGCTATACCGAGCCAGTTCGGACTTACTATTGTTGACCGCGGTGTAGTGTCGCCCACTGGACACGTTGGCCCACTCGCCAGAGAAGGAAACGCCTCCCTGCATCGTCTGAAGCGCTAGTCGCGACGACTCGCACTGCGCATATATTGTTGCAAGAGAGGCGCTGTAGTACTTTTCCTGCTTGTCGTCGATCCAGCGCCCGGCAAGGGTCACCCAGGCGGCCACCTGCTTTTGCCCGGCATAACCCGATTGTTCCAGGGCTAGAAACGCAGTCAACTCGTCATGGCCCACAAGACGTGCAACGCGCCCAGCCTTGAGGACGACGTCTGTTGGGGCGAGGCGGCGCAACTCGATGTCTGTAAGAAGTTCCTCCGCGACCCGTAAGGCCTCTTCGCTCCTACCCATGGCGGTATGAAATCACGTTGAGGCTTGCCCCGACGGCGTTACTGCTGGCCTGCGCGGCGGAGGCACCTAGGTAAGGACGGGGACTTGCGATGGTGCGTGTGCCTCGACGACCAGCGCCGCCTGTCCTCGTCGGGTGGGTCCACCTAGGGCCACCGCAGCCCAGCCACCGACCCCGATGCCGGCTGGCTTGACTGGCGCAGAGAATCTCGCGGGACAGGATCGTCGTCGTCAGCTCCGGGCGGCCGCCGCGGGCCACGAAGACCTTGCCCGGCTCGTTGATCCAGATCTCCTCGACCTCGGGGTCGTCGAGGTGCTCCTGCAGCGGCCCGAGGCCGCCGACGGCGTCGAGCACGCGCTTGACCACCCCGCCCTGCTCGGGCAGGCGGGGCAGCGTGCCCAGCAGCGACCTCTCGTCGTAGTCCGCGACGACGTCCTCGACCAGCGCGCGCAGCACGCCCGGCTCTCGGGAGGGGTCGAGGCCGCGGCGGCGGACGAGCTCGCGCACCTCGTCCTCGACGATCGCCACCGCGTCCACGCCGCTCCCCCGTCCTCAGCAGCCGCTCGCGCACGCCGCTCTCCGTCACCGGCGCGGCCCCCGAGGGCTCCCTGCGCCACCGTTCCCACGCTAGGCACGTCGGTCCCCCACGTGCGGGCGGTCCACATCCCCCGTTGTGGTGACGGCGAGTCACCTCCGGCCGTGGGAAGCCGTCCACGGGCCGCCTGTGGACGAGCGCTGCGGCACCGGCGCCGGCGTCGCCAGGGTGCCTGCGTGGACCGCGGCCCCCTGCGCATGACCCTCCTCGACGAGGCGTCGCCCGACGGGGCGACGGACGTGGAGGTCGACGTCGCGGCCCCGGGTCCGGACGGCGGGGCGCCGAGGCTCCAGGACCTCGAGCCGCAGCTCGCGGCGTGCCTGGGGGCACGGGCGGTGCCGACCGAGGACGTGGCGGGGGCCCGGGCCCTTCCCGCCGAGGCGGGGCGCCGGTGGTGGTGCGCCGGCTCCCCGGTGCCCCCGGGGGCGAGGCTGGGGGCGCCACCGCTCGTCCAGGGCGCCGTGCTGGTCCGCCGCCGCGCGCACGGGTCGTCTCCCGCACGCGGCCCCGGCGTCCCCCCGCGCCCTCGCGCGGTGCTGCACCTGCACGTCGTGGCCGGACCCGACGCGGGCGCCGTCGTCCCGCTCCCGCCCGGGCCGCACGTGGTCGGACGCGGAGCCGCGGCGGACGTCCGGCTGGACGACCCCCGGCTCTCGCGCCGCCACGTGCGGCTCGACGTCGACCGGCGGGGCGCCGTGGTGACCGACCTCGGCACGACCAACGGCACGCGCCTCGACGGCGAGCCGCTGCGCGGCCCGGGGGCGCCCGCCGGCGCCGGAGCCCGGCTCGCCGTGGGCGCCTCGGTGCTGGAGCTGCGGCTCGGGGGCGACCCGTCGCGACCGGGCGGCTGGGACGGGCTCGGCCACCGCCTCGTCGCGCGGACGAGCCGGACGCCGTCGGGGACCGCCGGCGTCGAGGTCACCCTCCCCCGCACCCCGGAGGCCCCGGAGAGGCCCCGGGTGGCGTGGGCGCCCGCTCTCGTGCCCCTCGTCGTGGCCGTCCCCATGGCCCTGCTGTGGAGCCCGTGGGCCCTGCTGATGGGGCTGGCCTCGCCGCTGGTCGCCGTGGCCACGACGGCCGGCGAGCGGCGGGCGTGGGCGCGTCGCTGCGCAGCCGCCACCGCGCGGGTGGAACGGCGGCGGCGGAGGGGGCGCGAGGAGGTGGCGCGGGCGGTGCGGGCCGAGGAGGTCCGGGCGCGCGCTCTGGCGCCGGGTGCCGCCGACGTGGTCCTGGCCCTCGCCACGGCTGGACCGAGGCTGTGGGAGCGGCGGCCCGAGGACCCGGTCCTGCTCTCGGTCGGCACCGGGGCGGCACCGTCCTCCACGCGCGTGCTCGTGGAGGAGGACGAGGGCGGGACCCGGGAGCACGTGCCGGCGCTGCACGACGTCCCGCTGGGCGTCGACCTCTCCGCCGCCGGGGCGCTGGGCGTGGTCGGCCCGCCGGACGCCGTCGGCGCCACCGCCCGCTGGCTCGTGCTGCAGGTCGCAGCGCTGCACGCGCCCTCCGACGTCGGCGTCGTCGTGCTCACCGGCTCCGGTGGCGCGGAGCAGGCTCCCGGGTCCGCGCCCCCCGGGTCCGAGGAGCCCGGGAGCCGGAGGGCGTGGTCCTGGGTGGGGTGGCTGCCCTCGGCGGGGCCCGGGGCGGTGGCCGCGGACCCCTCGGCGCGCGAGCGCGCCGTCGCCCGCCTGCTCGAGCCGGACGCAGGTGCCGGCGTCGCCCCGGGCGGGCCGGAGGGGCAGGTCCGCCGTCGACGGACGCTCGTCGTCGTCGACGACGACGACGACGTCCGCGCCACCCCCGGCCTCGTCCGGCTGCTCCGCGAGGGACCCGCGCTCGGCGTGCTCAGCACCTGCCTCGGACCCGCGCCCGAGGCGCTCCCGGACGGGTGCGGCGCGCTCGTCGCGCTGGGCGGGGAGAGCCGTGCGCAGGTGCGGGTCACGGGCACGCCCCACCCGCTCCGAGGCTCCACCACGGGCGTCTCGTGGGCGACGGCGGCGCGGGCGGCCCGGGCCGCCGCCCCGCTGCGCGAGGCGCAGGCGCCCGGTGCCTCGCGCGAGGTGCCGGCCCGGGTCGCCCTGCGCGAGCTGCTGCCACGGGGCAGCACCACGGACTCCGCCGCCGTGGCGGCCGCGTGGCGCCGGACCGCGCACCGCAGCGGGTCGGTCGCCGTGCCGGTGGGGCGGGGCGCGGACGGCCCACGACTGCTGGACCTGACCGCGGACGGCCCGCACGCCCTGGTGGCGGGCACGACGGGCTCGGGCAAGAGCGAGCTCCTGCGCACCCTCGTGGCGTCCCTCGCCCTGCACCACGCACCGGAGGACCTCTCGTTCGTGCTGGTCGACTACAAGGGCGGGGCGGCGTTCGCCGGGGTCGCGGGGCTCCCCCACGTCAGCGGGCTCGTGACGGACCTCGACCACCACCTCACCGCCCGGGCGCTGCGCTCGCTCGGCGCCGAGGTCGCGCGGCGGGAGCGGCTGCTGCGCCGCGCGGGCGCGGAGGACCTGCGGTCCTACCGCGAGCGGCGTCGGGACGGCGACCCGGTGCTGGGCCGCCTGGTGCTCGTCGTGGACGAGTTCCGCGTCCTGGCCGAGGAGCTCCCCGAGTTCGTCGACGGCCTCGTCCGGCTGGCGGCGGTGGGCCGCTCGCTCGGGCTGCACCTCGTCCTCGCCACGCAGCGGCCGGCGGGAGTGGTGGGGCCGGACGTGGCCGCCAACGTCAACCTCAGGATCGCGCTGCGGGTGCGCGACGAGCACGACTCCCTGGACGTCGTGGAGGCCCGGGACGCCGCGCGGCTGCCCCCCGGCGTCCCGGGGCGGTCGCTGTGGCGCGTCGGCGGCGGACCGCTGGAGGAGGTGCAGGTCGCCTCGACCGGGCCGCCGCCGCCGCGCGGGCCCCGGGTGCGAGACGCCCGCGGCGCCCGGACGCGCCAGGAGCACCTGGTGCCCGACGGCCCCGGCACCCGGGCAGCGGCGGCGGACGCCGGGCCCGGTCCAGGTGCGCAGGACGGCGACGACCTCCAGCGCCTCGTCGCGACGGTCGTCGACGCGTGGCGCGAGACGGGCGCGGTCACGCCTGCCCGCCCCTGGCTGCCGCCCCTGCCGCCGGTCGTCCCGCTGCCCGCCGGCCTCCCCCCGGAGCACCGCTCCTCCTCGGGCCCGGTCCTGCGCTGGGGCGTCCTCGACGACCCCGACGGGCAGGCCCAGCGCCCGCTGGAGTGGGACCTGTCCCGGCGCGCGCACCTGCTGGTGGTGGGCGGTCCCCGCTCGGGGCGGACGGGCGCCGCACGAGCGCTGCTGGCCGCCGTGGCGGAGCAGACGACGCCGGAGGACCTGGTCGTCCACGTCGTCGACCCGGCCGGCGACCTCGCGGACGCCGCCGGCCTGGCCGCGGTCGCGTCCGTGGTCGCCCACGACGACGACGAGCACGCCGCGAGGGTGCTCGAGCACCTGGTCGGGCTGGTCGACGCGCGCCGCCAGCGCGCCCGGCACCGCGCGGCGCCCGGAGCGCCGGAGCCGCTCGTCCTCCTCGTCGTCGACGGCTGGGAGGTGGTCTCGAGCGCGTGGGAGGAGTCGCGCGGGGGCGCGTGCCTGGACTCCCTGCACCGGCTGCTGCGCGAGGGGCCCGGCGCGGGCGTCCTCGTGGCCATGACCGCGGACCCGCGCGTGCTCGGCAGCCGGACCGGCGCCGCCTTCGCGGACCGGGTCGTGCTGGCGCTGGCCGACCCCGTCGACGCCGTGCTCGCCGGCCTGCCGGCGCGGGCTGCTCCCGCGCCCGGCTCCCCACCGGGCCGCGGCGTCCTCGTGCGGACGGGTGCCGACGCACCGGACGCCACATCGGGCGCGGGCCCGTCGACCGGTCCCCTCGAGGTCCAGGTCGCCGCCGTCGGCGTCCTGGCGGACTCCTCCGGGCCGGGCGGGGCGCGCGGTCCCGCCCGCAGCCGGGGGCCGGCGGCGCGCCGGCTGCCACCCCTGCCGAGCCGGGTCCTCGACGCCGACCTGGTGGCGCCCGCCGGTGAGCTCCTGCTGGGCGTGGGCGGCGCGCACGTCGAGGCCGTGGGTCTGCGCGCCGACCTGGACGGGCCGGTGTGCCCGGTGGTCGGGCACCCGGGCAGCGGTCGGTCCAGCGCCCTGGCGGTGCTCGAGCGGGCCGCAGCCGCGGCAGGGTGGTCGAGCGTCCTGGTGCGGACCGCTGCCGCTGCGTCGCGCGCCGCGGAGGAGCCGCCCGCGTCGACGGCGCGCCGGGTCGTGGGCGACGCCGAGGAGGCCGCAGCCCTGCTGCAGGAGGTCCTGCGGGTCAGGTCCCCGACGGCCCCGCTGCTGCTCCTCGTCGACGACGCCGACCTGCTCGAGGGGTCCGAGGTCGCGCAGGCGCTCTCGCGCGCCGCCGAGGGCCTCGTGCCCGGGATCGCCCTCGGAGCACCGGCCGGGCGCCCCCCGGCCCCGCTGCTGCGTCCGGGTGACCTGCTGGTGCTCGCGGCCAGCACCCCGGTGGCCGTCGCCCGGTCGAGCGGACTGCTGGCGACCGGGCGCCGGACGCGCAGCGGGCTCCTGCTCGGCCCGTCCGGTCCCCTGGACGGAGAGGCCCTCGGCCTGCCGCTGCGGCACCGCGGTGCTGCGGCACCGCCCGGTCGGGGGCTGCTGGTGCGCCGCGGTCGCGCGACCACCGTGCAGGTGGCGCTGCCCGCGCCCGGGGCCGGCCGTGCCGGGCTCCCGTCGACGAGGACGGCCGGCAGCCCGCTCCCCTGACGACGCCTGCCGGACTCGGGCGAGGGGCGGAGGCGGTCCGGCACGGGGCCCGTGCACGGCCTCGGTGGGCCGGCTCGCCGGAGGGCCGGGCGCGGCGCGCGGCCCGGGCTCTGGTCGAGGCGGCCGGCGGCGTGGATGATGGGCCCGAGGGGGAGGCACGGGCCACCTCCCGGGAGAGACGGCGAGGGGTGGGTCCATGGCGCGGGCCGAGCACGACCCCACGGGCACCAGCCGCCCTCTGGTGCCCTCCGTCGACCTCTCCCGCGCTCCCCTCCCGGCGCAGGAGCCGGCGCAGGAGCCCGTGACGCCGCCCGGTCGGGTGCTCCTGCGGCTGCCCGCCGACGCCGCCTACCTGTCGGTCCTGCGCACCACGGCAGCGGCCCTCGCCGCGCGGCTCGACGTCAGCGTCGACGAGGTGGATGACGTGCGCATCGCGGTCGACGAGGCCGCCTCGATGCTGCTGCAGGGGGTGGTGCCAGGCTCGGACGGGGCCGCCGGCGCGGCGCTCGAGGTCTCCTTCGAGCTCTCCGCCCGCCAGCTCGTCGTCGAGGTGAGCGGGCCGGCGCGGACCCTGCCCGAGCGCGGCGGCGTCGCCTGGTCGGTCCTCGAGGCGCTCGTCGGCGAGGTGCGGACGACGCACGGTCCCACGGGCAGCACCGTCCGCATGGTGCACGCGCTGCGAGGTGCGCCGTGACCGCCGCCGCGCGTGCGCGCCGCGGCCCGGCCGTGCCGGCCGCCGGTGGTGGCGTCGCCCTGCAGCGGGAGGAGCACGACCTCGCCGCGGCACCGGTTCCCGGGACGACGACCGGGACGGGGAGCACCGCCCCGACCCCGCGCACCCACCCGGGCGACGGCGTCGCGCGCGTGCCCGCGCCCGCCTCCCCCCCGACCATCGAGGCCGCCCCGCCACCGGTGTGCCCGATGCGCGCCGCGGTCGAGGAGCTCGTCGCCCTGGCCCCGGACGACCCGGCCCGACCCGCTGCGCGCGACCGCGTGGTCGCCGCCCACCTGCCGCTCGTGGAGGGGCTCGCCCGCCGCTACACCGGGCGGGGTGAGCCGTACGACGACCTGGTCCAGGTGGGCACCATCGGCCTCCTCACCGCCGTCGACCGCTTCGACCCGGCCCGGGGCGTCCCCCTCGGGGCCTTCGCGGTCCCCCACGTCCTCGGCGAGATCCGCCGCCACTTCCGCGACCGCGGCTGGGCGGTGCGGGTGCCCCGGCGGCTGCAGGAGCACGGTCGCGCCGTCGCGGACGCGCGCGCCACGCTCGTCCAGCGCCTGGGCCGCGCGCCGACGGTGGCCGAGATCGGGCGGGCCTGCGGCCTGGACGACGAGGTGGTCCTCGCGGCGCTGGAGTCGGCGGGCGCCTACTCCACCGTGACCCTGGGCGACGACCCCGACCAGGTCGCGGCGCGCTGGGCGGCCGAGGACTCCGCGCTGGCGGACGTCGAGGACAGGGCGGTCCTGCGCCCCCTGCTCGACGCGCTGCCCAGCCGGGAGCGCCGCATCCTGGCGCTGCGCTTCGTCCGCGGGATGTCCCAGAGCGAGATCGCCTCCGAGGTCGGCATCTCACAGATGCACGTCTCCCGGCTGCTGTCCCGCACCCTCGCCCAGCTCAGGGAGCGACTGGCGGACTGAGCCGTCCCGGGCCCGGCAGGCACTGGGACGGTCCACCGCAGCGGGCCCGCGCCGCGCTCACAGCAGCCGCTCCTCACCGTCCGGGGCGACCGGGAGCGCGCGGGTCGCTGCGCCGGTCGCCAGGGCGGTCCCCACGACGGCCGCCAGCGCAGCGACGCCCAGGGCGGCCCACCAGGTGCGGGATCCGCCGTTCTCCTGGAGCACCACCTGCGCCGCCACGAGGAGCTGCAGCACCTGCCAGACGAGCGCGGGCACCCGACCGCGGCGGCGACCTCGGGCCATGCCGACGGCGCTCCCGCCCAGGAGCGCTGCCAGGGCCAGGGCCAGCGCGGCCGACCCCAGCGCGAGACCCGTCGAGGCAGCTTCTCCTCGCCCCGTGCCGAGCACGTAGAGGACCGCCACGGCGGCCAGCACCAGGACCTCGACGCCCAGCCCGGCGACGACGAGGCGCACGACGGGCGCAGCTGCGCCCGCGGGGCCCGCCGGCCCGACCACCCGCCGCCCGCGCTCGTCGTCCTCCGGGCGCCCTGCGCCCCTCCCGCCGCTGAGCCCGACCACCCGGTCACGGTAGCCAGCCGCTGTCCCTCCGCCCGGGGGGAACACGTCTCGAGTGGCCGTGGTTGACCGCCAAAGGGACGATATCGGTCAGAGCAGCACCCCGGGTCGAGCACGACGTGCCCGGGTCGAGCACCGAGCGTCCGGGAGGGTCAGTCTCCACCAGCACCGCAGGTCATGCGCAGGAAGTTCCCAGCGTGTGAACCCTTGAGGAACGACCGCCCCTCTGTGATGCTCGACACAGGACGAGGGGCACCGCTTCGGCGGCGCCCCTTTTCACGGGACAGGCTCGTGAAGCTCTTCACAAGCTCACGACCGCCCGTCCCCCACCACGACGACCACTGACACCCGACCCACCTGGAGGACCACCATGGACTGGCGCGACAAGTCCGCCTGCCTCGACGAGGACCCCGAGCTCTTCTTCCCCATCGGCAACACGGGCCCGGCCCTTCTTCAGATCGAGGAGGCCAAGGCGATCTGCAAGCGCTGCCCGGTCGTCGACACCTGCCTGCAGTGGGCCATCGAGAACGGCCAGGACGCCGGTGTCTGGGGCGGGATGTCCGAGGACGAGCGCCGCGCCCTCAAGCGCCGCGCGGCCCGGGCGCGACGCGCGAGCTGACCCAGCGGGTCGAGCACCTCTCGCTCCCCGCTCGCACCACTGAAGGGCCCCGGTCGGTCGACCGGGGCCCTTCGGCGTCGGTGGGGGGTGTCGCGGCGGCCCGTCGGGCTCCGGAGGCCGTCAGCGCCGAGAGACCTCGCCGAGGCGGCACCGGACGCGCACGACCGTCCCCGGACCGGGCTCGCGGTTCTCCCAGCGGATGTCCCCCCTCAGCTCCCCCTGCACCAGCGTCTGGACGATGCGGCTGCCGAGGCCGCCACCGCCCGGGCTCCTGGCCCCCACCCGGAAGTCGGCCGGCAGCCCCGCGCCGTCGTCGACGACCGACAGGTCGAGGGCGGCACCGTCCCGCTCGGCGCGGACCTCGACCGTGCCGTCGCGGTCCGCAAGCCCGTGCTCGACCGCGTTGGTCACGAGCTCGGTGATGACGAGGGCGAGGGGGGTGGCGTCGTTGGGGTCGACGAGGCCGAACGAGCCCGTGCGCCGCGCCCGCGCCCGCGCTGAGGGGGTGGCGACCTCCGCGGCGAGCAGCAGCCCGGTGTCCACCAGCGCGTCGAAGTCGACCGAGGCGTCGTAGGTCTGCGACAGCGTGTCGTGCACGAGGGCGATGGTGGACACGCGCCGCATGGCCTCGCCGAGAGCGGCCTTCGCGTCGGGCGACTCGATGCGCCGCGACTGGAGCCGCAGCAGCGCGGCCACGGTCTGGAGGTTGTTCTTCACGCGGTGGTGGATCTCGCGGATGGTCGCGTCCTTGGAGATCAGCTCGAGCTCGCGTCCCCGCAGCTCGGTGACGTCGCGGCACAGGACCAGGCCGCCGACGCGGACGCCGTCCTCGACGAGCGGCACCGCGCGCAGGGACAGCGCCGCCCCGCGCGTCTCGATGTCCGCTCGCCACGGCGCCTTGCCCAGGAGGACGATCGGGAGCGACTCGTCGACGGGGCCGCTGGTGTCGATGAGCTCGCTCGTGACCTCCGGCAGCAGCCGCCCGGCGAGCTCGCCGATGAGGCCGAGGCGGTGGAAGACCGCCTGCGCGTTGGGGCTGGCGTAGAGGACGACGCCGTCCGCGTCCAGCCGGACCAGCCCGTCGCCCACGCGGGGAGACCCCCGCCGGTGGGTGCTCGGGGCGTCCTGGCTGGGGAAGCGGCCCTCGACGACCATGCCCATCAGCACGTCCGCGCACGCGGTGTAGGTCAGGTCGAGGCGGCTGGGCATGCGCAGGGAGCCCGCCGTGGTGTGCCGCGACAGGACGGCGATGCGACGTCCCGCGCGCTGGACCGGCGCGGCGGTCGTGCGGACGGCGGAGTCCTCGTCGTGCTCGGGCTCGCCGTCGGTGGCCAGCCGCCGCGTCGCCCACGCCTCGTCGACGAGGGGCCGGCGACCGCGCGGCACCCGCCGACCCACCTGGTCGTCGTGGTAGGCCGTGGGACCCGTGGAGGGGCGGCAGTGCGCCACCGCCACCCAGTCCTGCCCCCCCGAGGCGGGGACCCAGAGGACGAGGTCGGCGAAGGCCAGGTCGGAGACCATCTGCCAGTCCCCCACGAGCAGCCGCAGCCACTCCGCGTCCACCGACTCGAGGTCCGTGGCGTCGCGGATGAGGTCGCTCATGGTGGGCACGTCCCGACCCTACGGCGCCGCCACGGGGCCGCACGGGCCCCTAGTGGGAGCTCGAGCGCACCGCGCCGCGCAGGAGCCGCAGCGCCACGGACAGGGGCGCGATGTCCCCGCCCTCGAGGCGTCGGACCTCGTCGAGGACGCGGCGCGCCCGCGTCAGCGGGCCGGAGTGGGCGGCCTCCCAGGCCTCCACCGCTGCGTCGGCGCGCTCCCGCGCGCCGGCTCCGCGGGCCGCGGCGAGCGGGTCGGCCCGCTCGACGCGCGCCGGGGGCTCGTGGGCGAGGACGCCGTGCACGAGCGTGTCCAGGGCGGCGTAGAGGTCGTCGCGCAGCGCCCCGCGCGCCAGCGTCTGCCAGCGGTCCTCACGCGGCAGCAGCGCGATCTGGCCGAGCAGGTCGTCGACGCCGTAGCGCTCGGAGAGCGCGAAGTGGACGGTGGCCACGTGCTCGACGGGGGCCCCGGTGTCCGCGGCCGTGCGGGCGACGTCGAGCAGGTCGTACTCGTCGAGCAGCTCGGCGAGGTGGTGCGCGAGGGGCTCGGGGAAGCCGTCCTGGACGAAGGACGCCGCCTGGCGGTCGAACCGCGAGCGCTCCCGCCCGCGCAGGAGGTCTCCCACGACCCCGCGGTAGGGCGCCACCACCGGCTCCGCGGCCGCGATCTCGGCGGCGACGTCGAGGGTCCCCGAGCGGTTGTGGACGTACCAGCGCACGGCGCGGTCCAGCAGCCGGCGCAGCTCTTGGGTGGCGCGCGTCTGGGCCGCCGTCGACACCCGGCCGTCCAGCGCCCGCACCGCCGCGTAGACGCCCGGGGCGTCGAAGACGGCGCGGGCGACGGCGTAGGCGCGCACGACGGTCGCCGGCGACGCGCCCGTCTCCTCGGTGGAGCGGAAGGCGAAGGTGATGCCGCCCCGGTTGACCAGGTCGTTCACCAGGCACGTGGTCACGACCTGGCGGCGCAGCGGGTGCTCGACGAGACGACCGGAGAAGCGCTCGACGAGCGCGTCCGGGAAGTAGTCGCGCAGCATCTCCTGCGCCCACGGCTCGTCGGGGACGTCCGAGGCGAGCACGTCCGCCGACAGGGTGGTCTTGGCCAGGGCCAGCAGGACGCTGGCCTCGGGCGTCGTGAGGCCGACGCCGTCCTCGGCCCGGGCGGTGAAGCCCGCGTCGTCCGGGATCGCCTCGAGCGCCCGGTCGAGGTGGCCGTCGCCCTCGAGCCGCTGCACGAGGCGCTGGTGCACGGGCAGCAGGCTGGACGCCAGCGCGCGCACGTCGCCCAGCAGGGTGTTCTGCTCGTCGTTGTCGGTGAGGACGAGGCGGCCGACGTCCTCGGTCATCGACAGGAGCAGCTCGTCCCGCTCCGCGCGGTCGAGGTCCCCGGTGGCGACCACCTGGTCGAGGAGGACCTTGATGTTGACCTCGTGGTCGGAGCAGTCGACGCCGGCCGAGTTGTCGATCGCGTCGGTGTTCAGCGCGACGCCGTGCAGCGCCGCCTCCACGCGCCCGCGCTGGGTGAGGCCGAGGTTGCCGCCCTCGCCGACGACGGCGCAGCGGAGGTCGGCGCCGTTGACGCGGATCGCGTCGTTGGCCTTGTCGCCCGCTGCGGCGGAGCTCTCGGTCGACGCCTTGACGTAGGTGCCGATGCCGCCGTTCCAGAGCAGGTCCACCGGCGCCTGCAGCACGGCCCGGATCAGCTCGGGCGGCGTCAGCGACGTCGTGGTCGCCGGCAGCCCGAGCGCCTCGCGCACCTGCGGGGAGACGACCACGGACTTGGCGGTGCGCGGGACGACCGCCCCGCCCTCGGACAGCAGGGACCGGTCGTAGTCGTCCCACGACGAGCGCGGCAGGGCGAACAGGCGCGCGCGCTCGGCCCAGGAGGTCTCCGGGTCGGGGGCGGGGTCGAGGAAGACGTGGCGGTGGTCGAACGCCGCGACCAGCCGGGTCCTCGTCGACAGGAGCATCCCGTTGCCGAAGACGTCCCCGCTCATGTCGCCGATGCCGGCGCAGGTGAAGGGGTCGGTCTGCACGTCGCGGCCGAGCTCGCGGAAGTGCCGCCGGACGCTGACCCACGCACCGCGGGCGGTGATGCCCATGGCCTTGTGGTCGTAGCCCACCGACCCGCCGGAGGCGAAGGCGTCCCCGAGCCAGAAGCCGTGCTCGGCGGCGACCTGGTTGGCGAGGTCGGAGAACGTCGCCGTCCCCTTGTCGGCGGCGACGACGAGGTAGGGGTCGTCGGCGTCGTGGCGCACCACCCGCGCCGGGGGGCGCACGGCCCGGCTCCCGCCCTCGGCCGGTGCCAGGTCGTCGGTGACGTCGAGCATCCCGTGCACGAAGTCGGCGTAGCAGGCGCGCCCCTCGGCGGCGCGCTCCTCACGACCCACCTCGGGCGCGGGCGCACCGCTCGTCGACGAGGCGAGCAGCCGCTTGGCCACGAAGCCGCCCTTGGCGCCGGTGGGCACGATCACGGCGTTCTTGACCACCTGCGCCCGCACGAGACCGAGCACCTCGGTGCGGAAGTCCTCGCGGCGGTCGCTCCAGCGCAGCCCGCCGCGGGCGACGTCGCCGAAGCGCAGGTGCACGCCCTCCACGCGGGGTGAGCAGACCCAGATCTCGTGCGCCGGCCGCGGCTCGGGCAGCTCGGGGACCAGGTGCGGGTCGAGCTTGAAGGACAGGGCTCCGCCGCGCCTGCGGACGCCCCCGTCCGGGCCCTCGCCGCCCTGCTGGTCGCCGCCCTGCTGGTCGCCGTCCTGCTGGTCGCCGTCGGGCTGGTAGGCGTTGGTGCGCGTGGTGGCGAGGACGAGGGAGAGCACGGCGCGCAGCGTCCGGTCGGCGTCCAGCCCCTCCACCTCGCCGAGGGCCTCGCGCACCTGCGCCGCCAGGCGCGCGGCCGCCACCGCGCGCGCGGGCGTGACGTCGGCCGCCAGCGCCCCGGTGTCGACGCCGAGGGCCTCGAGCTCCTCCGCGAGGGGGGCCGGCCCCGCCGCCGCGGCCAGGTCGGGGTCGAAGCGCGTCTCGAACAGGCCGAGCAGGCCCCGGACGATGCGGGTGTGCGCCAGCAGCGTCCGCTCGACGTAGGTCTGGCTGAACGGCAGCCCCGCCTGCCGCAGGTACTTCACGTACGCCCGCAGGACGCTGACCTCCCGCCACGTCAGCCCGGCGGCGAGCACCAGCCGGTCCAGGCCGTCGGACTCCGTGCGCCCGCGCCAGGCCTGCCAGAAGGCGTCCTCGAGCAGCTCCCCGGGGCGCTCCGGCGGCGCGACCCGCGACCAGTCGCCGGCCGTGTAGCGCAGGCCGAAGTCCAGCAGGTGGGCCTCGTGCAGCGGACCGGCGACCGCGGGCGTGGCCTCGTCGTCGCCGGCCCCCGCACCCGGGGCGGCGTCGACGAGGGGCTCGAGGCGGTACGGCCGCTCGTCGACGACCTCCACGCCGAGGTTGGCGAGCACGGGCAGGACGCTCGTCAGCGGCAGCGGCGCGCGGCGCAGCAGGGCGAGCCGGTGCTCGTCCGGCGCGGCCCCGGGAGGCGTGCGCAGGTGCAGCACCGTGTCGGCCTCCCCCGCCTCGACCCGCTGCAGCCGTGCCAGGTCGGCGACGGCGTCGGACGCGGAGAAGTCCTCCTTGTAGGCCTCGGGGAAGGCCCCGCCCCAGCGGCGCAGGCGCCGCCCCGCCTCCTCCTGGCCCAGGTCCGCCGCCAGCGCGGCCGCCAGGTCGTCCTCCCACGTGCGCACGACGCGGGCGAGCTCGTCGACCAGCTGGTCCTGCTCCACCCCCGCGAGCCCGCCGTGGCCCTCGGGGGCCCGCACGACGAAGTGGATGCGCGAGAGGACGGAGCTGGCGACCCAGACGTTGTACTCGACCGACTCCGCGCGGAACGCCCGCCGCAGCAGCTCGGAGATGCGCAGCCGCACCGTCGTCGTGTAGCGGTCCCGGGGCATGTAGACGAGGACCGAGACGTAGCGGCCCCACGGGTCGGCGCGCAGGAAGGCGCTCGGCCCCCGGCGGTTCTGCAGGCCCAGGACGGCGAGCGCCGTGCGCGCGACGTCCTCGGCGTCGGACAGCCGCAGCTCCTCGCGCGGGAAGGTCTCCAGCAGGGCGAGGAGGTCGCGGCCGGAGTGGCTGTCGGCCGGGACGTCGGCGAGGCGCAGGACCTCCGCGACGCGCCGCTCGAGCAGCGGGACCGTGAGCACGGACTGGGACGCCGAGCTGGCCGTGTACAGGCCCACGACGCGCAGCTCGCCGGTGCGCCTCCCGGCCCCGTCGTGCAGCGCCGCGACGACGTGGTCGACGTGCTCGCGCCGGGCCACGCGAGAGCGGACGTCGCCGAGCGCCAGCCGGAGCACCTCGTCGTCGTGCAGCGGGGCCGCCAGCTCCGGCGGCAGCGCGTCGAGCGGACGGGCGGGGGCCGGCTGCGCGTCCACGTCGTCGCGGGCGGGGCGCAGCAGGCCGAGCCCGAGCGCGTCGTCGCCGGCGCGCACGACCCGCGCCCCCAGGACGACGAGGTTCCCGTCGGCGACCCAGCGCAGGTAGCGCCCCGCCTCCTGGGCCCGCGGGTCGGCCGGCAGGGCGTCCGCCGCCCGGCGCAGGAGGTCCAGGACCTGCGGGGTGTCGGCGGCAGCGGCGCGCACGTCGGCGACGACGCCCCGCACGCCCCGGGCGACCTCCTCGAGCCGGGTGGGCTCCACGCGGTCGACCTCGACGTGGATCCAGGAGACCGGGGGCGCGCCGGGGTCGGGCCGCAGCACGGGGTGGACGACGCCGTGCACGACCAGCCCCTGGCGCGCGAGCTCGGCCAGGACCGAGTCGACCAGGTGGGGCACGTCGTCGGTGACGACCTCGACGACCGCCTGCAGCCCGCGCCACCCGGCACCCGCCTCGAGGGCGCGCACGCGGGTGCTGCCCGGCTCGCGCCCCGCCGCGAGCTCCGCGTGGCTGCGGGCCGCGCCGACGAGCTGCTGGGAGGACCGCTCGACGAGCTCGGCGAGCGGCACGCGGCCCCAGTACTGCTGCAGCAGGTCGCCGAGCTCCTCGCCGCGGGGCTCCGACCCGCCGGCGCCCTCCTCGGTCGCCACCCGGGCCAGGAGCTCCGCGACCCGTCCGTCCACCCCGCCGCGCAGCATGCCCTCGACCCTACCGAGGCCGGTGCCGCGCGCCCGGGCGTCGCGTCCGCGCGCCGCTCTGCGCCGTGCGCGGGGCTCGTGCGCGCCTGCGCCCGGAGCGGGCCGCGGGTACGGTCCGACCATGCGCCTGACCGCCGACGTCCGCTACCCCGCCAGCACCGCCGAGGTCGCCCGGATGCTCGCCGACCCGGGCTTCGTCGACGCCCGCGACGAGGCCACCCGACCGGTCGCGCACCGCGCGGAGGTCGAGGGCTCCCCCGAGGGCGCCTTCGTCGTCCGCAGCGAGCGGACCATGCCCACCGACGACTTCCCCCAGGCGGCGCGGCGCTTCGTCGGCGAGACCGTCGAGATGGTCCAGGTGGACAGCTGGGACTCCCCGGCGGCCGACGGCTCCCGGACCGGGACGACGACGATGGAGCTCGTGGGGGCGCCCCTCACCGTGCGCGCGTCGCTGCGCCTGACCCCGGACGGCCCCGACGCCTGCACCGAGACGATGGAGGGCGAGCTCAAGGCCTCCGTGCCGCTCATCGGCGGCTCGCTCGAGAAGGCGGCGGCGCCGGCCGTGCAGGCCGCCATCCGCAGCGAGGAGGACGTGGCGCGGCGCTGGCTCGCCGAGCGGGCGGGCTGACGCCTCGACGGCCGGGCCGGCGCCGAGGGGTACCGGCCAGGGGCGGAGCGGCTGCGCCCCCCGGGCTCAGCCCTCGCTGAGCAGCGCGCGCAGCTCGCGCGCGTCGAACCAGAGCAGGTCGCCGTCCTCGGCGCCGTCGACGACGAAGGACGCGTCCTCGTCCCCGGCGCGGGCGGCCTCCACCGCCGCGGCGGCGGCGGCGACGACCTCGCTCGCCTCGGGCTCGTCGCAGTGGGCGCTGACGACCGCCGACATCGGCACGGGCCCCGCCAGCTCCACCTCCGTGGGCGCCTCCTCGTCCAGCGGCCCTCCCAGCGAGCGCACCTCGCGGTCGGGCACGTCGGCGGCCAGCACGAGCCGGCGTCGGGGGGCGGCGCCGTCCGCGGCCAGCAGGCCCAGGGAGTCGGTGGCGGCGTCGAGCAGCGCCGAGAACTCGAGCTCCTCCTCGTCACCGCCGGAGTACCACTCCCGCACCGCCGGCGTCACCGCCCGCGCCCTCGGCGCGGCCGCAGCGCCGGCGTCGAGCCAGGTGGCGAGCAGCGGCAGGGTGGCCGGGACGTAGACGCGCACGGCCCCATCCTGCCCGCAGGATCGCCCGCTCAGCGCGAGCGGACCGCCTCCGGGACGGCGCCGGTCACGTCGACCAGCTCGGACAGGGCGTCGGTGAGGCACGCGGCCAGCACGTCGAGGTCGGGGACGCCGTCCCGGTCGGCGTTGAGCCCGAAGGAGACGACCCCGTCGTAGCTGTTGACCCCCACGGCCAGGCCCTGCCCCGCGGCGAGCGGGATGACGGGGTAGGCAGCCCGGAGGCGGACGGGCCCGACGTACAGCGGGTGCTGGGGCCCGGGCACGTTCGTGACGACGAGGTTGAACACCCGGTGGCTCAGCGAGCCCGCGACCCGCACGCCGAGCGAGTGCAGCGTCGGCGGGGCGAAGCCGGCGACCCCGGCGAGCTGGCGGGCGCCGACGCGGCGCCCGCCCGAGCCCCGGCGCATGGCGTACGAGACCTGCTGGAGCCGCACGACGGGGTCGGGCTCGCCGACGGGGAGGTCGACGAGGTGGCCGACGACCTCGGTGGCCGGCAGCACCGACCCGAGCCCGGCGTCCTCCTCCCGCGTCTCCACGCTCAGCGGGACGAGGGTGCGCACCACCGTCGAGGCGCCGACGTCCAGCCCCCGGGCCAGCATCCAGCGGCGCAGCGCACCGGTGAGCACGGCGAGCACCACGTCGTGCAGGTCGGTGCGCGGCGCGAGCTGCGCCGGCTCCCCGGCCCCCCGGGCTCGCGCGGGGGGCCGGTGGCGGCGCGGACCGACCTCCAGCGCCCGCCGGACGGCCCGGTAGTCCTCCAGCTCGGTGTCCACGACGGCGAAGCGCCGCTGCTCGCCGACGACGACGTCGAGCGGGCTCCCCTGCGGGCCCGTGGCCGAGCTGGCGGCGCGCGCCAGGCCCGTGGCGGTGCCCGCGGCGCGGCGCAGGGACGCGCGCACGTCCCCCGCGCCGGAGCGCAGGGTGTCCAGCACCTGCGGAGGGCGGCGGACGGCGTCCACGACGGCACCGGTCACGAGCTCGACCAGCGAGGGCTCGCGCGAGGGGCGCCACGTCGTCTCCGGCGGCGCCGCGGCCGTCGGCGCGTCGTCCCACAGGACCTGGCCGAGGTCGACGGCCGCCTCGCCGTCCACCATCGCCTGGTGGGTCTTGGTGATGATGGCGAGGCCGCCGTCCTCGAGGCCCTCGACGAGGTAGACCTCCCACAGGGGCCGCGTGCGGTCGAGCCGCCGGGGCTGCACCCGGGCCACCAGCTCGGTGAGCTGCTCCCGGGAACCGGGACGGGGCAGGGCCGTCCGGCGCACGTGGTGGGCGAGGTCGAAGCGCTCGTCGTCGACCCAGACCGGGTTGGCCAGGTGCCCGGGCACGCTGCGCACCCGCTGGCGGTAGCGCGGGATGTAGGCGATGCGGGCCCCCACCGAGCGGGCGAGGTCCTCGACGTCGAAGCCCTCGGGCGGTGCCTCCAGCACCATCACCGAGCCGGTGTGCATGACGGTGGAGCCGTCCTCCAGGTACAGGAAGGAGGCGTCCAGCGCGCTCAGCCGGTCGGGCACGGCCACCTCCGGGTCTCGTCCTCGCGCCCGGGGGGTGCGGGGCGAGGGGTGGTGCGGGGCCAGGGTGCCCGACTGCGGACGGGCGTGGAACGGCGGGCGCCCGGGGCGCGGACGACCGGTGCGCGGACGACCGGCGCTGCAGGCGTCCGTCAGCCGGCTCGCCGCCGCACGCGGCGGGTCCGCGGTCTCGAGCGCCCCGCCGCGGGCACGACGGCGGCCTCGCGCCCCTCGGGGCGGGCGCTCAGCAGCTGCTCCGCGAGCGCCGCCAGCGCGAGGCGGGCCGGCGAGCGCGGGGCCGTCTCCGCGAGCGTGCGCCCCGCCAGCAGCGCGGCGTCGAGCGCCGGCCTGTCGTCCGGGACCAGGTGCACGTCCTGCAGCCCCGCGAACCGCTGCAGGGCGTCGCGCACGCGCCGGTCGGGCGGGACGCCGACCGCGGACGCGCGCACGCGGGTCACGACGACCCGCGGCGGCGGCGTCGCCGGCACCGCCTCGGCCAGCTCCGCGAGGCCGCGCACGAGCCGCTGGAGGCCCACCGCGTCCGCGGTGCCGACGACGACGACCTCGTCGGCCTCCCCGAGCGCGCTCAGCGCCGCCCCGTTGCGCCGGGGGGCCGCCGTGTCGTAGGTCAGCTCCTCGTCCGCCTCCAGCGGGGACCCGAGGTCGACGACGACCCAGCGCGCCTGCGCGCGCGCCACCTCCCAGACGCGCTCGAGCGACGCGGGCTCGAGCTCGGGCCACCGCGAGCTGCGCGAGACGCCCGTGAGCAGCCGGAGCCGCGGGGTGACCTCGACCGCGGCCCGCGCCAGCGCGCGGGCGTCGAGCACGCCCGCGCCCGCGGAGCGGCAGGCGGCCGCGAGCCCCGGTGACTCGTCGAGGACGCCCAGCACCTGCGCCGCGCTGGCGGCGTGGGTGTCGGCGTCCGCGAGCAGGACCTCCTCGCCCGCAGCGGCCAGCTCGGCCGCGAGGCCCGTCGCGACGGTGGTGCGTCCGGGTGCTCCCGGGGGCCCCCAGACGGCGACGAGGCGCCCGGGCCGCGCTCCGGGCCCGGGTGGCGGCAGGGGGTCCAGCGCGTCGTCGGTCCCGTCCGACCCCCCGAGGTCGCCGACGTCGAGCGCGTCGGCCGGGTCGCCCGAGGCCGCGCGCCCACCGCGGTCCCGCGCGCGGGGCGACCCCGCGCGGGCGAGGTGCTCGTCCACCGGGGGACGCGCGGAGGCCTCCTGCTGGGCCGCGTGGACGAGCTCCTCCAGGAGCGCGGCGGGCGCGTCCACCGGCGCGACGGCGGAGACCCCGAGCGCGAGCAGCCGGGGCTCCTGCTCGCGCAGCGCGGCGGGCGCGGCCAGGCCGACCACCACCACCCCCGCCGACGTCAGGCGCGCCACCGCGGCGCGGTCGAGGCGGTGCAGGTCGGCCGACACGAGCGCAGCGCCCGCGCGCCCGGTGGCGGCCACCGCCAGCAGCTCGGCCAGGTCGGCGCAGCGGCGCAGCACGACGAGCGACCGCGAGCGCTCGAGCGCACCGACCAGCGGTGCCTCCCAGGCCCCCGTGACCGCGACGAGCACCCCGGTCTCAGCCACCGCTGCCGCCCGCGCCGACCGGGTCGTCCGCGGCCGTCGGCGCGGCGGGCGCAGGCGCCTGCTCCGCCGCGGGTGCGGGCGCCTCCTCCGCCGCCGCCGCCCCGCTGGTCCCGTCTCCCGATCCCGACGCCGGTCCCGGGGCCGGCGTGCTCGGGGCCGGCGTGCTCGGGGCCGGAGCGCTCGGGCCCGGAGCGCTCGGGGCCGGAGCGCTCGGCTCAACCTCCGACGGGGCGCTCGGAGGCTCGCTGGTGGACGCGCTCGTGCGTGCGCTCGTGGGCTGGCCGGAGGGAGGAGCCTGGGGCGCCCCCGACCGGCCGGCGCCGGCCGCCGGGGCGGCGCCAGCGGCGGCGCCGGCCGACGCGCCGGCAGCGTCGTCCCCGGAGCCGCCCCCGGGGGTCAGGACCAGGTGGACGCGGGCGTCGGCGGCCAGGGCGGCGAGCACGTCGGGCAGGGCACCGGTCCCGACCAGCACCTGGACGGTCGTGGTGGCCGCCGAGCCCAGGGCACCGGTGTCGGCGTCCACCTCGGCGACCGGGGCGGCCTCGACGACGCGTCGCGGCTCGAGCAGCGCGCCCGGCGTCGCGAGGTCGACCGCCGTCACCCAGACGTCCACGAGCGCTCCCTCGACGAGCCCGCTCGGCAGCGCCCCCTGGACCGGCACGCCCACCGGGCGGACGTCGAGGGAGTCGGCCGGGCCGAGGGCGACCGCGGGCACGAGCTCGCCGGGCCCGACACCCCGGAGGGCGACGAGCCCTCCGGCCGGCGGCTCCTCGGCCGACACGTAGGCGCCCGCCCCGGCGCCGCCGTCCAGGCGCAGCCGCACGACGTCCAGCTGCTCGGGGCCCACCGGCTCGCCCGGTGTCAGCGCCTGCGCCGCGGCGTACACGGGCACCGTGCGGTCGGCCGCGGCGACCACGCGGGCGCCGGCGACGACGGCAGCCAGCACGAGCAGGACGCCGACGAGCAGCCGCGGGTCCCGCCAGGAGGGGATCGCGATCCGTCGCGCAGGGGCTGAGCCCACCCGCGCCGTGCCCGTCGAGACCGCCACCCGTCCTCCTCCGCGCCGCTCACGTGCTCTGACCGTCGCCCCCTCCCGGCAGCCGCGGGCCCGTCGTCGGCCCGGAGCCCTGGAGGGCCCGCGCAGGGACGACGTCGGCGCCGCGAGGGGCGACGCCGAGATGCTGCCAGCGCCCGCCCCCCTTCCCCAGGGGTCGTCCACAGCCTCACCCGACCGTGCGGCGGAGTCCTCCGACCGCGTGCCAGACTCCGCGCCGCGGCGGTCGCGCCGACACCCACAGCCGCCGGTCGGGGCACGAGCCGACCGCCCGGCGCCCACCCGAGGAGGGGCTGTGCCCGCTCGCTTCCTGCCCCTGGCGGACGTCGCGGAGATCCTTAGCGTCTCCTCCGCGCAGGCCTACGCCCTCGTGCGCTCCGGGGACCTGCCGGCCATCAAGGTCGGTGGCCGCGGCCAGTGGCGCGTGGAGACGACCGAGCTGGAGGACTACATCCAGCGCATGTACTCCCAGACCCGCGCCCTCGTCGAGCGCGGCGGCCTCGAGGAGCCCGAGGACGCGGCCCGACGGGTCGGACCCGAGGAACCCGCCGAGCGCTGACCCGCCCCCGCGCCAGCGCTCCGCCCGAGCGCGCTCAGGCGCTGCGGAC
>Ga0210040_10001688_pt1 | contig 32775 bp, 17 predicted proteins | sample CryGeyCG12114_NA_FD_185462 | JGI IMG/M metagenome (GOLD analysis project Ga0210040, IMG submission 185462) | Groundwater microbial communities from aquifer - Crystal Geyser CG19_WC_8/21/14_NA (SPAdes) (version 2) | ecosystem: Environmental > Aquatic > Deep subsurface > Groundwater | place: USA...
CTTAGAGACCGTACCCCCTATACAAAAAGAGTAGTGCCTGTACAAAAAGAGTAGGGCCTGTACAAAAAGAGTAGTGCCTGTACAAAAAGAGTAGTGCCTATACACATTACGTAGCTGAGCAGCAACAACCCGCATATACCATTATAACATTACAAAAATCTGAAAATTCAAATATCAGTCAGTCTAGAAAACCAGTCTGGCACTAACTTACATGAAGAACACGAGTAATCCATCATAAGAGCTTAAATTGGTGACATAGCACTACTACTACTTGAATGTTTTTATTATTATCCTTGTAAGTGCACTTCATGATCCTTGTCATACAGACTTGACTACTCAAAAGAAATCACTTTTATGCGTCAAAATGTCATAGACCAAAAAACACATGCCATAGTACATACTGTGTACAACAGCTAGCTACCCACTATTGGAAAAAGTACAGAGTAATACAGTCAAATTAAGACTACGCTTTTATTACTTGCAAACATAGTACTATATAGGTTTGACTTATATTGAGCATTCTCTATATCACAAAAAAAGAGTCATTTTCCACACTAAGAAACAAAACTAGGGAAAGCTCACGAGCAATTATGGAACAACACAAGGGATTCCTTTTTGGACCATTACCCTTGCATTTCATTCCTTGGTTAGTTAAACCATGCAACATTGATCCACAGTGATGACAAAATACTCCCACAGAGAAATTATGTTTCTGCCACTGGTGAGCTAGCTCAGGCAATTTGTTAAGAATCTTGAGAACAAAACAAAACATTTATATAGTATTAGGTAGACAATACTAGATCCCCGAATTTTTCTCAGACTAGTAGGTAAATATTCATTCATTCAATTTATAAAATGAATACATGTTTGTATAGTACTAGTAAATCTTTGTTACGTGTAGAAGCATCCGGGTGTGGTTTGATGAGAAAAATAAATCTCATGCATGTCTAGTAGAAACGTGTACACTACGCTAAATGCGTAAAACACAATGGAAATGTAGTCCGATAACTATATATTTAGTTGAGCAGTTTGAAAAAATATTAATGGGCATACTCTCCTCTCCATCAATAGCATAGTATTAAGAATTGTCAAGAACGCAATATTTAGCGCGGGATTTTGTAACGATTCAAGTGTACAGTGGATTTTTTTTTCGCATCATTTAAAAACGTAAATGTAGAACTAAAAGTCGATAGTGTGAACATCAGAAACACTTTGTATTCTACGACTGTAGAAAGTGATAGGAGGAATCTTAGAAGTGAATTCCTATATCTGTATATACGGCAAATGGGTCACCACTTGAATGTATAATAGTCAATTGTCGAACGATTCAGATGTATAAAAAAATACGTATACTCGCCAAAAGTATACTGCACAAATTACAGTAGTAAGTCAAATGTATAATTTTTAATGTCGAAAATATTAACACAGTCAAAAAATATTTTAGCAATTTTTAATATACTTAACGTGAGTATTTTATATATATGTCTAATATTTTTTTTTTAACTGTCGCTGCCGCTTTATCTTTGGTTGGTTGGCTGGTTGCGTTTGTTCGTCATCATAGCTTTCCGATTGCAATCGGGATTTTTTCACTCCTTGTGCCATATTATTAGCAATGCCCCTTAAAAAGTCGTCCAACTCCATGTCGGTAAAATTAGTAACCAATGTTAGCAGCCGCTTATCCAGCTCTATGGTGTGTGTTTTCTGTTTTCTCAGTTGGGTGCCGCTTATCCGTAGCTCAAAATTATTGTTTGTCTTAATTATTTCTGGTTTTAATTCACTTAATTCTTTTGGCTCTCTTCTTTTGTTACCACGACCTCGTCTTTGACGAACGGACTGAATCAACGTTTATTCTGTAGGCAAACATCCTCGAATGTTCAAATCAATTGCTTTGATACCGTCAGCTACCACTTCATAAGGAGACGCATATGTGTCAGCACTTAGTTTCTTCAAATTTTCTTGAACTTTAATCACGGATTGGTCAATGACTGATGGGATACAGTCATGTTGCTTAGTTACTTTAATTAGTCCATCATCATATACTGTAGCTCGGCCTGTGCACCCACTAATGACACAAATGTGATATACAGAATTTTTGTTGCGACGGTTAAAACGGTAGGTGTATTCCTCGTGGAACAGCTTCTCATGACGTTTATAATTTTTATTTGCCATTTCGAATTGAAAACAAAAAATTGTTCACTAAAATAAAACGACGTTGGTTGTGATGAAGGTTACAAGACAAGAAAGGAACGAAGTCAGTAGTAACATATGCATATATATTGTGTTATCATAAAATGCATGACATTATACAAACATTATACAAATGTCACATTTACATATTTATACTTTTCGACATATGAGGAGTATACTTTTTTTTATGCATCTGAATAGTTCGACAATTGACTATTATACTTTCATAGAGAGACTCGAATAAAACTTTATTTCATTTTTGAGTTTATAAAAAAGTGGAAACTAACTAACTTTTGTAAAGTCCCACAAACTAATAATTCATATTGTTGGATCAAAAAACCTCCTCCGTTTTTATTTTTAGCTTCAATAATTCAAACTATCCTGTATACGATGCTTCCCCACTTGGTTTTGTGAACATAACATTTCAGAAATGTCTAAACAGTAGTGACATATGAAGAATTTACAAAAACCATTCATGGGCATTTGTACGTAGGCAGCCACACAATTCAAAACATAAGTGCAAAACCAATCTATTATATGGCACTGTAGTTAGTTGGTAACATGCAATGCATGGTACTTGTGCCCTGTCTATTGTGTCATATTTATTGAAATAAAAGAAAGTGCACGTAGCCCTCATACATTTTTAAAACCACCTAGAAATGTCAATACTTTCAACTCAACAGATTGTGGACTCATAAAGTTCTTTATTATATTGCTTTCATTAATAAATGATCAGTATTATGGCTTCTCCCCAAGTCTTTCATCGTATCCTTAGCATTTTTTGTATCTACGATACTCCTACTCACCTGAATAGGGAAATTTAATGGAACAAATACATAATATTCCATATAACATAGCGTCATATCTTTACATCTGTCAAAGTGCTACTCTATGTTGGTTAGTATTGCTATTGACATTGCATTATAGCTGTAATATCTAATCTTTTGAGCAAATACTAATGCTCACATATGAGACTATGAAAATCTGTCAGGGCACACCAGAAAACAGAACGCACACACTTATTCTTTTGATTTCAACATTTCAATAAAATGCAATACGATTGTTGACATTTACAAGACTATGGATAAGTGTGCACTCAAAAAATGTAGAGAACCTTGGGAATGAAATATATATAGTATCAATATAGACACTTATGAAATTGAGACGAAGCTATAGACTATATTGTGAAAACTATGAAACTGATTCCAATTGCCCCGAAGGTAAGGCAACTAGTGAAACATTTCCAATTAATGTCTCCATTCTTTTACAGAATTGAATAGTGTGAAAACGTTGGATATAACAAAGAAACCCCAATTAAGAGTATCCTATGGCAAATGCATATTCTATAACCACTTCATTACAGAGCCAGTTTGTAAAAAATGCATAACTTCTTTCACCATTATAGTGGGAATGCATTTTTTATGAACGTCTCGTTCATTCAAGTTACGCTTTCATTCCTTAAACTAACTTTCACATGAAACTAACAAACTAACTAGCATTTAGTAAGTAAGTAACATAGCAAAGTAACAATAAAGTACATTCATAGTATCGTCAAAACAAGGAAACCAGTAAATCAATCATACAGTGACAATATCAATGCTAGACGATAAACGCAACCTTTATATTCGAATCATACGTGCGACAGCATTTAACTCGCTTTTCGTATCCCAAAGGATTATACCAAGTCCCTGTGAGAATTATGTCTCACTGACTACTTAAATCCATAGCAAAAGAAATAATGGATCAAACTTAATGATAGAGACCAGCTGAACAAATGAAAAAAACTGCCACTAAATCTTGGCTGACAAACAAGGATTTCTTTTGTCTCCCAGAACATAGTACCCTCATTATTCTGTATAGCAACAATCGTTGAGTTCCTAATTGTGATATTTTTTCTTCTAGTAGAATCCATAGGATTTTTCCCTTGGCACAGACGGACAGAATAGCTTTAGAGTGACTGAACTGGAAAGCTCAACATGGAACTAAGTATCGTATTTCAATAAAAGAAAAGCAGCAGCACCAGCATTTGGCTAGCAAATATATAGTTAGTTATAGTTAGAGTTAGAGCAACATGGATGCAGCCATTCAAATGCATACAATAAAATGTATAGCATGATGATGGTGAGCGAAAAAATTTACCTATTTTCACCAACACACACAGACATGGAGAGAGTGAAGCCATGCATTATTGAACACTTAGATAATAGAGTGAAAGATGCTGAGACTGTACCTGAACATTTCATCCCTTGGTGTAGAACTCCATACAAAAGAGATCCACAGTGATCACAAAACATGGGTGATGCATATGTATGTGCTTTAAACTTATGTTTCGTCCGGGAGTCCTAAATGGGGGAAAATAAAGGGAGAAAGTCTACATTACATTTTGAGCTACGGTCATTTCATGGAAAATTATTCTAGCAACCAACTAACGTTATTCAAACTAAATTGTACAGGAAAACATAGTATGTATGGAAATAAAATGCTACCAACGTAAATTTAACTCAAAACTGAAAAAACAATACGACTAGATTTCGCAACTATAACTAATGAAAAGTAAGTATATTTTATATTCGCATCAACTATATATAGTAAACTAAATTAAAAGCTACCACTAAAGGTGCTAGAATCCTACCACATCAGCTATAATGTGTAGTCACAACTTGTAATAAAGTTTAGAGTGCTCCTGAAATGGACTATAAAAGCAGTAAGGATTACGTAATACTGCTTTCTCTCATATGCTAATCTGAACCCTTTCTTAGGTTGGTTGGATCTCGTTTTAATAATGCATGCTTGGATGATACTAACGTTTTCTCATTTATACATGCAGAGCGGTTGCTAAATAAAACCATTTTTGTAGATAAAAGGATTATTTTGCTGGCAAACTATATATGAAATTGTGACCGAATCTTCTTTAAAACTCTAAGGTCTAATAATCATCAGGTCACGTATAAGTTAATGCTTGAGTTTGGAAACCAACCCGTCTAAGATTTCTGTCATAATAAAAAAGCTCTTGCAATAAAAAGTAAGTTAGTAGCAGTAAAGTAACTATCCCTGCGACTACTTTTTACAAGTACAACAAAAATCACTCTTTTAGGATTGCCACATTGAATGAATGATACAGATAGGGCATAGAAAATACAGGCATTTTAATGCCATCTTTATATTTCGGATCTTTTCTTTCATCACAATTCATAAATTACTAATTAACTTCGTGGAGCACAACGTTCATTCTCAGCAAGAAAACCTTCATTTGCGCTCAAATTTGGTAGGCTTTTGCAACTAACTAAAGTCTGAATTTCTTGTAGAGAAAACCACTTGTTGGACCACATAAATATTTGTAGTTTGACCAAAGATGTTCCGTTATGTACATAACCATAACGCAATTCTCTTTTTGATAGAAATTCTTTGAAAACTATTGAGAATTGAGATGAGGAACCGAACAAACTTTTGTTACGGAGAAAGGCAGTCAACAAAATTAGAAAACCAAATGCACAAGCTTTTTTTTCATATTGCAACAAGTAAAACTAACTTGTATCAAACTGATATAACACACACACGTGCAGGAAAAAGTGAAACTGTTTAAATTTTTGAAAAAAATAAAATATAAATCTAAACCATATTGCTGAAGTTAATCTTTCCAGCCAATTTCTTTTAAGACCGCTTTTCATGAATTTGTAAAAAATATTTCTAACAACATGAACCACTTCTGGTTTGTCAAAATGTTAACAAGGGATAATATTACTGAAATACTGTTCTCGCAGGTACGCAGTCTCATTTATCTGGAAAAGGAAAGAAACCAGACTAACGTCCGCACACAAAGTGAATCTTACTATCTTACCCTTTACCTACAGTATGCAAAGTACACACAAGTTCCTTTAGATCAAAAAGCTAGGCACACAGTAAGTGGATGTGGTTTTGCTCCTTGTGTTACAGACCGTAGCCGCTTTTAATTACACGTTAATGAAATGAGGGTGGAGTGATGAAATTTCAGCCCAAATCGAAAAATGGGCAAATTTAAAACAAATGAACTGTACATGAACTGTAAATGAACCTATCACCTATTTTGGTTTGTTTTCACAGAGCAAAGTAAGATTCGAAGAGAAAGTACTGATACATAGGAATGGATTAGACACTAGATTATTGAAACACGAAAGATAATTTTTTATTCTACAACTTACATCCGAATCTCCCCCGGTATCCGCTCCAGGGCAGGTAAAAGATACAAACTCATGGCATCGTTTGTGTACCACAAAGCTGCAAACTGCAAAAAAATATTGGAACAGGGGAAAATTAATTCATATTCTTATCATAATTAATATTTAGTCGAGGATAGACAGCAGAATTAATAATATTCTTCAAGTTGCTACAGAAAAACAAACTTTTTAGCCTACAAACCCTCCAAATACATAATTGAACCCAATTTTGCCCTATCCGAAAAAAATATAATTTAATTAGAGAGCAATACGGTTAAAAATTGAGAACTAAATTATTTCTTATATTCAAACTACCAAATTCATGAAAGACAGCTTCCATTAATGACATATACAACATTAAAGAACATCTATAGCATGCAATATACTCTCACATATGAAATATAAAGCTCATAAATGGCTGGCACGCACAAAAAAGTTGACAACATTCCAAACTTTTATGCTTTCTTCAGCACAGCTTGAATCCTTCCTCGATCATAAAACTTTGGCATTCTCTCCCTTTCACCTGCTTATTCATTCTGCCTTTGGTAACATTAGTGAGTAGTGATATGGATTCTCAATTTCTTACAAACCCCGTATTTTCTTTCCAGCCAAATTGAAATACAGCTCTCCCAATATATAATACGTTTATTATCTTTCCTCTTTTAGGTTTCAATAAATTATCTTTTATCTTTTATGCAATCCAAATAGATCAAAATAAAATTCTTTTTATACTAACTATACATGTATGCTCCAAGCAAGGAACATAAGTATCAAAATTTTAGTCTATTGAATTATAAAAACAACTTACTTTGACACTGGTAACCTTGTTTTCCAAAGCCCCTGTAATTAAAAAAAAAGTATTTAAACATGAGCAAAAACTATTCAAAATGCAACATGTGTGTCCACACACTAAATACTCCTTTCTTATGCTAGTGAAAGTCAAGCTCACACAAAGTTGATTCCCGTAGCTGAAAATTTGTACTCAAGCATGGTTCATTTCATTACTCATTGAAGCAACATCTTAATTGCAGACTTGGCTTTGTTGGTCTAACTAACTACAACTACGTCATGTGAGCTCCATTATTCAATAAGACACCTACTAACTAACTGACTAACTGACTATGCTTAAACTCCCACAATCCACTAACTATATAGTATATAGCAAAAACAGTAATGCAGACAATACAAAATCTATACAAAGCTAATGAAACTCACACAACGACCACCATTCATAATACAATGCACACACAGAGCTGAGTCCGGAGTCCTAGTCAGCAGTACAGGAACCGGATCTCATTAAAACTACACCTGAGCCTTTTGGGACAAACTCACGGACGACAATGTTAAAGCTGCGTGAAGGAAATTGGTCCCGTTCTACAAATCACACTTTGACGTCAATAAGGCACACTTAAGTTTTTACATATAACATATACGGCGTCCATGTTGCTATTACTATCTTTACTTTCATCCATTAGTAAGTTCGTTAGTTAGTTAGTACACAATTTTGATCGCGATAGATATTTTCTATGTGAAATGGATCAATATATTGTAAAGAAACAAGTGAGCTTCATAAGATCTGCGAGAGATATAATCACGTTAGCACTATAGTTTATTAACTAACAATACACAATAGAGAACACTAACACTTGACAGGATAAGACATGTAGCCTGGAGGTGATTTGTGAATGCTGCACAGTATTGCTATAATTCAAAAATATGGTAAAACCCCTACTACACACTAACTGGAGCGCATTAGTTTGGTTTCGTAACTAACTAACTAACCAGAGTGAGTACATAGGATGAAAAAAGGACTACACAACTTGGTAAGCTGTATCCGTAGGTAAGGAAAAAGGGAGCAGATAAAAGGAGCCAAGACAAAGTCTAATCCTCTAGTTAAACCCGCATGTAAAACTTTTGGAACCGTATAAGACTTCCATATAGAATAATCATAGTTAGTTAAATAGTTAGTTAGTAGTACATGGTTACAACAAACGGCAACTTATTTATGAAAAATAAATTTTCTTTGTTAGTTAGTTTAGTTGAAATTCTCTCCTTTTTTGCAAAGTTACAAATACATGTAGCGTGACAACTTTTCATGCCACCGAATCATTAATCACATCCATTGAGCATAAGTTGACTTTGGTGGCAAACTTGCGTTTATCAAGTTTTCACTAAAGGAACTAATAAACTGACTCTAAGATATCCCCACCGACCCCAACTCAAATTCTCGTGCAACAAATTTAATTAAGTTTGACGAGTCTACATGCTTAACAAAAAAACTTTTGTCATAATCAATCTTATTTTTCCATCTGTTGAGTGAGCGCATGCGTTACAATGGTCCGTATTAAAATGATCCAAACTTCAAACAAGTTGGTTTGTTATTGTTCAGTTCATTTAATTTATATTTCTACAATATCTACTAGGCACGTAGGTGGCACACGTACATACCAAGTGGACGTTTTACGCAATAAAAACTGGAAAATTTAATAGCAAAAGTTTTCAACTCTAACTAACCAACCAACTAACTAAATATACGAACAATACGTGATGATATGAAAACTTGAATTCAAAAATATAACCTTCCTCTTATAGCCTAGTGTTTTGCTAGTACTATTCCTAACTGTATTTCATTTCTTCCTTATATAAGTACAAAGCGAATACTTATGTAAAAGGCTTGAAAACCACAGAAAATTTGTGCCTACCTAACTAACTATAGTTATACACTTGGAATACTTTTCTAAACTAAATAAGGACTTTCTCTTTCCCATCCCTGAGGAGAATATAACGTACACCCGTGCATCATTCATGGTTTAATCAGAGAAGCCACTTGTACATTCGTCAAGTACAAGAGATCCTACCCGCCCGTGCAGTTTTAATTTTTCATCATCATCCAGTCATCCATATGATGAAATTTGGTATATAGTACCTACGGATTTTTAACTATTACGATTATAATAAAAAAAACCAAAAAAAGTAGCATCTACAGTAGTACCTTCATGGTGAAGTTGAATAGTATAGCCAGCATGGATCCGGGAAAAGTCGGTAGCAGGAAGCCTTTTGGTCTCGAACTGCATTATTCAGCTCAAACATTTCTATGCATATCTAATGAGGTAGAGTTATGGAGGCTAGAAAATGCTGGAATAATGCTGGTTGTAAGGAGTTTTTCACAATCATAGATATTTCATCAATAAGGAGAGTTGGAAACCTTTCACTTTCCCTACCACATGATAATGAATTTGAGGAAAACATCAAATATAGTACCACATGAGATATTCTTTTGGGAGCTGATTAAATTTCGCATTCAATTCATGAAAAATTGTTTTTTCAACTCGTGAAAGAAACTGGTAGTGTTGGTCTTCTAATCATGAAGAAAAGCAAATCTGTGAAGAACAGCAAAGCCGTTTTTGAAGCTGTTGATGGATTGACAGAAAAGTCAATATATTTTATTGCTTCTTTCTGACTAAGGCACATTAAAATAAACATGGGTAGTAAATTGTGAATTGAATTCCGAGCCAAGCACCAGAATTTATAAGAAATTTTAAATTTTTACAGTTTAATACAGTTCTCGGTAGCTAGGCAATGTGTAAGTGCAATGTCTTTTCATGTTAGCTCTGCAGTTTTTGGTAATATAGTGAAAGTGATACGATTTCAGTATATAAAGCTGTAAGGCAATCATGACTTCTTGTTTTGTCAAATCTACAAGATTTATCTTTGAGCGTTTTAGACATTACGCATTAATACTTTTCAGCCAAAAGAATATTTTTTCAAGTCCTGAAGGCAGATTAGGACCATCAGGAATTTAGACCTCTCTCTTCACCTATGGCAAGAAATCCCTAGCGCTAGGCTACAGCATCATCTCACTGTATAGACACCATTAATAAAAAAGGCTAAGTCATCTTCACTCTATTAAGCTGAAAGAGTATCTACCCTGTCTTCAGTTTTCTTTCTCAAGGTATAATAATTCTATTGTTTACATGCTGTGAACAAGTATGGTTGGCTAAGCCAGTTTTCAGAACTCATTATCTTTTGTTTTTACACAAAGTATCGGGTGATCACAGATTCCCTATAATGAACAGGGTTCTGTAACCAATCCAAAAAGATTTCGTGGAAAAACGTTATCATAAAGATTTCCCAGTCTATGCTTGCAGTTATTGAGATTTCATTCAGTCCAAGTAAGTAATGGATGCAAGAAAACTATATTAATAAATATTATGTGTACTCATTCCATGGAGTGCACTGCAGGAGATAACATGCTCAAATATTTTTCACTACCTCCATGGATCGTTATATGAGAAACTAAAGCAGATTTTAATCTCTTCTTTAAGGGCGGTGATAAAAACTCAAAAGGAGCTGAACACAAAAATCGTGCTCTTTATTGTGCCATGCCAATGTAAAGATTTCATCAACTCGTCACTACAATGCGAAGGCCAAAAATAAAATTCCTATTTCACATTACAACCCACTTTTATTGAGTTGTTGTCTATTTTTTTTGTCCACTTCCTTTTTTTTGTGGCTCAGGTATCATTAGGACAATAATACCATGTTCGTAATGAATTTGCCCACAGCAGTCCATATTATATTTCCGTGTTTGCTCTTTTTTTTACCTCGGCATTATTTTCGTCAAACAACAAATTTACAAAAAGTAAAAGTAACTGCCTCAGAGCTCACTTACTTACAGTCGGTAAATATTTTACAAAATTACGTGAACCCATAAAACCGTACTACAAAACCCATTGAATTTTGTAACCAAGAACTATAACTTACTCCCATTGTGTATGCTTTGTAGGAAGCTAATTTCACATTCCTCCAAATACATTTACCTATAGTGCAGGAAAAGTAATCTTTCTTTGTGTGGTTCCGTCTAAATATAAAGAATTTTAGACAAGTCAAGTGTTACTTTTGAAAAAAGTAGCATATTAACTTAACTTCCTTCTTGCTTTTTGACTCTGGGCCAAAAAAACAACAAAAAGAAACAATAGGGGTATTCACGAGTACCGGGGTAACGGGGTATAAGGGTATTAGGGTAACTTTTTGCAATGTATTTAAATGGAGAAAAGTTACCCTTTTACCCTGTTACCGCGTTACCCCGGTGCTCGTGAATACCCCTAATGTAAAAAATTACATACCACCGTATGCAACTCATTATTATTATCATATATATCGGTGTGCATTTGTACAATAGGAGTTTGCTCACTTTAGATGCAAAATTCAAACCATAACAAGCAATAGGGTATAATGATCATGAAAACACAGTAGTGTGCCATTTCCATGTTCCTAACATAATACGAGAGCCCTACCATTTTTCTGAAGTAAACAACGTTGGAGCTTGGGACTTAGCATTTCCAATTACTCTCATTTACTTTGCCAGAATGGGAGCAATTAAATCCCAATATGGCTTCCATATGCATGTCTCCTGACTTGACTCCCATACTACAGTCTATAAGCCATGCAAAATAGGAATGGAAGCAGTAAGGCAACTAAAAGCAGCAAAAGTACAGCTCTAACTCTAGATACAATCTATGAACTGTCGTATTTTCCCCGTAATTTGGCCATAATAAATTTTCCTCTTACGTGAGTGAGTGAGCATAGTTTATTTGGCCTACTATGCATAATCTTTAACCAAGCTATACATATGTAGAATGAAAGCCATACGCTTTATGGGCCAAGTGGCCTAAGATAGATTCAGGAAAACCGTTTGGTCGTTGACTGAATTTTTATTTTCTTGTCAACTCCCGTGAATATAAGAATTTCTTTTACATTATTTGTGTTTTCGAGCGGAAGATTAAATTTAAAGATTTGAAAATCAAATATTACGTAAGAAAGAGACTGTTTTTGCATATAAATGCTAATTCTCGAGCCAAGACAAAAAATCCTTCAAATTGTCAATGTTTACACGGATTTGTCAAATGATTGAGAAATGAATGTAAAAGCACACTTAGCGTTCATTAATTTTAGCCATTTTTAAACCATGCCATTTACGATTGTCAACAAATGGACGTTGCCAAAAACTGACGAACAAGCTAGCTAACGAGCAAACTAAATACTACATCAAACACCATAATTATTATGTCAAATCTTTGCCAAGGAATCATAAAAACTCGAAAACGCTAACTCAAAATCAAATACTAACAACACATCACTCACCCGCGACTTGGGGCTAAGGAAGTTAGTCAGTTGCCGCAAATTCGGAATTTAAACTCAAGCCTAAATCATAACTTCACCCTATATTACTTCTTCAGGGTTAAAAGTCTATGAAATAAATAAATATATTCATCCAAAATAAAACTCCATATAACTATATAACTATATAACTTGTGTATAATGATAACCTCATGATATATAAAAGACCGAATTTCATTTCAAGAAAAAAAACTGTTAAAGCATCAAACGGCTGGTTGGAATGATTTTTTTTACAAGAAATATATTTGCGTTTTTTTTTTGGAAAAACCAACGAAAGAGATTGCATTTAATAGACCAGAAAAATTATTATAACTGCAGCCTTGATATCATAACCTCATTCCATATCACTCCTCCAGGCTAAGAATTGTACAAAATAGTATACTACCTACCACCAGGTATTATAATATCAGGTTTACGGTAGTTAGCTACAAACCTTCTCTTGTAATTTATACCACAGTTAAACAAGTTTCATAGCCCCAATTTATACATAAAGTCGTCTTCTTAAATATCATATTTTCTCAAGGACAACTCAAAGTCTGCTCTTCGTCGTTAGCGGTGTACTCCCTTGTGCCAAAAAACAGTGCAGCAGAACATATTAAATATCTCCATCTCATTTGAGCCACAAGGAATCTTTACACGAAATGCTTAAATAGCAACAATAAATAATGGCATGTATTATAAACAATATCCAATTCCATCTATAACTTGCCACCAACTAGAACTATTCCTTGCAGTAGGAAAAAATTAGTCCATTTTTTTCACACCAAGTCGTCTTACAAAACTGCTAATTATACTCCAACGATTATCATTATCTTTGACGTCATTCTTGTACGTGTCCATGAATTTCATGAGACTGTATCAACTCAAGGAGCAGAAAAAACAACTACGTCATTGGTTATGCTTTGCTGACTGAGACTGACTAACTAACTAACTTAAGCAACAAGAGAACTTATGTATAGTACATCAGAAGAATGCTATATATTCTAGCTATAGCTCGTTCATTTAGCCTAGCACAGCTCCCAAAAAAACACATTTAATTTACTGTGCATTAGATTGTGACATTGCTCATGTTGGAGACATAAAAGAGGAGCAAAAAAATTCAACTAGACAGTAAAAACTTGATTAAACTTTATCTTTTTTTTAGATTTACTATATTGTGTATTGTTTTTGTTGTCGATCACTTGTTCAAGTTGCTCTGGCTTTACGAACAAGCTTAACTCACTCAAAGTAAAAAAAGTTTATCAAGGTTTAGTAACTTACTTGCTGATTTTATTGCTTGCATGCTATAAAACAACGGAGATTTATTCCGTATCAAATTAACTCACCAACTAAAAGCTGCATAAGAATATATGCGGCCGCAAGTTGGCAGTGCACACATGTTGATTACTTCCTTTAAAAGCAGAGAGTGAATTCAATGACTTTGTCAATCTATGCATATTTTGTACAGTATGTGTACCTTACTATATATAGCATAGTTAGTAACCATTGAAACATAGTTTACAAATAAGGGAAGTGACAGTGACAGTCAAGCTGCTAATCCCAATTAATTCACCAGCATGATCTTCTTCTCAATTACACACAAGATACATGACATCTTAACTCTGAGTTGACTCCATGAGAGAATGAAATGAGACCATGCTCCGTATTTAGACCGGCATGAAATTTCTAATTTCCATTTACTCACCCACTGCAACTAGATACTAACTGTAACTAAATACTTGAAACTGCTGCCAACAGATTGACTTACCACATGAAATCCTTGCAGTGACTACAGAATGTGGGTTGCTTGAAGAATCTGGGAAGGAATTTATGATTCTTGACCTCATAGATGTTTTTCTTTTTAAGGGCACCTTTTCGACCTCGTTGGCGCAAGCCAAACATTGTATTATGATCCCCGCCGATGTCATCTTCCCCGGCTCCACCTGGTCCCCCATGGTCACCCATGATGCTACCACTGACAAGAAAAAAAAACATTATCACACTTTAATTTCGATATGGAAACAGGATAGCTTAGTTAACATACGGCATTCTTTATCCTTTATTCGTTTACTTTGTCAAAATGCGAAAAGAATTCCTTTTAGGGAAATCAAACCTGTCGCCTATTCAAGGTAAGTTTGGGGTGAGTAGAGGAATCGCGAAAGATGCCAGACGCTTTATTTAAAGTTTCATTTTCATATACATATCATGGAGTGGAAGTGGAATATAACTGACACACCAGAGAAGTTCGTTATAAATATTTAATGCTATTGTGATTGTGATACAATACAAAAGACTCTTCAACCCATTACAATAATGAGTAACTACAAGGTGGTAACTAATTTATCAAGCTTAACCTTTTACTTCTGATTAGTGAGTTACTCTTTAAGACAAAACGTGAAAACCTGGACCTCAAGCAAAAGACGGTTCAGTTTCTCATCAGACCTTCAACATGCTTATTTATCTCATTCAAGATCGTATAAGGTTTCCATCTCCAGATAAAGTTCCTATTTTTCAGCACCATTGAAGTGAATAGAAATTATTGTATTGTAAACGCAACAATAAACAAAATTTAGTTCTCATAACGCTGAATTCAAGAGAAAGAGACACCTTTTGTACTTTTAAAATGCACAATTCTACACAGAATACAAACAATCAATGTAAATTCATACACAATACCCAGGTATTTATAGTATCAGTTATGAAATAATAACTTTCATATCTGTTTTCTACTGCACCACAAAGTCCCCGACAAAACCCATACAAATTCCCCAATTCAAACTAATTCAACAAAAATAATCTATCTCCTTCAGCAACTAAAAATTTGCTATGCCTACTAGTTCAATCAGGGACAAATGACATTTTATATGAATCCAATGAAGCCGTTGTAAGAACGTCACAAATCAGGTTAAAAGCATAGCGGTTGATATTTTCTGTAGCTACTAACCAACTAACAAACTCAGTTAGTCAGAAACCATAGAAATACTGAGTCCGTCATTCCAGGTTTCAAAAGTGGACGTGCAAATTCAGTCAGTGCAAACCCCTTGGGGCTTCAATAAAACCATTCACTCATTCGCTATCAAATTGTGCAGATATACTATATTAGCTACTCATCCATCTATGCAACGCAACATTAACCTTCCATGCAAACAATCCCTCTGAACGCAGACCACCGAGCAGAAACAACGAACTCGATTCACATTCGCCCTTTTCGCAAGTGTAATTATTATGGTTTCCTATGAACAAACGCTATACAGAAATCCGTCCCAAAATAAGCCTCACAATTATACAACTGATGATTATATATACTAGCTGCAGGGCTGCAAAAACACTTGAAAAACAGTAATATCTCATTTCATATGAATAAGGAATCAATCGAGTCAGACCGACGTAAAACTACACTTATTAGGAACAAACAAAACACACACTTTTGCAAATAAAAATCTTCTTGAGCTCTCTGCGTCCTCATTATGATATTCATGACAACGGGCACAATGGTGCTCATGCAAATCCTAGTTTGCGGCAACCCCTAGTGTGCTCTCAAGGATCTAATTATCATTACAGATTCAGGCGGAGAGGTTAAAGTTGTAGCATTAGTCTCACAGGTGGTGGCATCACCAAAATGCCTGTTTGCATACAATGTAAGGCTCATTTACTACATCCTATGATTAATTCTGTGTGAGCAGCACATGGCACTCAACCAATAGCAATTTAATTAAGTTCCATGAGATTACAGCTTCAATCCTTGCCTATGGATAGGACGCAATGTCTAAAACTGACAGCAGATTCTTGACTGACTCAGTTCAATGAATGTTACAGAGAGGATAAAATGATGGCAATAACAACCAAATAAATCTGACTACCCGAAGGACATAATTATATCATTCATATTTCAGAATATATTTTCATTTGGCTAGAAAGCTAAAATCGAGTCGAAAGAGTGAATTGACTGGACAGGGCCATGAAAATGACACAGACAATTGAATGGTTTGACGTACGTTACAACACGTCGTGGGTCACAGAATGGTAAATATAGACGCTCTCACACACCAGCAACTAACACATAACATACACATAACAGAAGAGCTTGCAAAATTCATTAGTTCAGTTTATAAACATTCGGTATCCGTTACACAAATTATAGACAGATGTTGGCATATTCCCCTGCTTTGTGCGTTTTTTTCTGCCTGGAAGAGCCGTATATTGGTATTGGCGTATCCTTCATTCCTGCAGGTATGGACCATTATAACTTTCACCACAATGAGAAGTAGGTTACTGTTATGCTATAGGCCCTGCTATTTGTGCACACTCCCAATGAATTTAAAAAGAGCAGGAGGATCCTTTCATGATCTCAATAATCTTGTTGTTTACTTAATACTGCTGCATAAATAGTTTCATGACCGGGACACAAAAGAGCACATCGAAATGAATCATTTTCAGGGAGCAAACAATGTAGAAATCCTAGGACAATGAAATGACGTCAGTCGAGCTCTTTTAGTTAGCCGCTTATGGGAGTTCGTGAGTGAGAGATTCTATGGGAGTATCTATTAAGTAAGAAAAATAAACGGGATATTCAAAATCGCATGTATACCACATGTACTATGCACCTTCAGAAACCTGTGCTAGCTAATGAATGCAAAATCGGGCATCACGTTTCTTAGTCTAGCCCCTAGTCAGTCACCGACTATTTGTTTTTGGCTTAAAAAAATGCAAAATGCATCTGTCAATTTCCTCATCATGGTAGACAATTTATTTGCCCTAAAACTATTTTGGTTCCTAATATTTCACTTTACCCACTTCATCCATAGTTTTTGGTTTCACATCACAGTTTATGGGACATTAGATGAAACTAAAGTGCAAAAAGCTACCCAAGCTAAATGGGTGCCAACCACCAAACTTGGAGTGGATAACTATGAGAACACTAAATTGGCAAATCAAATTGAGCACCAGATAAGGATACTAGGATCCATCAGTTGGTCCATTATCTCTAGCCACTGTGTCCAGAGAACAGTAAATGGGCTGTCCTCCTAATTATGCAGTTACGTCTACCACTACCAGCTACGTACTTCTAAATACCTGGCTATAGTCAAAGTGACTTATAACTTTCCTCTTTACTCAACGTGAACTCTGTTGTTCTCTACATTAATAATAATAGGTTAGTTATTTAGATAGAATGTGATCTCTCTCACTTTTCCTAATAGCTGGGGTGGAATGTAGGGCTTATGTTGATTTCCCAGTTTTATAATAGTGATGCGTCAATGAGATCTATAGCGGAGCCCAAATAGCACAAATAACAGACGGTAATGAGATCGTGAACATTAGAATTTTAACTTTTCAAACCATGGTTTCATATTCACCATGCGTTTTCATATACAGCAATGAAAGCATGCGGTTTATTCCACCATAGTTTCATCAGCAACCTTTAATGAAACGAGTTTCTCTCTCATCTTTTGTACACCTTTCGCTTAATGAGCACGAACAGTTAACTGAAGGCAACTTGGCACGGGATTTTCAGCAAATATGATGTAATTCCGAATCTTGTCATTTCAGGATGCAATAATGTAGGTATAAAGTAACTAATTACATATCCTTATAACGTGAAATACACAAACGGATTGTAGTTAGTTATTTAGTAAGTATAAGTTTTCATACGGAAGCAATTTTCAATATCGTATCAATAATTTTTTCCGTATCTGGGGTTTCCGAATGGAAAAAACACAATAGGTTTCAAATTACCTAGAAATTAAAGAAATTGGTTGCCAACCAATTTTTGCCTATTTTTTCATTTAGTCAGAACCAAGTTTTTTGTCCTAACGTAGACCAATTTTTTTTCTGATTGTACCATTTTGTGCACCATTTTATTCTCTTTTTTTTTTTGAAGTATTGCTTGTAATCTTTATACATTTCGTTTTCTTTATACTTCTACTTTAAACTTCAAAAAGGAATGTTGAAATTTTCGTATGGTTTGATTTTCGAAATTTTTGTCTTAGAATACAGTTTCAATCATTCTTTATCTTTGTTGAAAGTGGCTACATTTCCTACGCATAAATAAGTAACGAAAAATTCCGGCCAAGTTTAGATTTTTTGGAATTTTTTACACATTTAATTTAAACACACTCGATCCTTATCTCGCTATTAATATTTTTAACTCACCTGTTAGTCTTTAACACAATGCACATTTCAAGCTTAATTGAATCTACTTTAAATTTTTTTTAAATACTGTATCTAAGTTCTAAATGTGCAATAAACAGTCAAATCTCATTAACAAGTTGAGTTGGGAGTAGTCAAAATTCTAGGGGTTGTTTGCTGTACTTATTTGTCATTGTCACCATGGCCTTACTCTTCTAACTTTATTTAATACGGGTTTTTTTGAGAGAGTTCATATTATGAATTTTAACTCGAGATACTGTTATATAGTGGGTGTTTGAAATCGACGTTCGATAAAAAAATTTCGAATTCAAATTCACCACAAACAAGTAAATATTTGCCTAACCATGAAAAACGTTTCATTTGCAAAACCTTTTTTTACGAAAGCATGAATTTCTGCATGCCGTGAATTTGAATTGAAACTCAGAATAGAAAAGTTTGAAATAAAAACGGAGTCAGTAAAAACCAGCAAGTCCGTATCTGGAATCAATTCTGATGGCCTGACTGAAAAGTCTAAAACAAGTGGATTAATCCAATGGGAAGATTTTTTTGTATTCCTTTATAGTTTTACCTAATACTTATAAATGTTAACACCATTGAAAAAAATTAGAAACCCCAGAGCCCACACAAAATTTCATATCAGCGATAAAAAATATTTTAATCTTCATATTTCCATATTAAAAAAATCGTGTTTATTATTTGCATAACTAAACTCAAATGATCGTTTGTTGAATTTTGTGAGCACAGTTACACCGAAAACTTAACCTGAGTCAGTACTGACTTGATGGAAAATTTCATTGATGATTGGAATCATTATTTCTGGAATATTTTATAACTTAGATGGATAATTTGAGTTGGTACATCAGACATTTGTAGTTGGAAGCAAAAGGAGCATTTATGCAATAATGCAATTTTGTGGGGGCTCTGGGGTTTCTAATTTTTTACAATGGTGTTAACATTTATAAGCATAGTTAAAACAATAAAGGAATACAAAAAAATCTTCCCATTGGATTAATCCACTTGTTTTAGACTTTTCAGTCAGGCCATCAGAATTGATTCCAGATACGGACTTGCTGGTTTTTACTGACTCCGTTTTTATTTTTTAACATTCCAACTGATGAAAAATGGATTTGAAAAGCCGATTTTTATCACTGATTGTGAAATCAAAATGTTCGATTTTGAGACAGCATCATCATTGAGAGGGGGAAAGTATAGGAAAACAACTGTATAAAGTTTCCTTTCCCTATAAAACTTTTTTTTTTTGCACAAAACTCTCACATTGCTAGAATTCAATCAACTTACTTGGTTGCACCAAGGCTTCAATTCTTTTCACTTGCCGGTCATATCGTACATACCTACAACCATATCTGTACAGAACATAACAACGACAATGACAAAACACATTTTTTGTCAGTAAAACCCATTCGCTGATGAAAACTGTCCTATGAAGTATGAACAAGTTCATTTCACCTTTCCATATTAATTAAACTTTTGCATTAACGAGACTTGTTGAAAAAACCCCTAGAGGACCAAAACTTGTAGCAATTGAGACAGGACTTATTTTCCTTACCTATCCGAAGCTGAATTTTTCAACTATAGAATCAGTAACGTCAACAGGAATATAAGGTCAATTTCAGACGGTTTGTCAACAGTCCATAGACAATTCGACATGGTTCACAAAAAACGTTCACATTAGCTTTTTAAGTAGATGATAAAACACTATACACAAAAACAATGCATTCTTATCACACAAAATGAACACATAATGACAATAAACGAAAACTCTATCAATATCGATTACCAATATTCTAAGAAAAAATCATTACAAACTAAAATTCCCAGAAAGCCAATATATAAGTTTTTTACATATATTGTTTCAAACTTCAAAATATGTTTTTCACCAGAACCGAAAACAAAACAAACCAAAGTTTCCTAAAAGCACTTGCTCAACCCCCAACTAACTAACTAACAAATATCAATACCCCCAAAATGATTAACGATACTGCAAACTAACTAAGGACCCTAACAAATCAAAGTAATATCCAAACACATTTAATTAGTCATAAATCACCACCGTGTCAGTAAAATAGCACCCACGCGCGGCAGAAAACGTCTATCAACAGCTCATGGTGTATTTGAATGCCACGCAAACTAAATTCCAAAATAGCGTGTTGTCCTAAATACTATAACAGCTAACACTGACAGAACAAGAGCCACGGTTTCCATATACTTTGCTGGCAACTGTTAAACAATAGATAAAAACTAACGAAAACTACCAATTGCACACAAAGGTGAACCTATCAATTGTTTTCGTTTGCCTCCATCCAGGTTACAAATAAGACTGGTGTGCACTTTTTCATTTCCAGTCTAGTAATACTTACTACCACATATGAAAATAGGAGCCAAGAATGGCTCCCAAAAAGGAGCCAACTACTTACTACCGTATGTGTAGTGCAATGCTCTAGTATGGCAATAATTGTTCCAAAACTGGCAACCAAAGCGCATGTTTTTACCGACTACTTTTTGTTGTGTACAGGTTTTCCTGTGGAAAATTTATCGGTGCAAAATGGTATTATTGTGAGACAATAGGTGTTGATTAAATTGATTTATGGAAAAAAGTGCTCGAATATTTTCCGTGCCTCAAATGTGTGGTACCGGCAGAGGCGGAAGTACGGATTCGATTTATATTGTTCATAGTTATAGTTATAGCTTTGTTGGAAGTATTTTTTTAGGAAAGTTTCCAATTGTAAACTAGAGATGGGACAGGATTGAAAATACGACCTGTTGACACTAACCAATATGAGGTTTGTTTGATTAAAGGGGTTGTATAGATGAGTGAGGAAGTAATGTAATGAGCTGGAAACCAGAGACGAACAAGTGTAATGTGTAATTAGTTAGTTAAGTTGTTTGCAAAAGATCATTCATTAAGAAGGATATTTTGATGAATATAGATATTTGTATGCGTGCGGAGTACTGTAATCAGACAACAGTGGACTTTATATGAGTTATTGCGCACTGAACCAGAAAGTAAGTCAGCGCTGGATTTATTTAAGAAGGATGTATATTTTCTGAAAAATGGGCCATGTCATCTGTGGCCTTAATCTCGTGAACTCGAAGGTAGAGAAAAATTGAAAAATGCGTTTTGTTTCAGGAATATCTCATCTGTTATGTCAATGTCAGTTGTGGTTGCTTTACCTTGTTTCAATTTGACCCAATTTTGCAGTAATGCCAATAATCACTTTCACCGGATTGTCCTTTTCCTCACGAAACTCCATCATGTTTAAAATAGTAGTTATGAGCCAAGGGCAAAACTTAAAAAAAACTTGGGAACACAACTGAAACATAAACTCAAGTTGGAATCAACTGTCAAACATATCCATCACCTCCATGATCACAAACTGAACTTCAAACGTTAACTATTGTCATACCAAGAGTACTAAAAATGTTCCATATAGTATAGATCTTTGGTATTGTATTGTCAAACAGATGCATATCCACGCTTGTATATTAGGTATTATATCCACATAACAATAAAGTTGCATGCATGCATGAAAAAACAAACAAAAAAACTGTCCAATCAGACCGACCAAAAATGTGTACTCTCTTCCGTTCAGTCAGAGTGAGACTATTTTGCACACATTTTCTTGTACACGATGGACAAGCGTACATTTTGCTGCATAATTCAAACCATATATCAGCTGTGTGTTGTTCACTAATGTATGACTCGCTGTGGATACTAAAAAAAACATTTCATGGGTGCGCACACATGAATACAAGATCAGGATGATCATGTTGATGGAACAAGATTCTTTTTTATTATTTTCACTAGTTTAGCCCAAGTCGTAATACCCTATGCACTGTGGATACTACACTAACCAACTAGTAAGTAACTATAACTAACTACGTCAGGATTTGGCGATCCTCAATAGTTAGTAGCATTGGTGGTACCCCGAACTAACTAACTAGCTTAGGTTACCAACTCGCTTACCAACTAACTAACTAACCCACTTGCAAGAGATATGCATAGCTGATACAACGCATGGCATAAATATGCATAGAAAAGTGTGCAAAAATGTGAAGAACAAGTGTAAAATATCATAGTACTCACTTTGACACCCCTATCTAATCTGCATGTGCAAAGAAAGATATGGTGATGGACACAAATCAAAAGTACGGATAGGGAAAAAAAACCAAAACCAAGCCCTGAATAATTGCAAGTAAGATTGAAACGATATGCTTAACAAACGAATAAAGACACAAGGCTTGTCAATTGATCACGAGGACTCCTGTACATGTTTGTAATATTTGCTTGCAATACAACATGAATTGAAAGTTTATTTAATGAATTGAACACTTAAAGGAATATAAATTGTTACGAGTTTTTTCATCGTTTATTTACTATTGTGGTTATTATCGTTTGCGCTATAGTCAGACTTAATTACATGTGTGTCAGCAGATGATACGGTCGTCAGTTCGCAATTCATTCATGTAAGGGTATGCTCTGCATATCTGATTAGTTAACAACAATGGTTACCACTTGCTGAATTCCGAACTAGCTGAACGCGTTAATTGAAAACACGATGGCTTTAGCTAAAATATATTTTTACTTCTATCTATGTAATGTGAGATCATGCTGTGTTTTCACCTTAGTAGGTCATCTCATTTTAATGAAGGAAACTTTCAGTAAAACAGTCAGTTAGTAAATAATTCATAATCGTAATTATTTGATTAGTTGTCAGTAATGTTTTTCGAGTATGTTATTCAATTTGTACTAAAATACTAACTGTAATTCAATTCAAATGTAATTGGCGTTCATACGGGTTTGATGTCGTAAAACTGGAATGCAGGAAAGAGCCTTTAATATTTAAACCAATGTTATTACCTCCATTGGTAGATCATAGTTGGACCACTTCGGGATGACGTTGCATCCAGACTAAACCTCTTGCTCATGATTCCAAAAAAGTTGTAAAACTTGATCGCCCAAAATTCAAATGGTTATTCTCAGTAACTAAAGTTGTCCAAATTGGATTTTGGAGTCTTCTTAACTCGATATCTTAATATTGGCATTCACGGATGTATTACAGATCTGTAAATTAAAAAAAAATCAATTAATTAATTATGCATTCATAGTAAATAAACACGTAATACGCCAAGGTTTACAGATATAGTGGCTTAGCTTACTTACCAACTGTATAAATTAACGAATTGTCTAAACATTATAATGCTATCACAACCATTGGATTTTCCACTAAAAATTATTCACAACGCCATTTATAGTTAAACAACAATAAGTAGACCTACTACTATGCAATTTGGCAGTACAAGTCGTTTTTGGCAATTTGCAGTTTGTTTCATCAAAGTAACCGATGTACTAACAAACTAGTTAATGAGAACAACAAGTGGATACTGAAAATGTGCTAAACGTGAACTTGCTGTGCACTTAACGGGTACAACTTAAAACTAACTACAAATTGATCAAGAAGTCAAGAATTGAGTATCACAAAATGTTTTTGAACACTAAACTTGTTAACAGTGCTCTACACTGTACTAAAGTATTTTGGGTGTCTCTGAAAAATTCTATCCGCCGCGAATGTAGATTGAACATACCTACAGTGTCACATGGGGATGGGATTGAGCATATCAAGCTGCAGGAATGTACCTATATGTACTATTTATTATCTGTTTGCCTTAAACTTGCGCTTAAGAATCGTTTTGTTCACAAAATGTTTACGCAATGCAACTTTTTTTCGTGGTACAGTACAGGAAAGTCGAACCACAATTTATTAGGTTTTTTGTTAGGAAACAAAGTGTTCCAAACACTTGCTATCTTTTGAGTTCTTTTCCTTGCGATTCCACTTTTCATAGACAATCAGAGGAAGAATGTGCATGCAAATGTTCAAAGCATGAGATTATAAGTATGGTGTGAAAAAAGGTCTTCATTTGATAATAGACATGAATGCATGGGTGGAGAAGAGGAGGATTTATTACAGCCTATAAACAATACTACCGCATAATAATAGCAGCGGTGTGAATGAAAAATACTTTTGAAGGATAACGCAAGTGATAATAAAATTAATTTTCCCACATATCCGTACAAATATTTGCATGCGCCTTTGATTTTTTTTAGATGTTTACTTAGTTAGTAGAGCTACGAACAGCAAAATGATTAGATCCATTTACTATCAGTCTGTGTACTGTGTAATATTCTCTTTACTGATTACTGTAATACAATTACGTGCAAATAGTCCATTTTATGGTATAGCAAAAAAACATGGAGCTATCTCACCTTTATTATAGTTAGTGGTCCATCGGGTCCAATAGTGTTATCAAGTATTAATACAGTATGCAATATTTAAATCCTAGATCCGGGCTTAAGACAGTTTTCATATTCATACCAAATGAAAACATGTTTGACACATATGAAGATCAAACTATAGAGACAGTAGAATGGTATATATTTACTCTTTTTTTAGTTATTACGCAACCACTGGCTGACTCCGTTCAATATCACACCATCTCAAAAGAGTTCCGTTTTATTACTGAAGTGAGTTGGTTTTTTCTGTCCGAAAGGATGGTCCCATTGTGAAACTTAAGCCCCCATAAGCTCTTGGATGCATATGGTAGCCTAACACAGAGTTTACCGCATCCTAGGTTGATTAGATATAAGGAGTTGGATGTTTCTCACATAGTACTGTGAGTTTGTTATTTTATTTATTTATCTAAACAGTGCAACTTCTGAAAACGACGGGTGGAGCCCGTTTGGCAAAAATTGGAAATTTTCAGCTCTGCATGTTACGTGTGACGTGTGTAATGTGTGCCTAGTCTGTACTTGCATGATAAAGAGGCTTACCGTGAATTTTGGTTTTAAACTCTGCTTAGTTTTTTTGCTTTTCTTGCGAATACGAATCAGGTTGGCTTTCAATAGTAATTATTGGTTTGCTTTAAGTAAATAAGTGGGAGGAATATCTTGAAACTAGAAATCCCTCTCAGAACGAGTTTTTCACTGCGGTTTTTTAAATTACCGGAGAATTGAACGAGAAGAAGCTGGGTGGGTAGAGTCGACAGCCAGTCAAACCTCAGACAGAATACATTGCGCATACATATAATTTGGATGGATAGTGAAAGCTTAAAGATTCATAGCATTCCGTTGCTGTCATGAAATGAGAAACATGTTTCGGTTGAGCAAAAGCTACACTTACAAATTGATTGTAGGTTTAAGTTCTTTCATTTTCCCGTTCAAATCCTTTCACACTCAAAAATTGTTTATTCTCTGGAAACCCTTAAATTTTAGAAATGTTTATCTTGAAAAAATTTATGACACATAATACAATTTTGCAACAAATATGTTTATTCTGTTAAATGGAGTAACCCTATAGACCGTTAGTGCATTGGAAATTCGGCATCCCACATAAAGGGCAAAGATGAAAGCAAAGTAGCCCGCAGTAAGCAAAAAAGAGCAGGAAACTGAGCTAACAGCGGATGCTTTGGAATCGAAAAGACACGATGACCTTTTGGCATTTCAGCAAACAACGGAGTTAATATGCGACATAATTTTCCTGTCACCCCCAAGTTACCCACTAATATGTCTTTCAACCAAATTTGCTGGCTCACAAACCATCTCATACATTTCAATTTTGTTTTGAAGTTTAAAGTGAAAAGATTTCGTGAGGCTTTTTTTTTCCATGAACTTTTCATTCGATTACAGTCAAGTCAATGATAGAAAGTGGAAGTGAAACTAACTAAAAGTTGGTTCAGGCAGTCCAGTCCAAACTAACTAAGCTGCAGCAATTGTACTTACTTAAGTTTTAGATTCGGAATCATTTGAATCCGATTTTCCTATCATTGTTCATAAGGACTAAAAGATTTCCTCCCTCAAAGAATTGCATATGGACGAATGCTACACGCCACCATATTGCATTAATAAATCGATAGTGCTGAAATCCTTTTTACCAAGAACGCATATGGACTACTTTACCCGCGAAGATCCAAATTTCTCGTCAAAATGTAAACATTGTTTTTCACCAAACTTAACTTGTCTCCCGAGATTTTAATGATTATGTTTATTGTGTGTTGAAACAGTTTTGTTATTCTTTTACTTCTTGAGTACGTAAATGTGTGAATATAAATCCGCGTGGAAAAAGTTTTGTGAAACACATTCTCAATCCAGTTGCAATTTCGACTTGCTGAAAGCAAATCTGACGATCCGACGTTGAAATGGAGCTTAAGGATACTTTTTACAACAAGGCGGATTATGTTGAAACCGTATGCACATAATTTGTAACATGGCGTACTTAAATCTGGTGCTATGTGATATATTTATTATTTTAATTATTTTTTTTGTATTAGGCGTCTGGAAATAAAGTTTGCCGGAAAACCGTTCTATGTGGATCTCAGAATATTGTAATCAATGGAAAATCCATTGTTCGAGATGGAGTAATCATTCGTGGAGACGTTGCTAATGTTAGAATTGGTAGACACTGTATTATTGAGCGAAATGTTGTTATTCGTCCTCCGTTTAAAAAGTTTAGCAAAGGGTAAGAAAATGTACTACTTGTTTGCAAATAACTTAATAATTTGAAGATTTCATTATGTAGAGTGTCTACAAATTGTTATAAACTTTTGCTTTCAGAGTGGCATTTTTTCCAATCCACATTGGTGACAATGTTTACATTGGAGAAGGATCGGTAGTAAATGCGGCTGTGATTGGATCGTATGTATATATTGGGAAAAATACTATCGTGGTATGCAAATTACGAAGAGTTGAAAAAATTTGTAAATCCAAATCACTTATGACATTTTTATCATTTTATCGTTTTAGGGCCGAAGAAGTGTTCTTAAAGATTGTTCCATGGTGGTTGAAAACTCAATAGTAGCACCAGAAACTGTAGTCCCTTCTTTTGCTGTATACGGAGGCTCACCTGCCTTACATATTGATGATCAACCAGATTGTACGCAAGATTTGATGATTGAATACACGAAAAGTCATTATGATCATTTTTTACCAAATACTACGAAACCCAGTAGTAGTATTTTTGATCTTCCTGTACCTATATTGTCTTAATTTTGCATGCTTTGCTACTATATTAATTTGCTTTTATACATTCTAAAAATAAAAACACTACAGGATGGTGACAAATGAAGTGCAAATTCGTAAGGTTTTATTTATTATTAGTCTTGGCACGGCTGGACATAAGACGGTTAACTAACAGTGCACAGTAATTATGTGTTATTAGGTGAAAATATGCAGGCAGGATCACAGAAAATATCCAGGACGATAAAAAGGCAACTAGTCCCTTTCATTTACCAAAAGTATGCAAAAACATCTGCAGACTCCATACAATTCTGTAAAACTTTCTACCAAAAGAGTTCCAATCTAGAAATAATACACATTTGGGGCTAGTTTAGCCATAAAAGCTGTAAATATGCTATGCATACCATACCAACAAACCACACATGGGATGTTATTTCTTCTTTTTAATCTTGCATTCCGTCCTCTGTGAATTAAACTGAAGATCTCCATAGACCAACGCATAATAGCAATCTTTCGGAATTGCAGCCCTCTCTCATTTAATTTGTAATTTAATTCATGCTTCTGATTATCCACCCATACGTACCGTGTAGATCTGAAAGCCAAATATTTCATGGGAAAAAAGTAACAAAACGAGCCAGATGGGCGAGCAGCAGTCACCGCGTAGTAAGTAACTTGACTGCCCTGAAACCCAATATATATCTCGTGTCGTGTGTAATGTAGTATACAAGAAGTCGGGAACAGTAAAAACATGCCTAGGAGCAGGTTCACAAATGCGTCAGCCTTTTTCCTTTTCTATACATGAGGATAGTAACTTGCACGTATAAATGCTTACAAAGTAGTATATGGACTATTCTCAATACTTTATATTGTGAGATGAGAAAAAAACCTTGCCCTTCTTCCCAAACATTAAGATCTCAGCCTTTTAAATATTATAGTTATTGAAACGATTTTAAGACTACTACTCTTCTGGATGTAGAATTTGGACAAAAGATAAGTGTTTATTGTAGGTTAGATCATCCCACTACTAATAGTTGTCTTCATACCATACAAAGTGATAATAGAACAATACAAGTGAAAATGATGTGAACATTTGGACGTAATAAAACGATTAATACTAATAATTGTTAATAATAAATGTGCTTCAGTTGGCCTTCTTTGGTATGTGTGAGATGAACTAAATTCATTTTGTAAGAATTGTGAGTTTTTGGCGTTTAACTTTAGCTATGGGTTTAGAAAGGATTTAATATTAGGGTAGTTTTTGTTCAAAGGCGTCGAACTCTGGAAAATCGTGATGGTAGGGTTTTACGGGATACAGCAAGGTCCCTTATATGAATGCAGTCTTCTGCTTCTATTTGAAAATCTGACTTGGTGAAAGTCAATAGTTGTGGCCGGAGAAAACAGTCTAGTTATTCAGATCGTTTTTCAGTGAACAGAGATTTTCAGGGAAAGAAATCTGCAAGCGAATGTGTTGCAGCTTTCACTTATTTTGATAACCTTTCAGTCACTTAGTTTCAGTGTTTTTCCTTTGTCTTTCATATCACACCATAGTGGGTTTAGCTTTCCAATTCCAATTACTTTATATTATAATGAAAACAGAGAAAGATCTGAGCTGACGATCGAAAACTTTGAATATAATAGATTTCCCGAACCTTTTGATTATTGATGATCATGAAAATGTTTGAATCTGGGTAGTTATTGACTGTTTGAGATGGGATTGCGCCGATATGTCATGTTATTCTTAACATTGTACGGAAAGAAGATTGTTCTTAAACCAGCGGTTATCCACTTTTGAAAGTGACTGGAGAAGTCGGGCGATGGGAAATTGCGTATCTTGTCCCGAAAGCGGAGCATCACATGAACAAACTGAACTTCGTGCTACAGAGAGTCATAAAAATCGTCCTGGTAATGATTATAGACTATCTTTAGATGCATTTAATTATTAGTTATTCAATTTTGTGTTGTCATTAACTATTGGACTTTTAAATTAACTATTAAATCTTTGCAGAAGTGCACTCTCAAGCTGGAATAAGTGTGATTGCATCCGGTGCCCCTTTTAAATCAGAAGCGATGGAGAATTGCAGTCTTAGTAATGGTAGTAGAACTCCTGGGTCGTCATCAAATCGCATTATTACTGTCGATTCTGGAGCTAATGGACCAAATAGTCAGAAAGCTGAGAAAAAGACTTTTTATTCTAGAATACCACCGCTAGGGCGTAGTGGAAGTACTGACAAGAAGTCTTCAGCCAGTGCAATCATCAGCAACGCTTCTATAAAGTACGTTTTGAATCTAAAGATACTAACATTTTAACTAATATTGCCATCCTGTTTTCCTGGTATTCATCTTATGCTCTATCTATTTACACAGAGATAATAACAACTCCTACTCAGAAACGAAAATCGCCGCAGTGTTCGACACATACAAGGATCTACACGAGGATGCTATTTTGGCAGAAGGAATCGAAAGATTCTGTAAAGACTTGGATGTTAAACCAGAGGATTTCAAAATCCTTGTTCTAGCTTGGAAATTCGGAGCCGACCAGATGTGTCGTTTTACTAGAGAAGAGTTCTATCATGGCATGAAAGAGTTGAATACAGATGCAGTTCAAGGAATTCAAGCGCGTCTACCCGATATAGTCATTGAAGTTATCTCAGATAACCAGAAATTTAAAGATCTCTACAGATTCGCCTTCAAGTTTGCCCTTGATGCTGAAATAGGGCAAAGGATCCTACCAACAGACATGGCATCAAGCTTATGGAAACTCGTCTTTTCCAAAAATACACCGCCTATCCTTCCAAAATGGTTGGCCTTTTTGGATGCCCATCCTCATATCAGAGGTATTCCACGGGACACGTGGAACATGTTCCTCAACTTCGTGGAAACCATTGGTGATGATCTCAGCACTTACGATGATACAGAAGCTTGGCCCAGTCTTTTTGATGATTTTGTTGAGTTCCAAAACGACCAACTCAATCAGAATACTATAAGTACCAACTTTGGGAGTACTTTCAATGGAGGCAAACAAGACCAACAACATCATCATGAAATGATGGAAAATTCCTTTCAATTCACGTCTAATCATAATATTCATCAGATTTATCAAGACTCATCTCACTCAAACAGTAGTCACAGAATTAACTCTGAGCCCCTTTAGTACTTGTGTGGGTTGGTTGTAATTTTTATTTTCATTTGCTTCGTATTCTATCTATAGTATAAACTTATGTAAAATATCTGAATCTGAAACACAAAGCATTGCGTTCAAGGCCAGACTCTTTGCTTGGGAGAATGATATGGGCTAACTAAAGTTGGCATTTTATTTTCAAACCGGGTGGACTTTTAATATCCTCACGAATCACTAAAAATGTCTTATTCTGTGTACACAATGTCATATCTAAAATATTTTCTCAACAAGAGTAACATTTTATGATGAATCGCCTTCCTATCATTTACGGTGGAAATTATATTATGTAAAAAAATACTATAGGATGCACTGTGCACATTGTGATTTATTTTCAACCTTCATCACTTCTGTCTGTTTTGTAAAGTCTCACATTTTGTCGTATGCAAAAACTCTTTTGTTGAATGAAACTAGCGTATACTATAGTCTGCATTGCAAAAGTTGTACTTAACTGCTTCGTGCTTCAACTTATGCTTTCAAAGATGTAATGTTAATGTAACTGAATCAGGATTTTGAACTACATTACTTGTAATTTGTATTTATATGTAAGACTGATGATAAACACTGTAGTAGTATGTAGTTTTACCAAGGTCTATAAATATTAAGAACTATTAGATGAAGCTGAATTTTAAATTTTCAAGTGACTATTCTTCAGTTGAGCTCTCTTTTCTGGATCAGCAGAGGAATTTGTTTGATTTCTGTTACAGGATTTCTGATGCCCGGATGATATTTTTTTGTGATATCCAATGTAGAGGTTTACTTTTAAAAGCGTCTCAGGTTATTTAGAACACAAACTTTTAGTTTTTTGTTAATCATGGTCGCATTGTTATACGATCAAGGGACAACGGACAACACAACAGTTTAAACTCTGAACTAAAACTCAATAGTAATATTATTATTGTTTAATCCTGCATATTTCTGTTTAGACTACAATACTGCTCACACGCTGCTGTATGAATAAGTAATGCTAACTTAAGATTCCTTGCAACTTAAAAGTGTAATGACAAGGATTACTTTACAACATAATGCATCTGTAACGTGACTTGTGCTTATGGTAATAATTTGACGATGACTATTATTGTATGAAAAATAAACGTTTTAAGATAAACAGCGCAAGCAAAGAAATCAAAAGTTTGGGACTACTGTGTTTTTGTTGTTTATACATATGGTCATAAATACACAATACAATACACTTGCATGAATAATATTATAGTGACATGGAAATCATTTCCCAGTCTGTACTACATTATTTGCTCCGTACAAGCTGCTAATTTTTACGCATCATGATAGCATATTTTTGCATTAGTTGTATATCGTCATTCCTTATTTATTCCTCTGATGCAGAATTTGTATTAGAAGAAGGTGAATTTGAGGAAATCGCAGAGGAACTTATTTTACGGGAAGGACAGAAGATCCAACTCAAAGAGTTTATTGATGAGCCACAATTCATTCAAAAAATCAATTATGTGAACAAAATTAGTACTTACATCCTGAAGTCGGAAAATGAAGATGAAGATATTGTATACAGGAGGAAATCAATGGACAAAGGAAAAGTCGGTATTGTACTCCACAGCTCGGAGGATGGATTCCCTTTGTTTCCTAAAAAACGAACTTTTGTGTACCTCAAGCAAAATCTGCTGAGCAATAAAACTTACTTTGCCTCATATGTATACGTTCGGTATAAATCCAACGTTCGCAAATTCAAACGATTTTTAAAATTTATTATTTGAAATTGCCTTGTTTCATTTGTAAAGAGTATTATAGTTCATTTCAAAGTAAAAAAAAGTTGTCCCATGTTATTTGGCTATCCCCGACAAATGGTCGATTTATATAAAGTAAACCACTAAATCTGTAAAATGTTGTGGCAACAATAATTCAATTCTCAT